>Ga0070741_10003758_pt1 | contig 36752 bp, 26 predicted proteins | sample Coa_R1_4_FD_66440 | JGI IMG/M metagenome (GOLD analysis project Ga0070741, IMG submission 66440) | Surface soil microbial communities from Centralia Pennsylvania, which are recovering from an underground coalmine fire - Coalmine... | ecosystem: Environmental > Terrestrial > Soil > Unclassified ... | reverse complement strand
CGCTGACGCGTTAGTTGTTCGGGACCTCCGTGGCAGAAGGAAGTACCCCGCAAAAGTTGTGCCCTTGGTGAAGAATCTACAACCTCTCCTGAGTTGTTGATGCCCTAGGCGGCGGTGTCCAGATTATTGGCAATATCGAAACCAACACACTTGTCGGTCACCGCGCAGTAGGTAAAGTCGTCTTCTACCCCGCTGGCCGGATCCTCGGCCCCAGAAGGTGAACGGCATCATTCAACCAGAAAACCTGAGCCCCCACGGATCCTCAACCCCGGGACCTGCAAAGGTTGAAATTGCAAACTGGAACTCGTCGCGAAACCAGCTTGAACCGCGAAGCATGTAGTTATCGCGAGCAGTAATCACAGGTGGACTTCATATGGGGCCTCTCTGAACAGAAATTTGGGCCCGAAAAACTCTAGCCCTGCCCACGACAAGTGAGCAAGTGGGCCTTTCTTCTCCAGTCGGCGCTCGTTGCTTATTTGAGCAGAGCACTGACAAGAGATTTTTCCCGAGTTTTCCAGCGGATTCCACAAAGAAGCGCATTCGTCCACAGTTTCTGCACAAGCAGGGCGGGATTTTCCGTTGCAAGCTACAGGACCCTCACGCAAAGTGCTTGCAGACAACGTGAGTTGTCCTCGGACGTTGGCGGGACACTGCGGTGGTGCGACGGTTTAATCCGGTAGTTCTCGAGGGTGAATTGCCGGAGGGGTTTTCAGGACGCAAGAGCGTGCTGGTGCCCGGGCGTTGCGGCCTCCTCAGAAGTTCCTCCGCAGGGTGGAACTGAACCGCTGGCCATTGCGGTGGCTGCGGTATAGAAAAACCGCAGAATGCCAGGTTGCGATCCCCGAGAGAGCAACTTGAAACACGTCCTTCTGGCCGCGATCCGCGGCGAGGAGAGCAGGACAAATCACGCAGCGTGCGGCCCGGGTGGCTGGCCTGGGCCGCATTCGCTTTTGGGCTAGGCCCTTGCTAGGGCACATTTTCTAGGTCGATGTAGCGGCCACCTTGCTGCCGGAATCCACAGCTCAGGCCGCCAACCGCCTCCGTGATCTTTCCATCTAAATGACAGGTAACCGTTTCTGGGGCCATAGGCAGGCCCGAAAGTACAGGTTTTCCTGTATTGACCGGGGGGCAAGCCGGACGGAGACTAACGCCAGTCTCCTCCGAGGGCCTCACGGCCTGTTGTGCTCGGTTTTCATTGTCTTAATTATCTGGTTTCATATGAGTTCTCTTACTTCGTCCTCAATCACTACATCCCTGGAACATGGAGGGGCACGTTGCAGCGGGCACGTCGTTCAGTTCTATACGGACGATAAATTTCTGACTCATGAATTGGCGGCGATGGTGGGGCATGCGCTTGCGGTCGGGCAGCCTGCCTTGATTGTCGCCACCGAGGCACACCGGCAAGCGGTAGAGGCGGTGTTGCAAGCGCGTGGCTTCGATATTCCGCAGGCGATTCGTAGCGGCCGCTATGTTGCGCTCGATGCGGCCGAGACTCTCTCCTGTTTCATGGAGAATGGATGGCCGAATGGCGCGGTCTTCGGTGAGTTCATAGGAAAGCTGGTTTCCGAAGCGGCGTCTCGTGGGGAAAATGGGCATAACGCGCCCGTCATTTACGGAGAAATGGTGGCGCTGCTGCTGGCAGCGGGCAACCCGGAGGCGGCGGTGCGGCTGGAACAGCTCTGGAACCAGCTTAGCCTCAATCACGCATTCCACTTGCGTTGCGGGTACCTGATACGTTCGTTTGACCGGAAGGAACATGCGGACCTGTTCAGCCGCATATGTTCGGAACATACGACGGTAATCCCGGAGGAAAGCTATACCACTCTAGGCAGCGACGATCTGCGGGCGCGCAGCGTAACTGACCTGCAACAGAAAGCGCAGGCGTTGGAAACTGAAATAACCGAGCATTTGCGGTTGCAGGAAGAGCTGGAAAGACGTGTGAAGGCCCGGACCTCGCAATTACAGAGAAAGAACCAGGAGCTGAAGGCCGAAATTGAGCGGCGGGAACGCGCGGAAGGTGGACTGCGGGCGCTCAGCAGCCGCCTGCTCGCGATCCGCGATGAAGAACGGCGTAGAATCGCGCGCGAGTTACACGACAGCACCGCTCAACTGCTGGCGGCATTGGCGATGAACCTGTCGATGATCATGCCGGACAAGGATGCGATGAGTCCAGTGGCGGCCGAGTTCCTTGTGCAAAGCGGCAACCTGGTGCAGGAACTTTTAAAAGAAGTTCGCAACTTATCTCAGTTACTGCACCCGCCAACGCTGGACGAGATGGGGTTGCCATCAGCTCTGGAGTGGTACATAGCCAAGTTTACCGAGCGCAGTCATATCGAGGTAACAAGCGACATCCCGCGGGACCTTGGCAGACTGACGCGAGATATCGAGCTTGCGGTGTTCCGGCTGGTCCAGGAGTCTCTGACCAACGTACAGCGGCATTCCGGGAGCGCAACCGCGCATGTGCGGGTGAGCCATTCCGATAATGAAATCAGGGTGGAAATAGAGGACCAAGGCGCAGGGATCGCGGCCGCGAAGAATGCCGGCGGAAGCACCGGGATCGGGATCAGTGGCATGAGGGAGCGTATTCGGCAGTTACAGGGCACCTTTACTGTTCAGTCGGACAGCAACGGGACGAAGATCTCTGCCACGATCCCATGCGCTAAATAGCAGGAGCTGTCAACACATCTCTCCAGCTTAGGCCGCTAACGGTAAGTCTGTTCCCCAATCATTCAGCCGTGTTCTTACCTCGCTGCGTTAGTCTCTGCGATTATCACCTTAGTAGCGAAACCTGTACTTGACCTGGATGGCAAATTCCCTGGGATTCGCGAAGTGTGATCCGCCAAAGCTGTTGCTGTTATCCAGCATGTAATGGTTGTTGCTGACGTTCAGCGCGGTGAGGCGAACGCTCCATGCCTCGGCGAAAGACTTTCCTACAGAGAAATCGTAGGTGGTGTGTGCAGGTAAGTGCGCCGGACCATCGCCGTCAAGGAACCCGGAGCCGTAGTTCACGTCAAAGGCGGTCCAACTGCTCCAGGGCAGAGACAGGTTAACGCCGGTGCTCAAGGTATGGCGCTGATCGTGATCCAGGAAGAAGTAAGAGTCGACGGGAGGGGAGAAATCAGTCAAGCCGCCGCTGATGCCGCCGAAACCTTCGACATATTGATGAGAGTAGGTGAGGTGCCATTGCGCACGCCCAGCGAGCAAGGGCGATCGGGCGGTGGCTTCCCATCCGTGGATGCGGGCACGGTCGATAGTTAAGGGAAAAAAGATGTTCGAGTTTCCCAGCACGTCGTGATCGAAGAAGTTGCTGGCTGCGGTGCGGAAATTATCACCATCAAGAGTCCAGCCGTGAATGGGGATGGTCAGTCCGAACTCCCGCTGCTCGTCGCGTTCGCCGCGGAGCGGCAGAAAGCCGAAGCCCTGCTGGGCAGCCACGTCGAGCAAAGGGCCGGAGACGGTGAGGAGCGGAGGGGCCTGGTAATAGCGTCCCCAGAACGCGCGGGCGACCCACTTCAGCTTGGGGATCTGTAGGGCAGCGCCGATGCGAGGATCGGCTGCATTTTCGCTGATGGTGCTGCCGAAATGGGTGAGGCGCACGCCGCCGTTGAAGGTGAGCCAACTCGTCGGCTTATATTGATCTTCCAGGAAAATCGCTTCCACATTGCCCCACAGCGTCTCGCGCTGGGCGAGCGGGGGATTGCTTCCGTCGGCGGTCACGATCCCGAACAATTGGTTATCACGCTGACCGAAAACCTGGAAACCAGCGCGAAGGGTGTGCTGCTTGCGAGTGACTGCCAGAGAGGCGACCCCGCCAATGTAGTTGGAACCGCGATCATCGTTGGGGATCACGGGAGTGTCGTTCGGTCCTCCGAGATAGTGGGCTCGGTTGAAATGATAGAAGGGCGAGATAGTGAGCATTGTCCCCGCGCCAATCGTGTGCAGCCAGGAGAAATTAACGAAAGTGTCACGTTCGTTCTCGACGTCGCGAATTCCGGAGGCTTGCTGCTCAGGAGTGTTGGGCACCTGAAAGTGATCGCCGCGAATGGAAGTGACCAGGCGCAACTGATCATTTGGAGTCTGGTTGAAGATGAGGGAGCCGAAGCCGCCCAATCCAGCAGCCTGGTCGTTCAAAATTTGCAGGCTGGGAGTCTCAAGGCCGAGATCGGTGCGGTAGCCGGAGAGGCTTCCGTAATAAGCGAAGCGCTCAGTGTGATCGCCGAAACTGATCTGATCGTTGGTGTTGTTGAAACTGCCATAGCTCGCGACCACTTCGGCCTGGCGGTTGCGCTCAAACCCTGAGCGGGTGACAACATTAAGGATGCCATAAGTGCGGTCGCCGTATTCGGCGTTGTAACCTCCGCGCTGGACTTCGAGATAGTCGATGTCCTTGGGATCAAACTGCGGGCCAACATTGGAGGCGATATTGGTATTGGGAACCGGGACGCCGTCAAGAAGCCATGAGATCTGGTGTCCACCGCGAATGTGCAACTGGTCGTGAACCATGTAGGCGCCAGGTACGTAGTTGGTGATCATGGCCATGCTGTTGGTCTGATCGGCGCCAGGGGTTTGATTGACTTGCTCACGACTGATCATGCTGGTGGTGGTGGAAGATTCCGGGTTGACTGTCGCCGCCTGTTCGGTGACTTCGACGACCTCCTTATTGCGGGCAACTGACAGGCCGAAATGCAGTTTCATTTGCCGCCCGGAAGTGATGGCCAGTTTTTGCTGTTCGGGATTGAAGCCGGGAACTTCGACCGAAACCCGGTACTCGCCGATGGGGACGGAGTCGAAATGGAATTCGCCAGCGCTGTCGGTAGCGGCGGACTTCGTCCAGTTGGAGTTCAACGCAATAATGGTAACTTGCGCGGTTTGCACTGGGCGGTGCTGCGGGTCATGCACAAGCCCCGTCACCGAACCGAATATCGTGGCAGAGGCACAGCCCGCAAGTACGAGCAGGCCCCCCAGCAATCGATGGATGAAAGCTTTCACAGATCCTCCACATCAGTAAACGGCAAAGCTGCTCATGCGCGCTTCGGCGAATTCAAGGGTCAACGCCGAGGCAATTTGAACAAACGGCTTTGCGGGTTCATGCGCAGCAAATCTCGGCTACGGAGAGCGCGATGCATGCGCGATGTTGACGCTAGATGATGGAGACTATGGGCGGGGCGCGGACTGACTGCGAAGCGAAAGATTCCAGCAGAGTCTGCCGGACTTGAACGGAGACGCAGAGGTAAGAGAGAGACAGCGCCACTTTCGAAAATGCAGGAGAGTTGAGTTGCGCGCGATGCACTACGGCAGCGACGCGGCAGCAGTCGTGACTCCGGCAATCGAGAGCGGAAAAAGAAGCGTCCGAAGCATCGCCGGCGGCCGAGACAGACCTCTCGTGCAACTTCTGGCGAATGCAACAGGCGTGTGGGGACTTCGCAGAGAGCGCCGCCGCCAGGGGCGCACAGGTCCCGGCGAGCGATACCAGCAGCAGCAATCTGGCGGTCAAGGAATACATGTTCAGCAAGGAGCCCCACGCTCCAACTAATAGACTGTCAATTACGAGAATAGGTTACGGCGAATTAAGGCGCAAGCGGGGAGGTACTTGAGTTGGCGCGTATGTAACCAGGAGCTACATCAAGAGAACGTAATGTCCACCGCCAGTGAGGAGAATGACCAGGCACATGATCAGATAGGTGAGGTCGTAGTGCCAGCCCCCGTTCTTCTCTCCCCAAAAGCCCGTGTGCCACGCGAAAATCTTCTTCTGAATCGCGCCCAACATGACAAGCATGAGGCCGATAGCCGCGGCCTGCGTCAGCACACCAAACATGAGACCGAGTGCGCCAGCCACTTCCGCCGCACCCAGGAAAATTGTGAAATTTCTGCTCATGCCGATGTCCTTGCTGCGGGCCCCGGGATCGGTGAGGTGTTTCCAACCGCTGGAGAGGAAGACAATGCCGGCCATCAACCGCAGTAGAAGCAGACCGAAGTTGGCAAAACGAAGCAGTTGCGGAAAGATCATGGGAATTCCAGAGCAGACATTTAAAGACTGGGATTGTAGACGGTATTTGAGAGCGGCGAAAGGCATGCTGCTTGCTGGTATCGCGGCGCGAGCTGGGGCGGTGTGTGCGAGTAGACGGCGGCCGGGAGGCACGGACGTGATCAAACCTGTCGTGCGGGCTTCCTTGAGCCTGAAAATCGCACTGTGTTAGCATCGAGGTTTTCGCAGGCGTTGTTGGGCTGGCCTGTACCCTGTCCTTATCCTCTTCCGGGCCGAACCATTCTCCTTAGCCTGCTGAAGGAGTGAATCCGTGAAAATTTACGAAGGCGCAAATATCCGCAACGTAGCCTTGATTGGGCACGGGCACGCGGGCAAAACTTCGCTGGTCTCGGCCATGCTTTATACGGCGGGGAGCACGCAGCGGTTGGGACGCGTGGACGACGGCAGCGCACCCACCGACTACGACGAGGAAGAGATTGCCCGGCAGATGTCGATCACGACCGGCGCGGCGTATGCGGAATGGGGAAAGACCAAGATCAACTTGCTGGACACGCCCGGCTTTAACATGTTCGTCCATGAGGCCAAGATGGTGCTGCCGGTGGTGGAGTCGGCGCTGGTGGTCGTGGATGGCGTGGCCGGCGTGGAGGTCGTGACTGAGCGGGTGTGGGGCTACTGCGAAGAAGTCAAGCTGCCACGCATGATCGTGGTCAGCCGCATGGATCGCGACCGGGCCGATGCTACCCGCGTGCTCGATTCGCTGACAAAGGCTTTCGGACGCACGGTCATGCCATTGCAGATGCCAATCGGAAGCGAAAAGAGTCTGACTGGCATCATCGACCTGGTGCGGATGAAGGCCTACACCTACGAGATGGGTGGAAACGGCAAGGGCAAGGAAGGCGAAATTCCCGCCAACTTGAAAGATGCTGCGCAGGAGCAGCATGAACGACTCGTCGAACTTGTGGCCGAGGGCAAGGACGCGCTGATGGAAGAATTTTTCGAAAAGGGGACGATTCCTGAAGAAGACCTGGTTCCCGCGCTGCATGAGGCGATTCGCGAAGACCGCATCTTCCCGGTGCTGTTCACGTCGGGGCTGGGAAATATCGGCGTCGATGAATTGATGGATTTTATTGTCGACTACACTCCGGCACCGACGGAGCGTGAGCCCATTCGGGGCCAGGTGACGACCGGGAATGGCGAGCCACCATCCCGCAAGGTGGAAGACAGCGCGCCACTATCGTTGTTTGTGTTTAAGACTGTTTCGGATCCCTTTGCCGGACGCATCTCGTACTTCAAAGTGTTTTCAGGGGTGCTCAAGAATGATGCGAGCGTGCAAAACTTCAACCGTGGCATCCAGGAGAAGCTTGCGCATATCTCGGTAACCCAGGGCAAGCAAGCTGTTCCCGTAACCGAGCTGCATGCCGGCGACATTGGAGCGGTAGCGAAGCTGAAAGACACGTTGACAGGAGACACGCTGGGCGACAAAGCGGGAGTCATCCAGTATCCGGCGGTCAAGTTGCCCGAGCCGGCCATCACATTTGCGATCGAGCCCAAGTCACGCGCGGATGAAGACAAACTGGGAGTCGGCATTCACAAGCTCATGGAAGAAGACGCGATGTTGCGGTTTTTCCGAGATGCCCAGACAAAGGAATTTTTGATCGCGGGCACCGGCCAGCAGCATATTGAAGTGATCGTCTCCAAGATGAAGAAGCGGTACCACACAGAAGTGAACCTGAAGGCGCCGAAGGTTCCATACCGGGAGACGATTCGCGGCAAGGCGGACGTGCAGGGACGGCACAAGAAGCAGACCGGCGGACACGGCCAGTATGGCGATTGCAAGATAAAGATGGAGCCGCTGCCGCGGGGCGGAGAGTTCGAGTTCGTAAACGATATCTTCGGAGGCGCCATTCCCCGGAATTTCATTCCGGCTGTGGAGAAGGGGATCAAAGATGCCGCTGCCCGAGGATACCTGGCGGGCTTTCCGGTGGTAGATTTCCGCGTGATTTTGTATGATGGATCGTATCACGATGTAGATTCAAACGATCTCTCGTTCCAGATGGCCGGCCGCATCGCGTTCAAGAAGGCGATGGAACAAGCCAAGCCAACGCTGCTGGAGCCGGTGATGTCGGTCGAAATCACGGTTCCGGATGAATTCGCAGGGTCCATCATGGGCGACTTGAACAGCCGCCGAGGGCGCATCCAGGGCATGGATAACAAGGGCGGCAACACGGTGGTCAAGGCCGAGGTGCCGATGTCAGAGATGCTGACCTATGGCGCCGACCTGACTTCAATGACCCAGGGCCGGGGCAGTTTCAACATGGAGATGCACCACTATGACGTTGTGCCGGCGCAACTGCAGGAAAAGATCATTGATAAGGCGAAAGCTGAGCGCGGCGAGGTGAAAGAAGAGGAGGAGTAGTGGTGGGTTGGCAGAGATTGAGAGATGCAGGGCGGCTTAAAGCCGCCCTTTCATTTTAGGAAGAACTGTTCAGCACTAGGTTCGGCACTGAGCACAGTTCGGAGGGCATGAGATGGTGAAACATACGGGCGATTTGCTGGTTTTATGTGTAGCTATGTTGGCGAGCATTGCGATTCTCAGCAAAGGCGCGATGGCAGAAGATCAATCAAAAGGCCCAATATTTCTGAATATCGACCATGCTTCGATATGCGGATCGAATCTCGATTCATTGCGGCAGGCATTTACAAGCGTGGGCCTCGGCAGCGACTACGGCGGTCCGCACGCGAATGGCGTGACTCACATGGCGCTGCTGGGATTTGAGAATGGTTCCTATCTTGAACTGATCGCACCGCAGAACGCCGGCAAAGTGGCAGGGTCGGGGTGGTCGAACTTGATGGCAGGCGATGCCGGTCCGTGCGCGTGGGCCATCTCGTCGCAGGATATTGGCGAGGACGTGGCACGACTGAAGGCCGCGGGCGTTCCCGTCAGCGGGCCGGAGGACGGCAGCAGGAAACGTCCGGATGGCATGTCGGTGGAGTGGCAAACCGCCAATTTAGGATCGGGAGCGCCGGGAACGACATTACCTTTTCTGATCCAGGACCGCACGCCGCGCGCGTGGCGTGTGCAGCCGACTGAGAGTCTCAAGGACTCTGGGTTGACCGGATTTGCCATGATCGTAGTCGGTGTACGCGACCTGAATGCTGCCAGCGCACTGTTCGAGAAAGCTTTCAACTGGCAGCCCCCCGTGATTGAGGAGCACGGCGACTTCGATGCGAAACTGGCCTATTTTCCTGGTATGCATGTGATCCTGGCCACACCATTGAGAGCCGGGCGCGGGTGGCTGGCGGAGCGGTTGCAAAAATTCGGCGACAGTCCGGCGGCTTTCCTGTTGAGCGCACGGGATTTCAGCGCAGTGAGCAAGAAGTTCCACCTGTCGGGGAATAAGACCTGGTTCCAGCAGCAAGTGTCGTGGTTTGACGAACACAAGCTGAATGGATGGAGAATTGGTGTGGTGGGGCAATGAGGCGAGCAGTGGAACAGGGCAACTGAATCTTTCGTGCACGAAGAACGGGATTGGCGCCTCCGGCGCCCTGCTGACGTCCACAACTGGGGTCTGGCGAGGGGCAACGGAGAACTGGTAACATCCGCCCAGTGGCTTCGATCAAAGAAAATGCCTCGCTGAAGGAGCGGCTGGTATCAGCCGCGCCGGTCGAGGACGATTCTTCGTTTGAACTGAAGCTCCGGCCACAAAGGCTGCGAGAGTTCATCGGCCAGCCAAAAGTCAAAGAAAACCTGGACGTCGCGATCCAGGCGGCTCGGTCACGGGGCGAAGCGCTGGATCACGTGCTGCTCTACGGGCCGCCAGGCCTGGGCAAGACCACGCTGGCAAACATCATCGCCAATGAGCTGGGAGCTGCGTTTCAGCAGACTTCCGGGCCCACGCTGCAAATCAAAGGGGATCTCACCGCGATCTTGACGAACGTGCGAGACAAGCAGGTGTTGTTCATTGACGAAGTGCACCGTCTGCAACCGGCGCTGGAGGAAATCCTTTACTCCGCGCTGGAGGATTACAAGCTGGACATCATGATCGGACAGGGGCCGTCGGCGCGAACGCACACCATGGACGTGAAGCCGTTCACCTTTGTGGGGGCGACCACGCGGGCGGGATTACTTTCCGCCCCCTTGCGATCGCGTTTTGGAATCATGCTGCGGCTGGAGTTCTATACGCATGAAGATCTGCAGGTGATCGTGGGGCGTTCGGCGGAAATTCTGGGGGTAGACGTCGATGGCGAAGGAGCGATGGAGATCGCGAGCCGGGCGCGGGGGACACCACGCATTGCCAACCGATTGCTGCGGCGCGTCCGCGATTTTGCGCAAGTGAGGGGGGCGGGGAAGATCGATTTGCCGACGGCGAAAGCGGCTCTCCAGATGCTCGAAGTCGACCGCCATGGCTTCGACGAGATCGACCGCAAGCTGCTGCTCACGATTATCGAGAAATACCAGGGCGGACCCGTGGGCGTGAACACGCTGGCGGCGGCACTGGCCGAAGAGCCGGATGCGATTGAAGAGATCTACGAGCCATTTCTCATCCAAATTGGTTTCTTAAACCGAACGCCGCGAGGACGGGTGGCGACGCAACTGGCGTACGAGCACTTCGGAATCACTCCAACCCGCAGACAAAGCATGCTGTTCTGAGCCGCGCTTCGTCCGCGCGCCAGCCAAGCTACGAGGCGAGCGCTACAATGTTCCGGAGATGATTGCGCACCTTCGGGGAAAGCTGCTCGGCAAGCGTCCTAACCAGGCGATTGTGGAAGTGGGCGGCGTGGGATACGACGTCACCATCACGGTGCCTACGTTCAGCGACCTGCCGGGGCTGGGCAGCGAGGTTTCACTCCACATCCATACACATGTGCGCGAGGACGTGATCGCGCTGTACGGCTTCCTGCGTCCGGCGGAGAAGCAGCTGTTTGAAAAGCTGATCACGGTGAGCGGGATCGGGCCAAAGCTGGCCATCACGATCCTAAGCGGAATGGGCGCAGATGAAATGGTCGGGGCGATCCGCGGCAACGATGTGCCGCGACTCACGCGAATTCCAGGAATCGGGAAAAAAACGGCGGAGCGCATGGTGCTCGAACTCCGGGATAAGCTGCCCGCTCCGAGCACACAGGAGATCGCCGCCGCGACTCCGGTGAGTGCAGTAGAGGAAGATGTGCTGTCGGCGCTGGTGAATCTTGGATACCAGCGAGGGGCCGCGGAACGAGCCCTCTCGACAATCATGAGCAATGGCAAAACGGCAGGCTCGTTCGACACCCTTTTCCGCGAGACCCTGGCGATCCTGTCTAAGTGACTCGTGCTCATGCCTATGCCAAGCGGAGTGCAAGCACGCATTCCGTGAATAATTTTATGTCCCGCATATGCAATCCAGCATTCGTGGCGCTGTCTTGAACCAGACTGGGCTACACGGGGGAAAACCCGTCGTCCAGGCCGGACATCAGAGTAGTCCGACACGGAGGTCTGACATGACAAAGATAAGGATAGCGTTGTTCGCAGTGCTGTTTCTATGCGCGGCGTGGGTAGTCGCGCAGGATACGTCGGGTAGCAGCACGCAGAGCAGTTCGGGAACATCGGCGGGAACTTCAAGCCAGCAGGGTGGCGGCGTGGGCTCACAGTCCGGAAACACGCAGCCGGGAAGCACGGGTTCGCCGAGTGGCAGCGCAGCCCAGACGGATAGCACGGGCTCACAGTCCACGACAGGGTCGCAAACCGGAACAAGCGGCGCCCAAAGCGGCACGACTGGATCGCAGAGCGGAGCATACGGTTCGCAGTCCGGCACAACGGGATCGCAGACGGGCAGCGACGCCAGTGGACAAAGCATGGGATCGCAGACTGGCACCACAGGCAGTCAAGCGGGAGAAACCTCAGGGAATACGATGCCAGGGCAGACCAAGATCAGAGGATGTTTAACTGAGACGAACGGAAACTACAAGCTGACGGACGAGCAGACCGGCACGAGTTACTCGTTAATCGGCAGTCAGCAGATTGGGGAGCATGTCGGGCACGAAGTAGAAGTGCAGGGCGTCTCCACCAGCACCGCTCAGAACGAGACCAGTTCACCAAAGGACAACAATGGCAGTGTTGGTCAAAACGCATCCAGCAATCCCTTCCAGGTGAAGAGCATCAAGCACATCTCCAGCCAGTGCAATGGTACGGGCAACGCGCAGTCAAAGTAGAGGTTGCGGAACTAAGTATGTATGGGAGCCGCTCAGTGAATTCACTAGGCGGCTTTTTGTAAATAGGCGCTGCGAATGCGGCGGTTGCCGGACGCAGCGAAGTCGACCGTGAGATTCTGGCCGGAGATCTCTACGACGTGTCCCGTGCCGAAACGGCGATGGCGAACGCGGTCGCCGATTTGAAAAACTGGTTTGGCTTCGGCCACCGTGTGCGCGACATTTTCGCCGCCCGCCAGCGTCGCTGCGGCCAGGGCAGCGGCATTTTTACTGGCCGGAGGAGTAACGCGGCTGGGTTCTGCCGCAGGTAGCGTGCCTTCAGTTTTAGCCCGGCAGTTGTCACAGTGGCCGCAGTCGGCGCCAGGTTCCTCTGCAAAATATTCCCGAAGAAAACGAGTCCGGCAAAGAGCCGTGGCGGCGTAGGCCATCATGGAGTCAAGACGTTCGCGATCGCTGGTATGTCTCTGCTCGTAGAAGCCGAGAAAATCCGACATCTCTTCCCCGGTCGAGAAGGTTCGGATGCAGCGGATCTGGCCAGCGCGCCGCTGTACGATTCCCGCGCTCTCCAATTGAGCCAAAATCACCTTGACCTTGCGCTGGGGCAGGCCCGCGGCTGCGATCAGGTCTGATGTGCTTATCGACGATTGTCTCGACGGGCCAGACGGGGCGCCAGCCACGAGTTCGTAGATCTTGTGCGACTGTTCGCGGCTGGGATACTTGCCGCCCAGAAAATAGCCCTGAATTCTTCGGTCTTCCAGACGAAACAGAAGCGGACAGCGGGCCGGACGGCCGTCGCGACCAGCGCGTCCGATTTCCTGGTAATAGCTTTCTAGCGAGTCGGGAAAATTATAATGAACGATGAATCGGATATCAGGCTTGTCGATCCCGAGTCCGAAAGCTTTGGTCGCGACGATGACGTGAAACCTGTCGCCCATGAATTCCTGCTGAATGCGTTCGCGGTCGCGGATTTTCATTTGTCCGTGATAACGCGCCGTGTTGATGCCGTGGTCGCAGAGCCATTGTTGAAGCTCGTTCGCGGTGCGCACGGTAGCCACGTAGATAATCCCTGTGCCTTCAATTCCAGCAAGGATAGTCAGAATCCGCTGACGCTTTGCTTCGCCGTTTACAGTACGGAACACTTCGAGAAACAGGTTAGGGCGCTCGATACCGGTGTCGACGATGACCGGATCTTTGAGAGCGAGCTGCTGCATGATGTCCTGCTGAACCTCGCGCGTGGCCGTGGCAGTGAGAGCGAGAACCGGGGGATGCCCCAGGTCGCGGATGGAATCGCGAAGGGAGAGATACGCCGGCCGAAAATCGTGACCCCATTGTGAAATGCAGTGCGCTTCATCGACGACGAACAGGGAGATGCCACCTTCACGAAGCAGATCGCGATACTGCGGGTTTTCCAGCCTCTCTGGCGTGACATAGATGAGCTTGTGATCCCCTTCGGCTATGCCGTCGAGAGTTTCGCGCTCTTCTGCAGACGTAAGCGTCGAATTCACGGTAGCGGCATCAATCTGGGCTTCCTCGGCTTTTTCGCTCTGATCCTGCATGAGAGAAATCAGCGGAGAAACGATAACGGTGGCTTTCGGCAGCAACAAAGCGGGGAGCTGAAAGGTGAGTGACTTGCCACTACCTGTGGGCATGACGCCCACAGCATCTCTGCCGCGGAGCACGGCTTGCATGATTTCACGCTGGCCCGGGCGGAAGCGCTTTACGCCAAAACGTTCGGCTTCCGAGCGCAGTCTTGACCAGTCAATGTCGGGATGAGAAACGGAGTGCGATGTAGTGGCGCGCTTACGTTGGCTGGATTTCATAGCTAGGCAGAGCCGCAGTTCTCCGGGTATTTACTTTCCAATGCAGAAGGAGCTGAAGATAAGGTTAAGGATGTCATCGGTAGTGGTGGCGCCCGTGATTTCGTCGAGCGGACGGAGAGCGCTATAGAGGTCGAGCAGTAACATCTCGTGAGGCACGCTGGTGTCAACTGCAACCTGGGCTGCCTGAAGTCCGGAGAGAGAATCATTCACCAGCTTTTGATGCCGGATACTGGTTAGGAAGCCAGATTCGCCTTCAGAGCCCGATTCGCCTCCGCCCTGGCGCAGAATCTCGGAGCGGAGTTCGCTAAGGCCCTCTCCCGTGCTGGCGGAGGTTCGCACCGCCGGCAATTGACAAGCGGGCATCGGAAATTGGGAGTTCAGATCGGTCTTGTTGGCGACAAGAACGGCTGGCCGTCCCGTGACCAGCTCGATCAACTGAAGGTCAACAGATTCAAGGGGCTGCGAAGCATCCAGCACGACCAGCACGATGTCGGCGTCAGCCAAGGCTTCCAGGGATCTCCGAATGCCAATACTTTCGGCTTCGTCCAGGGCTTCGCGAATGCCTGCGGTATCGACCAGCCTGACAGGAATGCCGCCGATGGCAATGGTTTCGCTCACCAGGTCGCGGGTAGTGCCGGGAGCGGCGGTAACGATGGCGCGCTCGCGTTCGACCAGGCGATTGAAGAGGCTGGATTTGCCCACGTTCGGCCGGCCGACGATCGCGAGAGTCAGTCCTTCATGCACGAGCTTGCCGAAGGCGAAGCTGCGGGCCAATTGCTCGAGAGGCAGGCGCAGGCCGGCGATGCGTTCGAGGATGGCGGCATTCGGCAGGACGGAAACGTCATCCTCGGCGAAATCGATGCCGGCTTCGAGAGTCGCGATCAGTTCCACCAGCTTGTGCTTGACGGGCTGAAGGCGGCGGGACAGAGCTCCTTCGAGTTGCTGGGCGGCTACCCGCGCCTGGTACAGGGTTTGGGAGTCGATAAGGTCGCGCACGGCCTCGGCCTGGGTGAGATCGATGCGGCCATTGAGGAAGGCGCGCATGGTGAACTCACCGGGCTCCGCCAGTCGAGCACCGCGTGCCTGGGCGAGTTCGACAATGTGGCGCAGGACGACGGGTGATCCGTGAGCGGAGATCTCGACAATGTCATCCGTTGTATAGGAGTGCGGCTTGCGGAAGTATGTGACTACGACTTCGTCGATGCGGCTGGGAGATCCGTCTTGCGCGAGAGCTTTGGTTCCGGTTTTTGTGCTTTGTCTCTCCTGGCAGCCAGGCTCGACCAGCTCACCGAAAACGGCCGAGCCGGGAGTGAGTTCATGCTTAAGCCGCAGCATAGGCCGAGCAATCGCGAGCGCTTCGGGTCCAGCGAAACGCACTACGCCAATGCCGCCACGGCCAGGCGGAGTTGCAATGGCGATGATTGTGTCATCGAGATTCATTGATTCCATTGTCGATTGCCGGGCTTCGATGCAGCAAGTGGACGAACTCAGGTTTGCCGCCTCTGTGGCGGGTCATTTATACTCTTCGTTTACTTCAATCAGATTTTTGCAATCAGGAGCGGCTAACTTTTCATGCCCAAGCGCACATTCCAACCTAACCGGCGTAAGCGCTCAAAGAAGCACGGATTCCGGACTCGCATGAAGACCAAGAGCGGAGCCAAGGTGCTGTCGCGGCGGCGCGCCAAAGGTCGCAAGCGGGTTTCGGTGAAGCCCGGCTTCCGTGAGTAGCAGTTCCCCCCGGCGTCATTCGGGTACTTGTAAGCTGAGTCTTAAAGCGTGATTTCCGTGGGCGATATCGCTCCCAAATCAGCCCCCAAACCAGCAGATGCAAGTGGGGGCAAGTTCCCTGGCAGTGCGCGCCTGTTGCGGCACGCGGACTTTGAGCGAGTTTACCAGCAGGGACGCCGGCAGTTTTCCCCGCACATGACCGTGTTTTACCTGCGGCGTGCAGAAGGCGAGGGTGCGCGCGTGGGTTTCACAGTGGGCCGGGTGCTGGGCGGCGCGGTCGACCGTAACCGAATCAAGCGGCGGTTGCGGGAAGCGGTTCGCTTGCAGGGGCACGTTACGCTGCCGGTGGATGTGGTGATCAATCCGAAGAAGTCCGTGCTCAACATGGAATTTGTGGAGTTGCAGTCGGAAGTGGCAAAGGCATTCGAAACGCTTGAGCATAAGTTGGCAAAGGCGCGATGACGCGCTGGTGAAGCAAGTGCCGAAAAATATCGTTCTATTGGTTTTACACGCATACAAGTGGGTGTTGTCGCCTTTGCTGCCGCCTGCCTGCCGATATATTCCGACGTGCTCCGAATATGCCATGGAATCGGTGGAACGATATGGAGCGTTGCGCGGTGGCGCGAGGGCGGCGTGGCGCCTGCTGAGATGCCATCCCTTCGTCAAAGGCGGTTACGATCCTGTCGTCAAATCTGTCTCCCGGCTCGAAAAAGAGGCGGGTTGAGCATGAGATTGATTCAGCAGTTGCATGAATTTTATTACCCGCTGGTGTTTACCAAGATGAACGGTACTGACTAATTTGGCTGACTTTCAAAATCCCCAGCAAGAACCCGGCATGGAGCGACGCCTGCTCCTGGTCTTCGCGCTCACCTTTCTGGTGATCATGCTGTTTCAGCCGATCCTGAAGAAATACGGACCACAAGCACCCGAATCAAAGCCCCAAAAGCAAAATCAGCCCGCGCGAAATCCGCAAGACCAAGGTGCCCAGAATCAGGGTCTACAGAACGAAGCAGCTCCGCCAGCAAACAGCGCGGTGGTAGAAAAAGGCGCAGCGACTCCGCCCGCGGCCGGTGTCAAACAGGCAAGTGCGGAAGCACAGACCATAATCGAGAATGACCTATATCGGATCACGTTCACCAACCGCGGCGCCCAAGTCACATCCTGGATCCTGAAGAAGTTCACGGATGACAAAGGAGGACCGCTGGAGCTGGTCAATTCGCTGGCGGCGGCGAAGTACGGATATCCGCTTTCGTTATGGTCCTACGATGATTCGCTGCGGAACAAGTTGAACTCAGCCCTGTTCGTGGCATCCAGTTCGGGCACTCTAGCCGCCCCGGCGGAGATTACCTTCGAATATTCCGGCCAGGGGATCTCAGTCCGCAAGACCTTCGGTTTCGATCACACCTACGTGTTGCGGGTTGAAACCTCGGTAGTTTCGCAGGGCAGCCCGGTTGCCGCGCTTCCCGCATGGCCCGCAGGATTTGGCGACGAGACGAGCCCGTCGTCTTATGCCAGCAGCCGCATTGAGTATCAGAACAACAGCACCATCGAACGGCTTGCCATCAAAAAAATCAGCGGCGGCAACACCGTCCGAGGGCCCTTCGCGTGGGCTGGTCCGGTCGATCAGTATTTCGGCGCGGTATTTCTTCCAGAAGACTCTCAGAACGCCACGCTGATCACGCTGCGCAACCCGGTCGAAGTGCCGCGCGATCCTAAGAACCCGAATAACAAGGAAACCATCAAGGAAGACGTTCTCGGCGCCGCGGTGGGCGATTCCAGAGGCGAGACGCGGGAGCGGATGTTCGTGGGGCCTAAATCTCTGCCTGTGCTCGAATCGGTCAAAGTGCCCACGATCGCGGGTACAGACCAGGATCTTCGCGGGCTAGTCAACTTCGGCTTCTTCGGAATTATTGCGCGGCCTTTGTTCCTGTGGCTGAAGTGGATGACGCAGTATGTCGGCAACTGGGGCTGGGCGATCATTCTGCAAACTTTGATCATCACCTTGGCGCTAATGCCGCTGCGCATCTCGCAGATGAAATCGATGCTCAAGATGCAGCGCGTGGCGCCCCAGATCAAGGCGATCCAGGAGAAGTACAAGAAGTATGGCATGCGCGATCCGCGCAAGCAGGCGATGAACGAGGAAATTTCGGCGCTTTACAAGAAAGAGGGGGTGAATCCGGCCGGCGGGTGCCTGCCGCTAGTAGTTCAACTTCCGTTCCTGTGGGCGTATTACGCGATGCTGGGCGTGGCCATCGATCTGCGCCACGCGCATTGGCTGTGGATACCGGATTTATCGTCGGCCGACCCGTGGCACATTCTGCCCATCGGAATTATCATCACCATGCTGCTCACCCAGCGCATGACGCCGCAGCAGGGCATGGATCCCGCGCAGCAAAAGATGATGAACCTGCTCATGCCGGTGATGCTGGGCGTGATCAGTTGGAACCTGGCAGCGGGCTTGACGTTGTACTGGTCGGTCAGCCAGTTGATCGGCATTGCACAACAGGCGATCATCAATCGGACCGCCTTGGGCCGCGAGATGCAGGAGATGATGGCAAAGCGGGCGCGCAAGAAGGAGAAGTAGTTCGTGGCTATTCCGGATAAAGTTGCAGCAGCAAACAAGATCAACGAGTTCCTGCAAGCGGTGGTGGCAAACGGCGGGCTGAAGTTGAAGTACCGTATCACAGTCGATCCGCCCTTGCCGGATGAAAGAGATTGGGAGCGCCCGGAAATCCTGGTGGAATTTGCCGGACCGGATTCGGCGCTGCTGCTGGAGCGCAACGCCGAGTTGCTGCGGTCCATTGAGTTGCTGGCCATCGAAATGCTGCGGCTTCCGGGAAACGAGCATGAGAAAGTAAGTTTCGACTGTAAGAATCACCGCTCCATGCGCCTGCAGGAATTGCGCGTGGCCGCGGACGTGGCCGCCGAAAAAGTGCGCAGAACAGGAACGCCTTATACTTTCGCTCCCATGTCATCACGGGAACGCCGCATCGTCCACCTTGCGATGCGCGATCATGCAGATCTCCGCACGGAAAGCCAGGGCGAAGCAGGCCGGCGTTGCGTGGTGGTGTATCCCAAGGACTACCAGGCGGTAGCGCGTCCGAGTTCGAGAACTCGATAAGCAATCATTGCAATGGCCCGATGCCCCATGCGGGCTCATAATCGGGTTCAAATCCGCCGCGCGGTTTGGCCAAAGTTCATCACGAAGAGTGACGAAGCTCACAGCACGAAAATGCAAATACCATGAAGCTATTAATGCTTGCGCGATGTGGCAAAAGCCGTGTGGGAGGCGATTTTGCACCAGGTACGTTGCATTGATGGAGTGAGTACTTGACAGAAGATCGGATTGGGGAGAGAAATTTTTGCGGTAAAAAAAACTGCCAAGAAGTTTTCCACAAATCGAAAAAAATTGTGCTAGTATGCCGCTCTGTTCCAACTTAATTTTTGTTTTCGATCAAGCAATCGACTCCGCCCGGAGCGGAGTCCATCTTCACGAAACAAAATTCTTGTCCTAGTAAGTGAAATCCCGGGTCCCGCCTCAGCGCGGACCAGCAACGAGCATTTATGTCTGTTTCCAGTGCCAGCGTAGTTCCTAATCCGTGGGTGCGCATTCTCGATGCGCTAGAAAAAAAGATCAACCGCACGTCTTACGACACGTGGCTGAAGCCTACGCGCTACAGTCATGCCAGTGGGGGCGTTCTTTTCGTGCGAGTGCCCACGGCCGAGTTCCAGCAGGTGGGCGACAAGTATGCCGATCTCATCCAGGAAGCAATCGACAATCTCGGGCTTGAGTACCAGGACGTCAAGTTTGTGACCCCGGAGGATGATCCAGCGTCCACGCCAGTCCGCCACGATGGCGGACTTTCAGCGATGCCGGCGGCAGTGGCAACAACGAGCTATGTCACCCAGTCGCGATTCGATTGGGACGGCGCCGCGCAACTGAATCCCCGTTACACCTTCGATGCGTTCGTGATTGGAAGTGGCAACCAGTTCGCGCATGCCGCGTGCCAGGCGGTGGCCGAGCGCCCATCTAAAGCCTATAACCCGCTGTTCCTGTATGGCGGAGTGGGGATGGGCAAGACCCACCTGATGCAGGCCATTGGACACGAGATCAGGAAGCGCCTGAACCAGGCGGCCATCTGCTATGTTTCCAGCGACAAGTTCACCAACGACATGATCAACTCGCTGCGCTACGACAAGATGACCAGCTTTCGCGATAAGTTTCGTGGCGTGGATGTGCTGCTGATCGACGATATCCAGTTCATTGCGCAGAAGGAACGAACGCAAGAGGAATTTTTCCACACCTTCAACGCGCTGCACGAGTCGATGAAGCAGATCGTGATTGCGAGCGACCGGCCTCCCAAGGAACTAGCGGAAATTGAGGATCGCTTGCGCAGCCGGTTTGAGTGGGGGTTGATAGCCGACATTCAACCGCCGGACCTTGAGACCAAGGTGGCCATCCTGCAGAAGAAGGCGGAGCAGGAGAAAGTTACCCTGCCAACGGATGTGGCGCTGTATATCGCGTCCAACATTCGCTCAAACGTGCGCGAACTGGAAGGCGCGTTGATTCGGCTGGTCGCGCATTCCTCGTTGATCGGGGCTGAGATTACGCTGCCATACGCGCAGCAGGTGTTAAAGAACTTTATCGACTCGCAAGCGCGCAAGGTCACGATCGAGTCGATTCAGAAAGCCGTGGCCGAGCAGTTCGGGCTGCGATTGGCGGAGATCAAGGCCAAGAACAACTCGCGCGCGATCGTCTATCCCCGGCAGATCGCGATGTACCTGGCCAAGCACCTGACGGAGGCTTCGTTGCCGGAAATCGGGCGGCAGTTCGGCGGAAAACACCACACAACGGTTCTGCACTCCGTGGAGAAGATTGAAGAGTCGCGCAAGAACGATAAAGATTTGAACCGGCTCATCAACAAGCTCACGGAGCAGTTGGGCGGCTAAACTTAGCCCGACCTGCCCAGGGCAACAGCTTCTGGTCATAGGTCGCGCACATGGGCGGCGGACCGCGTCGCGCCTCGCAGCAGCCTTTTAACAAGGGGGTGCCGATCTGGCTGGTTTTAGAGCTTTTCCTTTTGATATAAACGATTCATACAAGTAGCCGGACTAGGGATTCTCCCAGCCCACCCGATTCCGGTTTGCTGACGTGTCATAAGGGGAGACTGGTATGCCGGTAGAAGTGGCCACTGCGACGGGAACATCCACAATGGAGATCATGGTCAGCAAGTTCGAGCTCTTGCGCGAGCTTACCGCGACCCAAGGTGTGGTTGAACGGAAAACCACCATCCCTATTCTGTCGAATTATTTATTCGAGGCGGGCGGGGACAAGTTATCGCTGACCGCCACCGACCTGGATCTCAGCTTGCGGACATCCTGCACCGCGAAGGTGAAGAAGGAAGGCTCCTGCACGATTCCTGCCCGGAAGCTTCATGATTACGTAAAGCTTCTTCCCGACGCCGACATTACCATCAAGCTGCTGGAGAACCATTGGGTCAGCATTCGCTGCGGGCGATCGAACACCAAGATGGTGGGCATGGCCCGATCAAATTTTCCGACGCTGCCGGTTTTTCCGACAGCGGGGGTGGTCAAAATACCTGCCCAGGTGCTGCGATCGATGATCGCCAAGACGGGGTTTGCGATCGCGAATGAGGAGTCCCGCTACACGTTGAATGGCGCGCTTATGGTGCTGAAGCCGGAATCGATCACCATGGTGGCGACGGACGGTCATCGCCTGGCTCACATCGAGCGCCCGGGGGAGAAATTTGAAGGCGTATCGGGCGAGATGAAGACGCTCATCCCAAAGAAGGCCATGGACGAACTGAAGTCGCTGGTGGACTCGACGGACACGGAAGTGATCGAGTTTGCCAAAGACGAGTCGACGTTGTTCTTCCGTATCGGGCCACGGCTTCTGACCTCCCGGCAACTAACGGGACAGTTTCCCAACTACGAGGCGGTGCTGCCCAAGGACAACAATAAGCTGATTACGCTCCATGGCGATGATTTGAGCTCGGCGATCCAGCGCGTCGCACAGTTTGCCGATGAGCGGTCCCGGGCGGTGAGGCTGCGCCTCGAGAAGGGCGAATTGAAGATCTCGGCCTCTTCAACCGAGACTGGGGAATCGGAAGACTCGATCGAGACCGATTATGATGGCGATCCGTTGACAGTCGGTTTCAACGCGCAGTACCTGATCGACTTCCTTAAGGCCACGGGCTCGGGCGAAGTGCGGCTGGAGTTGAAAGATCCGCAGTCGGCAGGGCAGCTTCGGCCTGCTGACAGCGAGGAGTATAAGTACCGCTATATCGTAATGCCCATGCGTATCTGATGGGCTTGCCCTAGCGGCTGAGCGGAAAATTGGCAGTTTCTCAGCTACTTGCAAACGGTTCCACCCCGGAACCGGCAGCGTTCCAGTACCGCTGTAGCTTAGTTTTTGGCCTATCCTCCTGAGTTGTGCCCTTGACCTGCCGTACCCTACCGCCGTAGAGTTGCGCCCATATCTGGCCGGGAGCGTGTCTCATGCTGAAAGGCTTCAAGCAGTTTATCCTCCGCGGAAATGTCATCGACATGGCCGTGGGCGTAGTGGTGGGCGCTGCGTTCGCCACCGTGGTCGCGGCCTTTACGAAAGACCTGCTTACACCTTTGATTGCCGCGTTAGTGGGCAAACCCGATTTCTCAGCCATTAAATTCACCGTCAACAACAGCGTGTTCGCGATTGGTGATTTCATCAATGCCGCCATCGCGTTCCTGTTAGTTGCGGCGGCGGTGTACTTCTTCGTGGTGACCCCGGTGAATTCACTGGTGTCACGGATGAGGAAGGCTCCGGCACCAGCGGATCCGACGACCAAGAAGTGTCCAGAATGCCTGAGCGAAATTCCCATTGATGCGCGCCGCTGTGCGCACTGCGGGCAGCCGGTAGCGGCCACGGCGGTCGCTGCGGACTGAGGGCCTGATAGTTCCTACTCGGCGGCATTGAATGTTGTTTGGTAGCCGCAGGATCAGTGCGCTTTCAAGCTGGTTGGATCATGGACCGGCGCTCTCTTGTAGTATGACGCCATGAGTGGTTCCAACTTCCGCTTTGTCCTGGTACTGCTTTTGCCGACATTGCTGGGCATTAACCTGCGCGCGCAGGCGCCCTCGCCAGAGTCCTCCTCGAAGTCCCACGGATATACGAAGTCGCCCGGGCGCGTGCCTGACGCTGGGGTTCTCGCCGACAATGTGTATCGGAATCCAAGTTTCGGATTTTCTTATAAAGTTCCATATGGATGGGTGGACCGGTCGCCGCAAATGAAGGAGTCTGAGGAAGCCGGCAAATCGATGCTGCTGCTGGCCGTGTTTGAGCGTCCGCCGGAGGCCACAGGTGACACGGTCAATTCAGCGGTAGTGATTACAGCGGAAAAAATATCGCAGTTTTCGGGCTTGAAAAACGCCGCCGACTATTTTGGACCCATTACGGAACTGGCAACGGCAAAGGGCTTCAAAGTCATAAGCCAGCCCTACGATTTTCCGGTGAGCGGCCACACCCTGGTTCGAGGAGACTTCGCGAAAGAGCGGGGGAGAGTAACGATGCAACAGACCTCGCTGGTGACAGTGGAGAAGGGCTATGCCGTATCGTTCGCGTTTATTGGGGGCAGCGAGGATGAGGTGAACGAGCTTATCGATAACTTGCGTTTTGCGCCAGGTAAGGGCGCTCGCTGACGCGCTAGGATGAGAACGACGCGCCAGGCCGAACTTGACTTCATTATTGGCGTGAGGCGACTTGGGACGCGGTCAACTTATTCAAGGCGTCTCGCGCGTCAGTGTACTGGCTGGCCTCAGCAAGGGCTGCGCGGAACTCGTTAGCTGCGGCTTTGACGTCGGACTGCTTCTGATCAATTTCACCCAGCAGGTAATGGGCCTGAAAGCCAGGGGCGTCCTCGGCCATGTTCGAATCCAGGTAGCGGTGCAACAGCTCGAGGGCATGCGGGAGGTTGACGCCTGCCCTGTAGTAGAGATTGGCGGCGTCAAACAGTGTCGACGTGCCCGCCACATTTTCGCGCAAGGCATGCTGTACGGCATCGTCCATCTTGTCGGTCTGCTTTTGCTGCTGATAAAACGTCGCAAGGTCCAACCATGCTTCCGCCTTCTGCTTGCTCGCCGCGATTTCAGCCTTGTACTCATTTTCGGCGGCGCCGAAATCCTTGTTTTTCTGGGCAACGCGTGCCCGAATCCAATGTGCGACCGGAAGATCTATGGCTACGAGTTGATCAGCAACCTGGGCAGCTTTGTCTTTGCCGCCGCCTAGGAAACCAGGAGCATCGAGGTAGTACTCGACCAGGTCTTTAGCCGCTTGGATATTGCTTTTGTCGAGAGCAACGGCGCGCTCGAATTCCGCTCGTACCTTCTTAGCCAGGCTGTAGGCCGCTCGCGTTCCCGAGTGATCGGCCTTGAGCCCATAAGCTCGCCCCAGCCAGTCGTGGAACTCGCTGCTGCCTCCGTTAAGCGCTACGGCCTTCTCTCCAGCTTCGGCAGCCCGGTCGCCATCTTCCTCGGCAAAAAATACCCGCGAGAGCAGGTTATAGGCGTTCCCATCTTTAGGATCGACCTGGACGCGTGCCAAAAGCTGCTGGACGGCCTGGTCTGCGCGCCCAGAGATCATGAGCTGTAGCGGGTCGACCGAGGCCCAGAGGGATGGGCTCAGGCCAAGTAAAAGCAGCGGAATGAGAACGCATGTGACTTTTTTCATGAGAAATCCGGGCCAGCACGAGTTGGAACTCGACCCCTTTTCGATTCGCGGAACGGGCCTCAAGTCGCCTGATTTTGGCGCTTTACCGAGGCGGTTCCGGGCTCGAAAAATGGGCTCTGGCGTGGTATAATTCAAAGTAGTTTCGGTGCCAATAAGTACAAGTAGATTCAACAATTTGAGGTAGATTTCCGGCGCCACCGAGGAGCGATGGGTAAGCTTAGTCTGGTGGAGCTTGGGAGCACCGAAAATTGTGTCCAGCCGAAGTAAATCGGAACGCTGCACGGAGCTGAATGTCCACCAAAGAAGTCATTACAAACACGACCGTCGATACCAAAGCCAAGAATGGAAAGGCCGCAATTAACGGGAACGGTGACTACACTGCCGATTCCATCAAAGTACTCGGCGGGATGGAAGCGGTGCGCAAGCGTCCGGCTATGTATATCGGATCGACCGGCGAACTTGGCCTGCATCACCTGGTGTATGAAGTCGTAGACAACTCGGTAGACGAAGCGCTGGCCGGCTACGCCGATAAGATCGAAGTCACCATTCACATCGACAATTCGATCACGGTCGTGGACAACGGGCGCGGCATACCTGTCGACAACATGGACATTGACGGAGAGAAGATTCCTGCCGCCCAGGTAGTCATGACCACCCTGCATGCCGGGGGGAAGTTCGATTCATCCTCGTACAAGGTTTCAGGCGGATTGCACGGCGTCGGCGTTTCGTGTGTGAACGCCTTGAGTCACGAGCTGGATCTGGAAATCTGGCGCGATGGATTTACCTGGGAGCAAACCTATTCGGAAGGCGAACCTACCAGCAAGCTGAAAAAGATTGGCGCGACCAAGAAGCGCGGAACCAAGGTTCACTTCGTCCCTGACAAGAAAATCTTTACCGGTGCCACGGAGTACAACTACGACACGCTGGCACAACGGTTGCGCGAGCTCGCTTTCCTGAACAAGGGCCTGCTGATCACGCTGACGGACGAGCGCACCACCGACCCGAAAACCGGTGAAGCGAAGCATTCCGAATTCAAGTACAACGGCGGCATCGCAGAATTTATCAAGCACCTGAACCGCGGCAAGCAGGTCCTGCACGACAAGCCCATCTACATGGAAGCGGACCGCGACGGCGTGGTGATGGAAATCGGCCTGCAGTATAACGACGCTTACTCAGAAACGGTGTTCAGCTTCGCCAATAACATCAACACCGTGGATGGCGGCACGCATCTCTCCGGCTTCCGCACGGCGCTGACGCGCACTATCAACTACGCCGGGCAGCAGATGGGCTTGTTCAAGGACGTAAAAGAAAATCTGACCGGCGACGACGTACGGGAAGGCTTGGTGGCTGTCATCAGCGTGAAACTGCCGCAGCCGCAGTTTGAAGGACAGACGAAGGGCAAACTGAACTCCGACATCGCCGGCATCGTCCAGGCGTTCGTCAACGAACGATTGGGCGCGTATTTCGAGCAGAACACGACTGTCGCACGCAAGATTATCAACAAGGCGATAGAAGCGGCGCGCGCGCGTGAAGCTGCCCGAAAGGCTCGCGACTTGACGCGCCGCAAAGGCGCGCTGGATGGAGGAGGACTGCCGGGAAAACTGGCGGATTGCTCCGAGCGCCAGCCGGACCGCTGCGAATTGTTCCTGGTGGAGGGCGAGTCCGCAGGCGGAACGGCGAAGCAGGGACGCGACCGGCGGTTTCAGGCGATCCTGCCGCTCAAAGGAAAAATTCTGAACGTAGAGAAGGCCCGCTACGACAAGATGCTGGCTCACGAAGAAATTCGCGCCATGATCACGGCGCTGGGCACGGGAATCGCAAAAGAGGATTTTGATCCCACCAAGCTGCGTTACGGAAAAGTGATCTTGATGACCGACGCGGACGTGGACGGTAGCCACATCCGCACGCTGCTATTGACGTTCTTCTTTCGTCACATGCAGGAACTCATCAAGCGCAACAACGTCTACATTGCGCAGCCGCCGCTGTACTCAATCAAGAAAGGCAAATCGCAGCAGTACATCAAGGACGACCGCGATTTCGTGAAAGTGATGGTCAAGCGCGCGGCGGAGGGACTGGTGGTGCGTTACGGCGAGGGAGCAGCCAAGCTGGAAGGCGCAAGCCTGGCGCGCTTTATGACCGTGCTCAATGAGTTCATGGGTTTCTTCGACAAACTGGAAAAGCGCCTGCGTGACGAGAAGGTCACCGAGCTTTTGCCGAAGATCGATTTGTCGAAGCATGCGGATTTTGAGGGTGACAAGAAAACTCCGCCGAAGAAAATTGAGAAGCTGGAAAAAGAACTGAAGAAAATCCAGAAGGAACGCAGCTTTAAAGAAGTGGAGTCGCGCTTCGACGAAGAACATAACCTCTGGGAGGTACGGTACGTCAATTCGCAGGGTGCCGAGCACCTGATCAATTGGGAACTGGCGTCCACGCCGGAGTACCGGCAACTGCTCTCGAAATTCAAGCAGATCGAGCCTTATATGGAGCCGCCGTTCATTGTGGAGGAAATCGCCAAGCCGAGCGCGTCGAAGGCAGACGGCGACGGCGAAGAACTGAGCGATGCCGAGCGCGAGGACGTGGAAAAGGCGGCGAAGCGCACTTCGGCTGCTCCCAAAAAGAAAGCCGCCGTGCCAGAAGTTGTCGAGAAGAGCAACGCGCGCGATCTCTTCGACTACGTGCTTGCCCAGGGTAAAAAAGATTTTACTGTCCAGCGCTACAAAGGGTTGGGCGAAATGACCTCGCAACAGCTATGGGAGACGACGATGGATCCGGAGCGCCGCACGCTGCTCTCAGTAAAGCTCGAGGACATTGCCGAGTCGGAGACCATCTTTGCGACTTTGATGGGCGAGGACGTGGAAGCGCGGCGCAAGTTCATCGAGGACAATGCGCTCGACGTGAAGAACCTGGACATCTAGACAATGGCCCGGTGTTGCTCAGCGGAACTGACTCATGACCGGAGCAGCTGAAGCCACCGGCTCATTTGTATGCTTTTACGGCGCCGTTAAAGCGCTGACCGCCCGGATACAAGAAAGGTGTTCTAAAGCGGTGACCCCCCGCATGGAATACGCGGCCCTGGCAAAATTACCTGCCCAATAGCTCAGTACCATCATCTAAGGTATAGAGGCACGGGCCATGACTGCTCTTTTGGGCTATGATTTTCGTATGTTGCGGGTTTTGGGTTTGAGTCTGATCCTGGCGATCGCTCCTGCCGTGCACGCGCAAATCCACGGAGTGCCGCCGTCTGTGACTTCTTTTGGGCCGGGTCGCGGTCCAACCCCCGGGGTGCCGGCCAGCGTGACCTCACTTGGGCCATTCGGAGTCGTGCCGAATCCCGTGTTCTCAGGCTTTCATCATTGCTGCTTCAACGGGCAGGGGCGACATCATTCGCAGGCGGTATTTGTCCCTTATTACGCGGTACCGGTGTACCCGTACTATCCGGACTATTCGGTGGTCGAACCGGGAACGGACGACACGATGGAAGGTCAGTACGCCGCGGGTCCAACGATTTTCGACCGGAGAGGCCCTGCTCCCGCAATATCGGATGTTGAGAGACCGTCCACGCCGGCCTCAACAGAGCAGAACAATCAGCCAAGCGAAAGCGTGCAGGAGCAGGCAAGCTCGGCGGCCGCGGTTCCAGTAAGCGATCAGCCCTCCACGGTCCTGGTGTTCAAAGATGGTCATGAGACCGAGGTCAAGAATTACGCAATCCAAGGCAGCTTGCTCTACGATCTATCGTCAGGGCGGCCCAAGAAGATTGCGCTGGCCGATCTCGACCTTGCCGCCACGCAAAAAGAGAATGACGATCGCGGCGTCGATTTTGTGCTGCCGTCCGGAGGCGGCGGAAACTAACTTGCCATGCGGAATCTGCCCTACGTTGCGCCCCTGATCTTTCTAGTGGTGCTGACTGCACAGGCACAACGAGGCGGATTTGTTGTCCCCCCATTTGGCGCAGGTCCGGTAACCGGCGGGCCGCTGGGCGCCACGGTCACTATTGGTTCCGGACATTTTTTTCGCGGTGGACTGGGACGGCGCTTCTTCCCGGGCGAAATCTTTCTGGAAGACGGTTTTTGGGCGGGCGATTATAGTTACGAGAAGGCGCCGTCGCCTTCGGTAATCTTCGTTCAGGCGGCGCCTGCTGCGCCAAGCACTCCCGCCGTGGCTGAGGAATCCAGGCATGCCGCCCCAGCCCTACTCATCGAGTGGCAAGGTGATCGTTACGTGCGGTACAGCGCTGCGAGCATGAAGCCCGGACAAGACCGTCAGCTCGACTATGTTCAGCCCATGGCGCCTGCCCGTGCTGCGTCGACTCCGAGGAGTGCACAAGCCCGGGAGACTCTCAACGCCCCCGCCGCGGCATCAGCGGTGATCGTGTTTCGCGGCGGCCGCCAGCAGGAAGTGAGCAGTTACGCGATCATTGGGGGCATGATGTATGTCGGCTCCGATTACTGGACCAGCGGCGCGTGGCAACAGAAAATCCAGCTTGCCGAACTTGACCTGCCCGCAACTTTCCGCTTGAACCGCGACCGCGGCGTAAAGTTCATTCTTCCGTCAGGACCCAATGAGGTCGTCACTCGGCCGTAATGGCAGCGCAGGGCGCCGCCTGTCTCAGCAAAAAACTGCTCTTTGCCTCCTCGCAACGATAGTCGTTGCGTTCTGTCCCGGCAGCGCTTGGCCCGAAGATGCCAGGATCAGTCGACGGGACTTTCAGGTTTCGGGTGAGCCCGGCATACGTTTATTCGCCCGGGAAGTCAGAGAGCAGGAAGGGCCAGCAGGACGGCCTGTCGTCCTGATTCACGGCGCGCGCGTTCCCGGTCTGGCCTCGTTCGACCTGCCGGTTGCGGGAGGCTCGCCAGCGGCGGGTCTGGCGCTGCGCGGTTTCGATGTCTACATCATGGACGTTCGCGGCTATGGTCGCTCTACTCGGCCGAGGGAAATGGATGAGCCGGTTTCTGCCCACCCGGTGCTGGTGCGGAGCAACGAAGCGGCCCGTGACATCGGGTCGGTTGTCGATTGGATTCGACTACGTCGCAAGCTATCGCAAGTGGGCGCTGTTCGGCTGGGCGACGGGGGACAATGGGCGGGCTACTATGCCAGTCTGTATCCTGAAAAGATCAGTGCCTTGATCCTTCTCAACAGCCTCTACGGGGGAAGCTTCGCCCATTCCATGGTTGGACACGGTTCTGATCTCGAGGATCCCGCGCACCCGGGCCGATTCAATCGCGCTGCTTGCGGGGCTTACAATTTCAGCGACCAAAAACCTCTTTTCCGTGCGTGGGATCGCAGCATACCGGTTGAGGACAAGAGTTCGTGGCGCGATCCGGCTGTGACAAAGGCTTACGCGGAGGCAGCACTCGCCACCGACCCCAGTAGTCACACACGAACGCCGCCCAGTTTTAGGGCGCCCTGCGGTGCGCTGGAAGACAGCTTCTACCTGGCCACCGGACGCCAGTTGTGGGACGCTTCTTTGATCACTGCCCCAACCTTGATCCTGGCTGCAGAACGGGATTTCTGGTCCCGGCCAGACGATCGCGAGTTGTTGCAGCAGCAACTTGTGCACACGGTACGCGAAAAGGTTGTGGTGCTTCCAAATGCTACGCACTTCGTCCATTGAGACCGCCCACAGCATGGACGAAGCCAACTGCTGGACGAAATTGCAGAGTTCGTTCGCCCGCTTTCTGCGCGCTGACCGCCCCGAATTGTACCTTGCCTAACAACCCGAAATTGGCTCTGCCGTGGTATAATTTTGTATACTGAATCCGCAGATAACGTCCTGCAAATGCAATGACTTAGGTTGATCGGACGGGCGTGCAAAAAGCGCACACTTACGGGTTGTGTATTGCGGGAATCGACGATCGAACTGATTGCTGAAAGCTGAGACATGGCAGACGAGCAGAATCCTCAACTTCCTTTAAATCCGCCGGGCGGCGGCGACGGACAAGGTCCGGGCGCGCTCAACATTCAACCCGTCAACATTGAAGAGGAGATGCGGCGTTCGTATCTCGACTATTCGATGTCGGTCATCATCGGCCGGGCGCTGCCTGACGTGCGCGACGGATTAAAGCCCGTGCACCGTCGCATTCTTTACGCAATGCACGACATGGGCATCTTTCACAACCGCAAGTATGTGAAGTGCGCCAAGGTGGTCGGTGAATGTCTGGGTAAGTATCACCCGCATGGCGACACGGCCCTGTACGACGCGCTGGTCCGCATGGCACAGCCCTTTTCGTTGCGCTACCCGCTGGTGGATGGACAAGGAAATTTCGGCTCGGTGGACGGCGACCCTCCGGCAGCTTATCGATACACCGAATGCCGGATGACGCGGATCGCGGAAGACCTGATGGCGGACATAGACAAAGACACTGTCGACTTCGTGCCCAACTTCGATGAGTCGACAGTCGAGCCCACGATTCTTCCTACCCGAGTGCCCAACCTGCTGGTTAATGGTTCGAACGGGATCGCGGTGGGCATGGCGACCAACATTCCGCCCCACAACTTAACCGAGATTGTCGATGCGACCATCACGCTGGTGAACAATCCCAACGCGCAGCTCATCGACCTGCTCAAATTCGTTCAGGGACCCGACTTCCCGACGGCGGGAATCATCCACGGGAAAGCCGGAATTTTCGAAGCCTACAAGAACGGGCGTGGGCGCTTCATGATGCGCGCCAAGGCGGCGATCGAGACCTTCAATAAAGATCGCCAGGCAATCGTGGTCACGGAAATTCCTTACCAGGTGAACAAGGCACGGCTGATCGAGCGGATCGCCGACCTGGTGAACAACAAAGACATCGAAGACATTTCCGATATTCGCGACGAGAGCGACCGCGACGGAATGCGGATCGTGATCGAGCTCAAGCGCGGCGCCGAACCGCAGATCGTGCTCAACCAGTTATTCAAGCACACCGCCATGCAGGAGAGTTTCAGCATGATCCTGCTCGCGGTGGCCAATGGCCAGCCCAAGGAAATGGGCCTGGTGCAGGCGCTGAAGTACTTCATTGAGCATCGGGTTGACGTGGTCCGCCGCCGCACTGCCTTCCTGCTGATGAAGGCGAAAGAGCGCGAGCACATATTGGAAGGCTACAAGATCGCGCTCGATCACCTCGACAATGTGATTGTCATCATTCGCGGGAGCGCGAACCGAGGCGAAGCCCGCGAAAACCTTGTTGCTTATTTCGCCGGGAAGAAGATCGACATCAACACCACCGGGCGGGTGCCCAAGCTCGATCCTGAGAAGCCGTTCACCGCAATCCAGGCCGAGGCAATTCTCGAACTGCAATTGCACCGGTTGACGCGATTGTCGATCGACGAGATCACCAAAGAGCTGGGACAAGTGCGGGAGAACATTGCCGAGTACGAATCGATTCTCGCTTCCGAGAAGAAACTTCGCGGCGTGATCGTGAAGGAACTCGAAGAGGTGAAGAAGCAATACGGCGATGCCCGCCGAACCCTCATTGAAGACGAAGCAGCCGAGATCAAATTGGAAGACTTGATCGCCGATGAGCAGGTGGCGGTCACGGTAAGCCACTCGGGCTATATGAAGCGGACGCCCATCTCGACGTACCGCATGCAGCGCCGCGGTGGTACCGGACGCACCGGCATGAAGACGCGGGATGAAGATTTCGTCGAGCATCTGTTCATTGCGTCGACTCACGCCTACATCCTGATCTTCACCAACACTGGGCGCGTGTACTGGCTCAAGGTGTACGAGATTCCGGACATCGGCGCGGCCGGAAAGGGCAAGCACATCGGCAACCTTGTTTCCCTGCAGCCAGGGGAAAACGTTCGCACCATGCTGGCGGTACGCAACCTGGAAGAAGAGGGACGCTACATCTTCTTCGCCACGCGGAACGGCACAGTGAAGAAGACGGAGCTGAAGGAATTCGCCAACGTGCGTTCCATCGGCATCAACGCGATTGGCATCGATCAGGGCGACGAACTGGTTGGGGTTACGCTGACGGACGGCAGTCAGATCATCTTCCTGGCTTCGCATGATGGCCAGGCGATCCGGTTCGACGAGTCAGACGTCCGCTCGATGGGACGGCCCGCATACGGAGTTCGCGGCATGAACCTGGATAAGGGCGACTACATCGTGGGCATGGCGACCACGCCCAAAGATGTAAAGAAGGCGGAGGCTGACCTGCAGAACGCGAAAGCCAAGGCCGGGGTACCGGAGGCGACCGCGACAGACGAAACGATTCCGATCAAGGGCTCGCTCATCCTCTCGGTTACGGAAAACGGGTACGGCAAGCGCACACCCGCCGACGAGTACCGTCTACAAGGACGGGGTGGATCAGGCGTTATCAACGTGAGGACGACGGAACGCAATGGCAAAGTGACCGGCATCGCTCAGGTGACGGAAGAATCCGAGGTCATGCTGATCAGCCAGTACGGGAAAATCATCCGCATGGACTCGAGCACCATCCGCGAGTCAGGACGCGCCGCGCAAGGCGTACGCCTGCTGCACCTGGAGCCCGGAGATCGTGTCGCTGCCGCCGTGGTTATCCCAGCCGAAGAGGAGAACGGGAACGGGACCCTGCTGCAGTAGCGAGCTAAGTGTCAGGTGGCCAGGGGCAGGCTCTCGTCCTGGGGAGCGGGCCGCCAATTGACGGAATGGCGGTTCCCTCCTAATATGGCTGGCGCTCGCTTCCAGGTTCGAGGACGCCACTTATTCCTACTGAACAGATGATCGGCCAAACAATCTCCCACTACCGCATCCTGGAGATGCTCGGGGGAGGTGGCATGGGAGTGGTTTACAAAGCGGAGGACACTTCGCTTGGCCGGTTCGTTGCGCTTAAGTTTCTTCCCGACCAGGCTTCGCAAGACCCGCAAGCGCTGGAGCGTTTTCGCCGCGAAGCACGGGCCGCATCGGCACTCAACCATCCCAACATTTGCACCATCCACGAAATTGGCCAGCACGAAGGGCATCTCTTCATCGTCATGGAATGCCTGAGCGGCCAGACGCTGAAACACTTGATTCACGGAGCCCCGCTCGAGTTGGAGAAACTGCTCACCCTCGGGATCGAGGTGGCCGATGCGCTGGATGCGGCGCATGCGAAGGGCATTGTTCATCGCGATATCAAACCGGCGAATATTTTTGTCACTGACCGCGGGCACGCGAAGATTCTGGATTTCGGGCTGGCGAAGATTGCGCGCAAGGCCGCCAGTGATGATTCCCAGACGAGGGCTGATGATATTTCGTTGGACCTGACGAGCCCCGGCACGGCGGTGGGCACGGTCGCGTACATGTCTCCGGAGCAACTCCGCGGCAAGGAACTGGACGGCCGAACCGATCTGTTTTCATTCGGCATTGTGCTTTATGAAATGGCGACAGGGGTGTTGCCTTTTCGAGGAGAGACTTCGGCCGTCGTCACCGAGGCCATTCTTAACCGCGCGCCCAGCACGCCGACGCGTTTGAACCCGCATCTTCCTGCCAAGCTCGAAGACGTCATCAACAAGGCGCTGGAGAAAGACCGGGAGATGCGCTGCCAGAGCGCGGCGGAGTTGCGCGCCGATCTCAAGCGCCTGAAGCGCTCTCTGGATTCCTCGCGCACCTCGGTGGTGACTGACACATCCGACGCTTCAGGAAGTACTCTGCCGATTGCTCCCGCTCTCGCACCAGAGCTGAGGAAGTCGAGCCGCACGTGGTTAGTGCTGGCGGCCTCTGTGCTCGTGGCGCTGGCAGTGGGAGTGCTGGGCGGCAAGCGCTTGTTCTCCACGCCGGAGACAACTCCTCCGTTATACCGTCAGCTCACGTTCCGCCGCGGAAGCATCCGCTCCGCTCGCTTCGCTCCGGATGGACAGACCATTCTCTATAGCGCCGCATGGCAAGGCGGTCCTCCGGATGTCTTCACCGCTCGCCCGGAGGCGCCGGAGGCGCGCTCCATGGGATTGGGGCACACCCAACTGTTATCGGTTTCATCGACGGCGGAAATGGCAGTCCTGGTGAACAGCAAGGCAATCGGGACATGGGTCAGCATGGGGACGCTGGCGCGGGCGCCCCTGGTGGGCGGAGCGCCTCGTGAAGTGCTGGAGCAGGTGCAATGGGCTGACTGGTCGGCCGATGGAAACAATCTCGCCGTGGTGCGGGACTTTGGCGGTCGCAATCGCCTCGAGTTCCCTATCGGAAAGCCACTGTATGAGACAGGCGGGTGGATCGGCCATCCACGGTTCTCGCCCGACGGAAAGTACATCGCATTCGCTGACCATCCGGTGCAAGGCGACGATCGCGGATCGCTCGCTGTGGTTGACATGGCAGGCAAGCGAAAGACGCTTTCGGAAGAGTGGTACACCATCCAAGGGCTGGCGTGGTCGGCCGACGGCAGCGAAGTCTGGTTCACGGCGAGCAAGTCCGGCGTGGATCGCACGCTTTATGCCGTTACCATGGACGGCAAAGAGCGAATGGTGCTGCGGTTACCCGGTGCGCTGATGCTGTTCGACGTATTCCGCGACGGGCGGGTACTGTTGATGCGTGCAAGCTGGAGACGGGAGCTGGTTGGCATCACCGAAGGCGACGCCCGGCAACGCGATCTATCCTGGCTCGACTATTCGTATCCGGCGGAAATTTCCCTTGATGGCAAGACGCTGCTGTTCGATGAAGAAGGCGGCGGAGGCTCACTGGCCTATTCCAAGTCTGGGGGATTGACCTACGCGGTCTATATCCGAAAGACTGACGGCTCCCCCGCAGTTCTGTTGGGAGAAGGTGGTGCCGTAGCGTTATCGCCGGATGGAAAGTCGGTGATCGCGCAGACCCAGGATTCGCCATCACAACTAAAGCTGCTTACGACCGGAGCAGGCGAAGCCAAGGATCTAACCAAAGACAACATCAATCACGCGTGGGCACATTGGTTTCCCGACGGGGAACGCATCCTCTTTGCCGGCAATGAACCGGGAAAAGGCACCAGACTCTATCTTTACGATGCTCCCTCGGGAAAGAGCCAGGCGATCACGCCGGAGGGAGTGGGCGGCACGGCATTTGTGATTTCTCCCGATTCCCAGTTTGTCGCGGGGATCGGTCCGGATCAAAAGAGCTATCTATATCCAATCGCTGGCGGGGAGCCGAAGCTGATCGCCGGCATCAATCCGGGCGAACAGCCAATTACCTTTAGCGAGGACGGCCGCTCCCTCTACATTTATCAGCCCGGCGAATTGCCGGCGCGCGTAGACCGCCTGGAATTGCAAACGGGCAAGCGTACTTTGTGGAAGACGCTGATGCCTTCCGATCCGGCCGGAGTGGAAACCATCGGGCCCATTCTGATGACTCCCGATGCCAAAACCTGTGTCTTTGGCTATCACCGCATGCTGGCCGATCTCTACCTGGTTGAAGGTTTGCGGTAGCCGGTTAGTCTGAGTTCTCCTGTCGACCGCTCATATCTTCTCTTCCGGGAATTCGACTTCGAGTCCAAGTGGATCAGTGAAACGGTTGGTCAGGTTCGCCAGACCGACGAGCAGGTGCAGGTCGATGATTTGCTCGTCAGAGAAATGGCGCTTGAGAGCGGCGACATCGGGATCGGTGATCTCATCGGACTGCTTCGTCAGCTTTTCCGCATAGGAAAGCGCGGCCCGCTCGTTTTCCGCAAAGCGCCCATAGTTGCCGATTTTGAGAGCTTTCCAGTCATCTGGTGTCAGGACTCGCTTCGACGAAGCGAGATGGTGCTGTGTTCAATAGTTACAGTGGTTCAGGAGCGAGATGCGCAGATAGATGGCTTCATAGAGTTTGCGGTCGAGCGAACGACCGACGCTGCCGTAAAAACCGAGAAAGTTCTTAAGCGCTTCGGGACGTTGCGCCAGCGCTTTCTGCACATTGCCGGGCTTGCCGCGCAGAGTCTTTTCGTAAATTTCTTTTACCTCTGGACTCGCCTGCTCTGGCTCAACCAGTGAAATGCGTGCCATGGGTCCTCGCTTCCGCCGGGTCTTTATAATGAAATGAAAAGACCTCTTGGAGGTCTCACCCGGAGTACAGGCTGATGCTCTCAATTCGCGCCGCGACTGTCAACGACGCGGCACTGCTCCGCAACATGATCCTCGAGCTGTCCGAGTACGAACGCGAACTCGATCGGGTGGTGATTACGGAAGCCGACCTGGTGCGTGACGGTTTCGGCTCGCAGCCCCGATTTCGCGCCCTGATTGGCGAATGGGATGGCTCGCCTGCCGGCTACGCATTGTTCTTCGGCGTCTACTCGACGTGGGAAGGCAGGCCGGGATTGTTTCTGGAAGACTTGTTTGTGCGCCCACAATTCCGCCGCAAAGGTATCGGAAAAGCTTTACTCGCGCACGTCGCTGGCGTGGCGCAACGGGAAAATTGTTACGGCGT
>Ga0070741_10003756_pt1 | contig 36758 bp, 29 predicted proteins | sample Coa_R1_4_FD_66440 | JGI IMG/M metagenome (GOLD analysis project Ga0070741, IMG submission 66440) | Surface soil microbial communities from Centralia Pennsylvania, which are recovering from an underground coalmine fire - Coalmine... | ecosystem: Environmental > Terrestrial > Soil > Unclassified ... | reverse complement strand
ATTGGTCGATGTTTAGTCTTCATCGACCCCAGGTGTAGAAAAAGTGCAGCCCGAGGTCCAGCTCAAATGAACAGAAATTTGTCTCTCAAAGACTTACCTCAACTCTGACTCCGCCATAGCAATGGGTGCGATTAGAAGTGTCGGTCTTGGCTGGAAGCCGAAAAAAGCGGCAGAGGGCTGCCGCAGTCCAAAACGCAAGCGCGACAGGGGCGCGGGCCTCGAGAACCGAAGGTTTTGGAGTGCGGCAGCCCTCTGCCGCTTTTCTGCCGCTCAACACACAGAATGACCGACAGATTTAATCACACCCGGCAACGGCGATGCTGGCCGTCAGCCGGTGTTCGGATATTTCTGCCGGCAAGATACCCGCGCGCCGTCTTTGTCAGTGACTTTGGGGGCGTTTCCGCCCACATTCGGCGCGGGTTATCGAGCATGAAAAGAGTCTCTCCCGTATCGCGCAGTGGACGGTTTACCGGCAGTCCGGCAGCCGAGGTGGCGCGCTTCACGGAATCGGTTTCGTTTGATTGGCGCTTGTGGCGCCAGGACATCGTCGGTTCGCGCGCGCACGCCACGATGTTGCGGAGAATTGGGGTGCTGACGGCAAGGGAATTGCGAGACATTCTGGTTGGTTTGGATGAGATCGCCGAAGAGATTGGGGCGGGAAAGTTCAAATGGAAAGCCGAGCTGGAAGACGTGCACATGAACATCGAGGCGGAATTAACGCGCCGCGTGGCGGCTGGGGCCAAGCTGCATACCGGCCGCTCGCGGAACGACCAGGTGGCGCTCGACATGCGTTTGTGGGTGCGCCAAGAGTGCGACGAGTTGCGCGCCGAGCTTCAAACGCTTCAAAGCGCGCTGGTGAGCCTGGCTGAGCGGGAGCGCGAGGTCGTCCTGCCGGGTTACACGCATTTGCAGCGCGGACAGCCGGTTTACCTGGCGCATCATCTTCTGGCTTATGTCGAGATGCTGGAACGCGACCGGGAGCGCTTCCAACAAGGACGCCAGCGCCTGAACGTTTGTCCTTTGGGCAGCGGAGCATTGGCCGGATCAACTCTGCCGCTGGATCGCGAACTCACCGCCCGGTTGCTGGGATTTGTCGATGAACGAGGGCGCCCACGGCTTTCCCAAAACTCGATGGATGCGGTGAGCGATCGGGATTTTGCGGTAGAGTTTTGCGCTGCGGCCGCGCTGCTGGCCGTTCATCTTTCCCGCCTGGGCGAAGACCTGGTTCTCTGGGCAAGCAGCGAGTTTGGGTTTATCCGCATCGCGGATGGATTTACGACCGGTTCTTCGCTGATGCCCCAAAAGAAGAATCCAGATGTGGCCGAGTTGACGCGCGGCAAAAGCGCGCGAGTCATTGGCAACCTGGTCGCGCTCTTGACGCTGCTCAAAGGATTGCCGATGACGTACAACCGCGATCTGCAGGAGGACAAGGAGCGCTTGTTTGACTCGGCCGATACCGTGCGAGCCGCGGTTCGCCTGTGCGCGGGAATGATCGAAGCCACGAGCGTCAACCGGCAGGCTTGCCTGGCAGCGGCTCGGGATCCGGCTTTGCTGGCAACTGACCTGGCCGATTATCTCGTGCTCAAAGGACTGCCCTTCCGCCAAGCGCACCAGGTCGTGGGCGCGCTCGTAGGATTGGCGGAACGCGACGGAAAAGGATTGGACCACCTCTCGCTCGAGGAGTTGCGCTCGGTCGAGAAGCGTTTCGGACCGGATGCCCGCAAGATCTTTAACCTGAAACAAGCCATGGGCCGGCGTAAGATGATTGGGGCGCCCGGCACGCGCGAGGTGCGCGCCCAAGTGGCGCGCTGGCGCCGCCGCCTGGGCAAAAGCCGCTAAGCGGCTGCGGGCCAAGGCAAAGGCAGCGGGACCGGACGCTTCGTGCGGCATAGAATGAACAAGCGGACTTCGATGGAATCGTGGCGCCCACAGGGTTAAGCCGGATAATGGCATACGGGTCAAAACAGCTGCTCAGTTCGCTGCTTCGTGACGTATCGCGCTCGTTTTATCTGACGTTACGAGTGCTGCCGGCAGCCATTCGACCGCAAATCAGCCTGGCGTATCTTCTCGCGCGGACCACAGACACCATCGCCGACACTGAGTTGGTGGCGCTGGATCAGCGGTTGGCCGCGCTGCAATCGCTGCGCGAACACATCCTGGGGACTTCGAGCCGCCCGTTGGAATTGGGGGATTTTGAGAGCCATCAAGGTTCGGCTGCCGAACGCGCGCTCCTGGGCAACTGCGAATCCGCATTGGAGTTGCTGCGCGGTTTGACGGCCGCGGATCGAGATTTAGTCGTGGCGGTACTGCAGACCATTACCAGTGGCCAGGAGCTGGATCTGCGACGCTTCTCGGGCGCATCGCAAGCGAACATTATTGGGCTGCAAACAGCCGCCGAGTTGGACGATTATGCATATCGAGTAGCTGGTTGCGTTGGGGAGTTCTGGACCCGAATGTGCCGAGCGCACCTGTTCGCTTCAGCTCGACTCGATGACGCCTTTCTGTTGGCGAACGGGATCCGCTTCGGCAAAGGGCTGCAGTTGGTGAATATCCTGCGGGATGTGCCCAGGGACTTGCGGACGGGACGATGTTATTTTCCGGCTGAGCAACTGAAAAGCCACGGCCTGGTCCCGTCCGACCTGCTCCAGCCAGAAAACGAGGGGCGATTCCGCCCCGTTTACGATCAGTGGCTGGAGGAGGCGCAGGCGCATCTGACGGCCGGTTGGGCTTACACCCAGATTTTACCGCGCCGCGCCGCGCGAGTCAGGCTTGCTTGCGCCTGGCCGCTGCTGTTGGGAGCGCGGACCCTGGAACTGCTGCGGCGCGGCCGCGTGCTTGAACCAAGTGAGCGTCTGAAAGTCTCGCGTGGTGAGGTGCGGGGAATCCTGTTACGTTCGCTGGTGTACTACCCCTGGCCGAGGCGGTGGGAAGGCTTATTTCAGCGAACTTGTTGCCACCATTAACCTGTTGCGTCGGCCCACTGTTTGACGTAAAAGGCAGGTATGCAGATCTCCAGAAGCCTGTTGGTTGCCTGCGCCGCTGCGTGCGCGACTACCCTGGCCGTCCGCGGAAACGATACCCCCGCCCAGATCAAAGCCCGTGAGGCGCTCCGCCAAAAGATGCAGGAAACCCCGGCGCAGTCAGCTCCTTCAAATCCCCCGGCCGCGACGACGTCCAAGGCCGACTCCGACGCAATTACTAAAGCGCGTGAAGCGCTGCACGAAAAAATGGAGCAACCGCAGCCGGCACCTTCACCCGCCGCGACGACAGCGCCCGCGCCCGCCCCTGTGCCAAGTCCCACGCCGGCTCCGGCTGTGGCCCCCGCTCCGGCCCCGGCTCCGATTGCCCAACCCGCCCCCACTCCCGCTCCGGCGGTTGCCCCCGAGCCCGCGGCTGTCTCCGGTGACGCCCCGGTGCCACCCCCTGCTCCGGTTGCTCAGCAGGCTGACCCGGACGCAATTAATAAAGCCCGCGAAGCGGTGCGCCAAAGAATTGAACAGAGCGCAGCTACTCCTCCGGCATCGGCAACCGCGGCTGCTCCGGCGGCGCCAGCGCCCGCTCCCGCGCCGGCCCCGGCTCCGAACCCTCCCACGGTAGTCATACCGCCTCCCGCGGCAACCAGTCCTTCCGCGAGCGCCCCGCAAACAGCCGATTCAGACAGTATTGCCAAGGCGCGCGAGGCCCTGCGCCAAAGGATCGGTGAGGATTACGATGTCGGGCCCAAAGCGGATGCGGAATCCATCGCCAAAGCGCGCGAAGCAGTTCGACAACGAATGCAGTCGATGACCTACGCCGAACCCACCTCCCGCGCCGGCAATTCGCCGGAGTCGAATTTCCTGCCCTTGGAAGGTCCGCCTTTGCCGATTTCCTCGGAGAAGCATCAGAAGCTGAATGAGCTGCTTCAGCGGTATAAAGCGGACCAGGTGACGCCGGAGCAGTATCAAGCCGAGCGCGCCAAAATCCTGGCCGGGCCGTAGTCCATTTAAATCCATGACCCGCCAGATTGATTCATCTGGCGGGTTTTTTGTTGATCGATCTTATGCACGAATTCCATTACGTCGGAAAAAAACTGTATTGCGAAGGTGTGGCTCTGGAATCGCTGGTTGGCAAGTTCGGCACTCCGCTTTATGTCTACTCGCAAAAGACGCTGACCGACCATTTTCAGAAACTCGACCGGGCCCTCGAGCCGGTCGACCACCTCATCTGTTTTGCCACCAAGTCGAACTCGAACCTGTCGGTGTTGCGCACGCTGGCAAACCTGGGCAGTGGGTTTGATATCGTCAGCGCGGGCGAACTGCAACGGGTTGTGGCGGCCGGCGGTGATCCGCGGAAGTGCGTTTTCGCCGGCGTCGGCAAGACCGCCGAGGAAATCGAGTTTGCCTTGCGGCGAGGCGTCTACTCCTTCAACGCGGAGAGCGAGCCCGAGTTGGAGCGGATCAATGAAATCGCGCGACGTTTGAAAAAAATCGCGCCGATCGCGGTTCGCGTGAATCCTAATGTCGAGGCACACACGCATAAAAAGATCACCACCGGAACGTACGAAAATAAATTTGGGGTCGCCTTTGATCGGGTGGAGGCGGTGTACGCCCGGGCCCATCGTTTGAAAAACCTGCGGTTGCGCGGAGTACAAATGCATATTGGTTCCCAGATCACCGACGCGGGTCCGTTCGAGGAAGCGGTCCGCAAAATCGCCCCGCTCGCGAGCCGCTTGCGGGAACGCCACGGGATCGAATTCCTGAGCATTGGGGGCGGGCTGGGCATTATTTACGATCCGGCCCTGGCCAGTGGCCGGGTCGAATGGTGGAAATCGGGCCGCGCAAAAAAAATCCTGACACCACAGGTTTACGCGCGGCGCCTCCTGCCGCTATTACAGCCATTGCAACTCCGAATCCTCATCGAACCGGGCCGGTTCATTTCAGGCAATGCCGGGGTGCTGGTTACCCGAGTTGAATACGTCAAGCGGACTGGCTCGAAGAATTTCCTCATTGTGGATGCCGCGATGAACGACCTGATTCGGCCCGCCTTCTACGAGGCCTATCATGAAATTGTGCCCCTGACTCACCGGAACGGCCGCGCCCCGATCAAGTCCGATGTGGTCGGCCCGATTTGTGAATCCGGCGATTTCTTCTGCCAGGATCGACCTCTCCCGAAAGCCGGCGAGGGCGATTACCTCGCCCTGATGAGCGCCGGCGCCTATGGCTCGGTTATGGCTTCAAACTACAATACCCGGGCGCTGGCAGCCGAGGTTTTGGTCAAGGGAAGGCGAGCCGAGCTGGTTCGTGAGCGCCAGCAACTGAGCGACATCTGGGCGCACGAAAAGCTGGCGGTTTGGTTGAAGGACGCAGGCCTGAAACGTTGAAACGTTGAAATGTTAAAACGGCGTAGTGAACTGTAAAAGCGTTGAACGCCCGAAACTGCCGGTCGTTTCGTTTTAACGTCATCTAAGGTTTTAACGGTTTTAACGGCCGCCTCCGCCCGGCCTTATTCAGAGTATTAATGATACCGAAATCGTGCGGCGCCCGCTTGCGCGCGGTGCAGGCACCAGCTATGTATGCGTTCGGCAATCTAATCCTCTCATGTTTTGGGAGCTTGCCATTTGGCCGCGGTCGAGTTGTCAAAAATTGTCTTAAAGAAAACAATTGACGTTTACTGCCGATGCACAACAATCCATCGCTCTTGAGCTTATGGTAAGCTGCGCCGAACCTGAATGTATCTCCTGGCCTTATGATGGCCGGAGCGTTTTTCTGGGGCACCGGCCCCATTCCGGGGCCCGGAGGGCCCGCGCAGACTCCTAACCAAAGGACCGCTCGATGTCGGCGATTTTCCCGAAATGGACCAACCGCCTGCCGTTGATGATAGTCATCGGCGCAATTTTGCTGGGGACAGCATTGACGGCGGGTACGTGGTACTATCTGAGTCCAAAGTATTCGAAGGTGGGATATCAGCCGATTCAGCCGGTGGCTTTTTCCCATGCGACGCACGCCGGGCAGTTAGGAGTGGATTGCCGGTACTGTCACAATGCGGTTGAGAAAGCCTGGTTCTCAAACATCCCTGCCAGTTCGACCTGCATGAATTGTCATAAACAAGTGTTGGCGGACGACCCGCGGCTGGCGTTGGTGCGCGAGAGCGCCAAGACCGGCGAGCCGATTCCCTGGGTCCAGGTGCATCGCGTTCCGGACTTTGTCTATTTCAACCATTCGGTCCATGTCGACCGTGGGATTAGTTGCGTCGAGTGTCACGGGTCGGTGAACAAAATGGACGAGGTTTATCAGTACCAGCCGCTGAGCATGACCTTCTGCCTGGATTGCCATCGGCATCCCGAAACAAAGTTGCGTCCGCTTGATAAGATTACCGATCTGAATTGGCGGCCTGAATCCCCGGAAAAACAGCGGGAGTTTGGCCAAAAAGCCATGGCGCAATGGCATGTTGAATCGCTGCAGACCTGCTCCGCGTGTCACCGATGAAAAATCTCTCTGCTCTAAACTCGACCCCGAGTTCGGGCCGCGCTTACTGGCGCAGCCTGGATGAACTGGCCGAGACACCGGAATTTCGGCAATGGGTCGAGCGAGAATTTCCGGCGGGCGCCAGTGAGTGGACCGACCCGATTTCGCGGCGGCACTTTACGAAGATCATGTCAGCGTCGTTCCTGCTGGCTGGGCTGGGGTTTAGCGGGAGCGGTTGCCGGCGCCCGGTGGAAAGGCTGGAGCCGTTCGGGCAGATGCCGGAGAACTATATCCACGGGTTGCCGCAGTTTTACGCAACGGCAATGCCGACCCAGAACAGCGCCATCCCTTTGGTAGCCAAGTCCAATGACGGCCGGCCAACGAAGCTCGAAGGCAACTCGCTGCATCCTGACAGTAACGGCGGCACTGACCGATACGTTCAGGCATCGATTCTGAACTTGTACGATCCGGATCGCGCGCAACGCTTTACTAACAAGGGCGCCAACGCTCCGGTTGAAGGGGCCTTGGATTTTCTGACGCAACTGTCGCGTCAGGCCCAGGCGAATGGCGGTCAGGGCCTGAGTCTCCTGGTCGAAGCCAACAACTCCCCATCGCGGCTGCGGCTGCAGAAGCTGATGAGCAGCAAGTTGCCGCAGGCGCGGTGGTACAGCTATGAGCCTGTGGATTTGGATGCCCATCGCCGGGCGGCGACGCAGGCTTTCGGGCAATCCGTTAAGCCGTACTATCAGTTCGACAAGGCGGACGTAATCGTGTCGCTGGATTGCGACTTCCTGGGCGCGGAAGAGGATATGCACAGCCATATCCGTCGTTTTGCCAGCCGGCGGTCGATCGAGAAACCGAGCGACTCACTTAACCGGCTGTATAGCATTGAGAGCCTGATGACACTGACCGGGTTCAACGCCGATCATCGGTTGCGTCTGGCCAGCAGCGCGGTAGTCCAGGCGACGGGCGCTTTGGCGGCCCAGATTCTGCAGGGGAGTGTCGGCGGTTTGGAAAACATTGGGCTGCCGGCCGGCGTGGATCCGAAATGGATTGCCGAATGCGCGAAGGACCTGCTGCAGAATCGCGGCAAATCGCTGGTCGTGGCAGGCCATCAGCAGCCTCAGGCGGTGCACTTGCTGGCGAATGCGATGAATGCTGCCCTGGAGAACACAGGCAAAACGGTTTTGTTCCACCCGGTACCGGAACCGATGGAACGGAGCATTGGCGAGCTGGCCCAGGCTTTGAAAGCGGGGCAGGTTGACACGCTCGTGATCCTGGGCGGCAATCCGGTATATTCCGCCCCAGCCGATTTGGATTGGGCCAACACGCAACGCAAAGCCAAAACCGTGGCCCGTTTGGGTTACTACGAAGACGAAACCTTCGGCTATTGTGATTGGCACTTCCCCGCGGCTCATTATCTCGAGTCCTGGGGTGATGCGCGAACCAGCGACGGCACGTTGGTACCGATCCAGCCGCTGATCGCGCCGTTGTTTGGCGGGCTGACCGAACTGGAAGTGCTGGCGCGGATCGCCGGTGAAACAACCACCGATGCATACGGCATCGTGCGCAAAACCTTCAGCGAGTTGACTGGTGGCTCAGAGTTCGAGGCGAACTGGAGGAAATTCCTGCATGACGGCTTTCTGCAAAACTCAACGGCCAAACCAGTCGAGGTTAAGCTTAACTCCGCCGCGGTTTCGCAGTCAGTGCAGGGGCTAAAGATAACGGTTCCTTCGAAAAACCAGTTGGAGGTGGTCTTTCACCGCGATTATAGCGTCGATGACGGCCGGTACAACAATAACGGCTGGATGCAGGAATTGCCGGATCCGACAACGAAGCTGGTATGGGACAATGCCGTCTTGGTCAGTCATAAGACGGCCAATGAACTGGGGTTGAAGAATACCGACTTGGTTGAAATTCAGGTGGGGAGTCGTTCAGTGCGAGGTCCCATTTGGGTCCAGCCGGGCATGGCGGATTATACATTAGGACTGGCCCTGGGATACGGCCGAAGCAAGACGGGGCGGGTTGGCACCGGCACCGGCTTTAACGCGTACGTGCTGCGAACTGCGGATGCTCTGAGCTTTGCCTCAGGAGCAACCGTGCGGCTGACGGGCGAGACGTATCCCCTCTCGTGCACGCAGGATCATTGGTCGATGGAAGGCCGGCCGATCATTCGCGAAGCCAACCTCGAGCAATTCCGCCAAAAACCTCGATTCGCCAAAAACATGGAGCTCGAAGAGGGTGAGGCTAAGGACCAGAAGCCGATGTACCCCAACCCCTTTGATCAGCTCAAACTCAGTGGAGTTCATCAATGGGGCATGGCAATCGACTTGAACCGCTGTGTCGGTTGCTCGACTTGCATGCTCGCCTGCCAAAGCGAAAACAACGTGCCGATCGTGGGCAAAGAGCAGATCAAACGCGGCCGCGAAATGCATTGGTTGCGCATCGATCGCTACTATTCCGGACGGGCGCCCGCCGGGAAACTTGCGCCGCAAAGCCGCGGCGATTTTCTGGACACGTTCCGCCCCGACCGGGAACAACAATTCGAAGACTGGATTGAAAATCCGCAAGTCGTCACCCAGCCGATGCTTTGCCAGCATTGCGAAGCTGCTCCATGCGAGAATGTCTGCCCGGTTAATGCCACTTCGCATGATCAGGAAGGCCTGAACGTGATGACGTACAACCGGTGCGTCGGCACGCGGTATTGTTCGAACAACTGCCCGTACAAGGTTCGCCGGTTTAATTATTTCGACTACAACAAGCGGCCGATTGGCAAGTTTTACCTCGGACCGTTCGGGCACCGCAAAGATGACGAGTGGGATTTGCTCAAGATGATCAAGAACCCCGATGTGAGCGTGCGCATGCGCGGGGTGATGGAAAAGTGCACTTACTGCATCCAGCGCATCGAGCAAGCAAAGATCGCCCAAAAGACGAAGGCGGGCGCCTCGGGTGATATCCAGGTGCCGACCGATTCCTTTACCACCGCCTGTGCCCAGGCCTGCCCGGCCGAAGCGATTGTATTCGGCAATTTACTGGATGCCAACAGCCGCGTCTCGAAACTCAAAGCCCTCGAACGGAATTATTCCGTGCTCGAATTGCTCTATACCAGGCCGCGGACGACTTACCTGGCACGCATCCGCAATCCGAATCCGAGCATGCCTGATTACTATGAAGCGCCGTCGACTCTGCGCGAGTACGAACAGAAACACGGTGATCCTTTTAAAAACGAGGAAGGCGCCCCGCAGGCGGGTGAACCTGCCGGGAAGGGAGCGCACTGATGGCCTCAGGAGCAGCATCGATGAAAACTTCGCCTAGCCTCGCCGTCACGGTGCCGGAGACTCCCGCTGAACTGCAACGCATCCCGCTGGTTGCTAATTTGCGAGGGTTCGGCTGGATCTCCAACCGGGTTGCTTCACTCAGTGAAGACAAGGCCCCGGTGTGGTGGTGGATCCTGTTTGTTCCGAGCGCGCTTTGCCTGGGGATGCTTCTATTCATGCTCAGCTACCAGGTCTCCACGGGGGTGGGCGTGTGGGGAAATCGCCACCCGACGATGTGGGCGTGGGACATCGTCAATTTCGTGTGGTGGATCGGCATCGGCCACGCCGGGACATTGATCTCGGCGATCTTGTTCCTGCTGCGTCAGCGTTGGCGTACCGCGGTGAACCGCGCGGCCGAAGCGATGACGATCTTTGCGGTTATGTGCGCCGGTATTTATCCCGCCATGCACGTCGGCCGCGTCTGGTATGATTGGTGGCTGTTCCCGATTCCCAACACCAATTCGATTTGGCCCCAGTTCCGCTCGCCGCTCATGTGGGACGTCTTTGCCGTCTCGACCTATTTTACGGTCTCGGTGTTGTTCTGGTACATGGGCTTGGTGCCGGATCTGGCGGTCATGCGGGATCGCGCCAAGACTCGGCTGCGACAATTCTTTTACGGTCTTTTCGCGCTTGGTTGGACGGGCTCGAACCGGCATTGGAGCAACTACGAAAAGGCCTATTTGATCCTCGCCGGCCTGTCGACGCCGCTAGTGCTCTCGGTGCACTCGATTGTGTCACTGGACTTCTCGGTGTCACAGTTGCCCGGCTGGCATACGACGATTTTCCCGCCTTACTTCGTGGCCGGCGCCGTTTTCTCCGGGTTCGGCATGGTGCTGACGTTGCTGATCCCGCTGCGGTCGATCTTCAAATTGGAGGACCTGATCACCATGCGGCACATCGATTTGATGTGCAAAGTGACGCTGGCCACCGGATCGATCGTGGGATACGCCTACGCGATGGAGTTCTTCATCGCCTGGTACAGCGGCAACCCCGGTGAACGCTTCCATTTCCTGAATCGTGCGTTGGGACCGTATCAATGGGCGTGGATCCCAATGATAAGCTGCAACGTTTTGTTTCCACAATTGTTCTGGTTCCGCAAAGTGCGCCACAACCTGGTGGCGGTGTTCATCCTTTCGATCGTGGTCAACGTCGGTATGTGGTTCGAGCGTTTCGTCATTATCGTGGTCAGCCTGCACCGTGACTTCCTGCCTTCGAGCTGGAATTATTATTACCCCACTTGGGTCGACATCTGCACTTACGTGGGGACTTTCGGCTTGTTTTTCACGATGTTCCTCCTGTTCATCCGATTCCTGCCGATGATTGCCATTTCCGAAGTCAAAGGCGTGACCCCGCAATCGGATCCCCATCACCCCCTCGGAGGAGCCAAGGTGAAGGAGCCAGCGTTGATATGAACGGCACCGCTCCAGGGTACGGCATTGTCGCCGAGTTCACCACGGCGGCCAGCGTATTGCACGCTGCCGAAAAAGTTCGCGACGCCGGGTTCCGAAAATGGGACGTGTTTACGCCATTCCCGGTTCACGGGATGGATCGCGCTATGGGGCTGAAGAATTCGCGGGTGGGCTGGTTTGCCTTTATTGGCGGTGTGGTGGGCTACACCACGGGCATGCTGATGATCTGGTATATGAACACATTCGATTACCCGATCGTGATTGGCGGCAAGCCGATGTTCAGCCCTTTCTCGGCCTTCCCGCCGTCATATGAATTAACGATTCTGTTCGGCGCGTTCGGCTCGTTATTTGGCATGCTCTTCCTCAACCGCCTGCCGCGGCTGCATCATCCTTTGCTAAAGAATAAGCGTTTTTCGCTGGTCACCCACGACCGGTTCTTTGTGGTTATCGAATGCAGTGACCCGAAGTATTCCGAAACTGAAACCCGCAAGCTGCTCGAAGAACTAGGCAGCCGGCACATCGAAGTGGTGGAGGAGTAATGCGCTACTTTGTGGCCATACTCGTTGTCTGCACCGCCGCGGTGGTAGGCGTTCTCGGTTTTCGGGGCACGCACTTCCGCCAGCCGTCGCTCTACATTTTCCCGGACATGGAATGGCAGCTCAAGCTCCGGCCACAAAAGCCGAGCGGGTTTTTCGCCAATGGCCGGACCTCACAGTTGCCGGTTCCGGGCACGATTGCTCGCAGTGCCCCGATCCAAACCGTCTCCGGAGTGATTTACGGTTATGAAGACGCTCCGGTCAACACCGGGTTCATCACCGGCACAACCAATTTTGTCGAAAACAATCAAATGCCCATCACTGCCGCTATGCTGAAACGCGGGCAACAACGGTTCACCATCAATTGCTCACCGTGCCATGGGCAATTAGGCGACGGCAACGGCATTACGAAGAAAATCGGCGCCATGGCTGTCGTGGCGAACCTGCACGACGCACGCATCGTGAAAATGACTGATGGTGAACTTTTCTATGTCATCACCAACGGCCGCAATCTGATGGGCGCTTACGGGCCGAACGTCACCGTCGAGGATCGCTGGGCCATAGTTGCCTACCTGCGTGCCTTGCAATTCAGCCAATTGGCTTCCGTCGATGACGTGCCGGAAGCTCTGCGCGCCTCACTTAAAAAGTAGCTATGCAACATAAACACATTGCTAGCGCGGCTCCGTTGGACCTGTCCAGGTGGCGCAACCTGCCGGTGATTTTGATGGTGGTCGGCGCGGTTTTATCGGCCATCGGTGCTATTTGGTTCACCAGGGAATTTGCTTATTCCTGGTTGTTGGCCTTCATGTTCTTTCTGAGCATTTGCCTGGGCGCACTATTTCTGGTCCTGGCCCATCACTTGTTTGACGCTGGTTGGTCCGTGCCGATCCGCCGCTTCTGCGAGCACATCGCCTGCCTTCTCCCCTGGATGGCGATCCCGTTCGTGGTCATCGCCCTGTTTGCCCACTCCAGGATTTATGCCTGGATGAATGCCAATCCTGCCACCGACCACGCCTTGGCAGCCAAACAGCCATTATTCACGATGTCGGGATTCTATATTGTCTCGGTCTTCTGTTTTGTGGTTTGGGGCTTCCTAACCTATGGCTTGCGCTATTGGTCGCTGGAACAGGATAAAACCGGAGCCGCTTTGCCGACTTATCGAATGCGGCTTTATTCGGCCATTGGCGTGATCCTTTTTGCCGTCACGCTGACATTGGGCGTGTTTATGTGGATGAAATCACTGCAATACCAGTGGTTCTCGACCATGTACGGGGTTTACTATTTTGCGGGGGGCGCCTGGACCATGCTTGCGACGGCCTATGTCATTACCATGATCCTGGACCGCCAAGGCGTGCTGACCGAAGTGCTGCATGAGCACCAATACTACTTTATTGGTTCACTCCTGTTCGCCTTCACGGTGTTCTACGCCTACATCCATTTCGCCCAATACTTCATCATCTGGAACGGCAACATGCCCGAAGAAACCTTCTGGTACGTCGTGCGCGAGAAGGGGACCTGGTGGTGGATTGGGATGATCATCATCTTTGGGCACTTTTTCGTGCCTTTCCTGGCGCTGCTGCGCATCGACGTGAAGAATGTCTTCTCGTTTATGGTGCCGCTTTGTGTCTGGGCCTGGCTGATGCACTGGATCGATATTTCTTTCAATATCATGCCAGTCCCGCATCCCGATGGGTTCCCCTTTGCGTGGTTGTGGCTGCATTTCGGCTGTTGGGCCATTTTTGCGGGATACCTCTCCTTCTTGTTTTTGCGAGCTTACAGTGCTCATCCGCCTTACCCCATTAAAGATCCGCGCCTGATTGAGGCTATGGGCCTGTTTCACCCGGTGGCGACCCAGATCTCTGGGGGCGAGGTCGGGGAAGCACAGGAACTGCCCGATGCACCGCCCCAATTTAGAGGAGGTCTGGAATGAATTCTGATCCACGAACCGAACGCAGCGGCCTGGCGTACATCCTGGCGGTGCTTGGCTCTTTCCTCATCGTGGCCGGCCTGGTCTGCGCGATGAAACATTACACCCAGACTGCGCCTGTGGGTGAAGATCGCGCAGCCGTGCGCGCCAAGGCGCTGGCGGAACTGCGCGCAGCCGAAGCGGAAGCCCTTAACAACGTCGGCTGGGTCGACCCGGCCAAAGGCATCGTGCGGCTGCGCGTCGAGGATGCCATGCACTGGGTCGAAACGGAATGGGCCCGCAATCCCGCCGCGGCGCGTTCCAACTTGAGCGCCCGGGTAGACAAAGCGACCGCGCCGCCCCCCCGGCAACCGGAAAAACCGAGTCAGTTTGAATAGGCGCCCGTTGTGCAGATGAGGCCTACCAGTCCAACGAGGGATGGGGTGAGCGGGAACCTATGACGCCGCCCTCGATCCAACCGGCATCCGACGCATCAGCGCCGGTGCTTCGAACGGCGACGGTGTCGGAAATTGATATTTCGTGCCGGTTGCCGCTGATGGTCCTGTTTACCAGCGCGGCCAAATGGCTGGTGATTGGCTGGGTTTTTGAGCTAATCGCCTCGATTAAATTTCACGACCCGAACTTTTTAGCCGATTATTCGTGGCTGACCTACGGCCGAGTTCATCCCGCTTTTAGCAACTCGATAATCTACGGATTCTGCCTGCAAGCGGGCTTTGGAGTGGTGTTATGGTTGCTGGCTCAAACGGGCGGGGTTGCTCTGGCGCACCGCTGGCTGGTGACGGTTGGCGCGATTTTCTGGAACCTGGGGGTAACTGTTGGAGTGATTGGCATCCTGGCCGGCGACAGCACCGGTTTTGAATACCTGGAGATGCCGGGGTACGCAGCAGTGCTGATGTTGATTGGTTATCTGCTGATTGGGCTTTTGGGCGTGGTTACCTTTCACCAACGGCGCGAGCGCCAGTTAACAGTCTCGCATTGGTTCTTTTTTACAGCCCTGTTCTGGTTTCCGTGGATATACTCAACGGCCAACCTGCTCCTGGTGACCTTTCCCGTCCGCGGCATGACCCAGGCTGTTATTGCCTGGTGGTACTCGCAAAACCTGCTGGTCGTCTGGTTGGCGTTGGTCGGTCTGGGCACCGTGTTTTATCTCGTGCCGCGATTGGCCGGGCGGGAATTGACCGGCCGGTATACGGCTATTTTCATATATTGGGTGTTGATTTTGTTTGCCGGCTGGGGCGGGATTCCCAACTCAGCCTCCGTGCCGGCCTGGCTCCCTACGCTCAGCACAGTAAGCACGGTCCTGTCCTTGCTCGCCTTTATCGCCGTGCCATTAAACGTCTGCGAGACGCTTGGGTGCTCGCTAGCACCCGCGCGGCGCAACTACCCTTTGAGCTTTTTTGTGTTCGGGGTCATTGCCTTCTGTATCTCCGGCTTCGCCCGCGCCGGTTGCGCGCTCCTGGACCCCAATCAAATCGCGAATTTCACATGGCTTAATCCCGCCATCAGCCAGCTCAGCGTTTATGGTTTTTTTGCGATGGTGATGTTTGGAGCCATTTACATCATTCTGCCGCGTCTGCTCGGAGTCGGCCTGCCTTGGCCGAAGCTGGTCCGAGTGCAGCTCTGGTTATCAGGTCTTGGGATCATCCTGGTGGTTCTACCACTGGCGATTGGCGGCGTGATCCAGGAGGTCCAACTTGGGGATGCGCGGAGGCCGTTCATCGAAATAATGCGGTCGAGCTTGATGTCCTTGCGCATGAGCACGGTCGGCGATTTGCTGCTGCTCGTTGCCCATGTTTTATTTCTGGCGAACGTGGCGGGGCTGGTCATTGGATTCTATCGCGCGCGCGCGGTGGTTACTTATGAAGAGCTAACGGAGGACCTGTTCAAAGCGGCGAGGGCCAAGGCATGAATTTGGGTCCGCTCATTTTCCTGGCCGCCTTTTTCGGGCTGGCATGGTCGTGGTTTGGCATGGTTCTCACGCCTCAAATCCAGATCGGTCGTTTGCAGCAGACAAATACTGTGCCGGCGGGGGCGACCTATCCGGTGGGCCGGCCGGGGCTGGCCCGGCAGGGTTTGGCGGTTTACCGCGCTAACGGCTGCGCCTATTGCCATAGCCAGCAAGTCGTTCAGACGGGAACGGTTTGCGACGTCGTCCTGACGGATGCAGGCACCAACCACGCGGGGTTGCTCGTGGCTCTGCGCAAACTTAGACCGGCGCTCAGTGAAGCCGAGGATGAGCAACTGATGACCGGTTTGCCCAAGACAATTCGTGAGAGGCTGACCAAGGACGAAGCGGATCCCATGGTTAAGACACTGACCAGCGCCGGCGCGAAAGCAACCACCTGGATCGTGCCGGTCGGACCGGACATTGCTCGCGGCTGGGGAACCCGGCGAACCGTAGCCGAGGATTTCCTGTTCGATTATCCGGTGATGCCCGGTTCCCAGCGGGTCGGCCCGGACCTCGCCAACGTGGGACTGCGGCTTCCGGACGCGAAGTGGCAACTGCGTCATCTCTACGCGCCACGGTCCGAGGTGAAAGGTTCAACCATGCCGCCTTATCGATTCTTGTTCGAGAAACGAAGGATCGAACACACTCGTTCTTCCGATGCTCTGTCGCTTCCATCGGACCTTGCCCCGGAGGCGGGCTTCGAGATTCTGCCCAAACCGGAGGCGGTTGCGTTGGTGGCGTACTTGGCCAGCCTGCGCGCCGATGCGCCATTGTTCGTCGCACCGTTAAGCGTAGCGGAACCGGTTACGACCTCGACTAACAATGCCGCGACGAACCAAACCACTGCGGCGAGCTCCGGGGCGACCAACGCTCCTGCCAAATGATTTCCGAGCCGAACGCATCCACGACGCAAGCAGGGCAGGCCACGCTTCCGACCCGGCGAGCGCCCGTTCCGATCTGGTTGATCATCCTGCTGTTCCTGCTGCTGTATTGGGGAATGGTTTATTTCGATCAGCGGAGTGGTTGGTTCGACGAGCGGGTGTACTTTCCCTACCATAGTTATTCCCAGCTCGAACAATGGCAGCCGGCAACCGGTGCTCCGAACATGGTTCAACAAGGCAGGGCCGTATACAACAAACCAACCTGCGTGGCCTGTCACCAGGCCGATGGCAATGGTTTGCCGGGACAGAATCCACCCCTGGCCGGCTCGGAATGGGTGAATGAAAAGGCCCCCGGCCGTGTCATCCGGATTGCTCTGAATGGACTTTCGGGCCCGATCACCGTTAAAGGCCTGCCCTTTAATGGCGCCATGGTGCCTTGGAAGGATGTACTGAGCGATGAAGAGATCGCTGCCGTGTTGACCTATGTCCGCCAGAACAAGGAGTGGGGCAACAATGCACCCGAGGTTACACCCGAACAGGTCAAAGCGGTTCGCGCCAAGATCAAAGATCGAAGCACCCCCTTCAGCCCCGACGAGCTAAAACAGATCCCGCCAACCGACTAAAGGTCGGAGCGCCTGCTCGCTCAGAAAGTTCAATGGCCATGGCGACGGACATGCCGCCGCGGATGCAAAGGCGTCGAATTCCCAATCGGATCAAGCGATTTCGTTCCCTCGGCATGCGTGTCAATTCATGTTAATCCGTGATTTTTCGTCCATAAATCGATCGGCTTAAGCGCATCCGTCGTGAACGGCAGTTTCACCTTGCGCCCGGTGCCGGCTGATTCGTAAGCGGCGAACAAGACCTCCATCACCACCCGCGCATCATCCCCGGTAACGATCGGTTCGGTGTCATTTTTCACGCATTGAACAAAGTGCTCCATCTCATGCACAAACCCGTAGTTCCAGATTTCCTCGTAAATGGTGAAGGACCAGCCGACCGTGGAGCCCGCCTTTTCGACGGCATAATCGTAGCCGGTCGCGCTGTAAGTCTCGATGGCGTTGCCATGGAGCAAATCGGCATAGGCGACGCCCTTGGAACCGTGAACTTCGGCTCGATCATCCATTCCGCCCAGCTTGGTCCAACTTTCCTCAGCCACCGCGGTGACGCCATTGGCAAACTCGAGGATGAGGATGGCATTATCTTCGCCCCGGGTTTTGTCACTATGCACGTGCGTGCCCATCTGGGCATAGACGGACTTGATTGGGGGCCTTCCCAACATCCACCGGAAGAATTCAATGGCGTGGCATCCCATGTCCATGGTGACGCCGCCCCCGGACCGGTTGACATCCCAGAAATGGGCGGCGTGCGGCCCGTCGTGTTTCTCTGATTGTTTGATCAACACGGGTTTACCAAGCGCGCCGCTATCCAGGAGCTGTTTGAGCCGCACATATTTCGGCACGAAACATAACTCCTCGGCGTACATCAATTTCACTCTGGCTTTGCGGCAGGCCTCGACCATGCGATCGGCGTCTGCGAGGTTCAGACACATGGGCTTTTCCAGGACAATATGTTTGCCCGCCGCCGCCGCCTGGAGCACGGCATCGCAATGCAGATCATTGGGAATGCCGATCACGACCAGGTCGATTTCATCCAACTCCAGTAGTTTTCGGTAATCGGTGAAGTGCTGAGCCATCCCGTGCTGTTTGGCGAAGGACTGGGCTTTGCCGGGCGTCGGTGACGCGACCGCCAGAAGTTCCGCATCGGCGCTCCGCTTTAAGGCGTCGGCATGGATCGCCGAAATGAACCCCGAGCCCACCAACCCAACGCGCACTTTGTCTTTGGTCATAAGCTCCAGCCGCTGCGATATTCGTAATGTAGAAACTTGTTGGCATCCGGGTCATTGGTGATTTTCAGGTTCTGGCTGTCCCAAACCAGTTTGTCGCCCCCATTATGAATGCAGACGCTCCCGAGCAGCACCGCTTCGGTGAGCGGCCCGGCAAAATCAAAATTGGATCGCGTGGGTGACCCGTTTTTGCACGCCTGCACCCATTCTTTGTAGTGGCCTTCCGGACATCGCGGAAGGGTTTTGGCCGGACGCTTGTATTCCTTGTCCAGACTCTCGGGCAAAAGTCTTGGATGCTCGCCGCCCCAACCAGTCACAAGCATTTTGCCTTTATCGCCGATGAAGAGAATCCCGTCCTCAGGATCCAGTTCGCGGTTTGGTTCCAACTCACCAGGCCGTTCCGGCAGCAATCCGCCGTCGTACCAATGAAGCTTAATTGGGGGCATATCGCCGCGCGCGGGGAAGGTGTAATGAACCATCGCGGCGACGGGCACAGTCTCGGGGAACACGGGAGTGGAACTGGCCTGGATGGTTTCCGGAGCACCGAGCTTAAGAGCGGAGAAAACGGGGGCCAGGTTATGAATGCCCATGTCGCCCAGGCCGCCGGAACCGAAGTCCCACCAACCGCGCCAGCGAAAAGGCGCGTAGGCCGGGTGATACGGCCGTGAGGGCGCCGGACCCAGCCACAAATCCCAGTTTAAAGTCTCAGGAACCGCCGGCGTGTCCTTGGGCCGCTCGATGCCCTGGGCCCACCAGAGCGGCATCTTGCCTCGGTGCGTCGGCCGATCCGACCACACGTGTGCTTCGCGGACCGGGCCAATCGCGCCGTCCCAAAGCCATTCGTTTATCAGCCGGTTGCCTTCAAAGGCCATGCCCTGGTTGCCCATCTGGGTCGCCACCTTGGCCTCACGCGCAGCTTTGGCCACGGCTCGCGCCTCGTAAACGGTCCGGGTCAGCGGTTTCTCGCAGTAAACATGTTTGCCGTGCTTAAGCGCGGTGATCGTCACAATCGCATGTTGGTGGTCGGGGGTGCCGATCGTCACCGCGTCGATGGTTTTTTCCTTATCCAGCATCTCGCGGTAGTCTGTGTAGCGTTTGGCATTGGGATATTTCTTGAACATGTGCGCCGCGTGATCGGCGTCGACGTCGCAAAGCGCGAAGATATTTTCGCCGCTCACTTCGTCGATATCATTGCCGCCCTGCCCGCCCACGCCGATGCCGGCGATGTTGAGTTTGTTGTTCGGCGACTCAGCACCGCCGAGTCCAAGCACATGGGCAGGCAAAGCCATGAAGCTGGTTACGGCGCTGGTGGCTGCCAGAAAATTGCGGCGGGACATCCCAGCCGTCTTGCTTTCTTTGGTTTTGCTTTTCATATTCTTCGGTAGGTCTTCTTTGTGCTCTTTGCGCTCTTTTGTGGCGATTGAATCCGCGGGGCACTTTCACGATCGCAAAGGACAAAACCTCGCGGATGCAGCCACACAAACGAGGCTGGAAACTGCGTTGTCACTTTTGGCTTCAGCAGCCGTTCGAGCGCCTCGCGTTTGTGCCTCCCGTTGACCATCAAGAGCACCATGCCGGACGATAGAATGTCCGTCATGCCGAGGGTCAAGCCGAAGCGCGGCTTCTGCTTAAGCTCTTTGAGCATGGGATGCTTCAGCGAACTTCGGGTCAAGACCGAAACATGCGCGTGTGGCATCAATGCCGGAGCCGGTTCGTTCATCGCGACATGTCCGTTGACGCCCAGGCCCAGGATGCAAACATCAATCGGCCCGTTTTTCGCCAGCCATCGCCGCATTTTCGAGCATTCCGATTCGGGATCCGGCGAGTCGGTTCTGAAGCCGGCATACCGTTCCCCGCGGATCTGGAGGGGCTCGAGCAGTTTGAGGCGCAAATCGGTTTCGCAGGAAGCGGCATGCCTGCGGGGCAAACCGCCCCATTCGTCAATTTGCAGCACCCGCATTTTGCCAAACAGCCGAGGTTGGCGCTGGTGTCGCGCCGCAAGCAGTTCGTAGAGGCGCGTCGGAGTGCCCCCGGCCGAGGCGCACAGGATCAGGCTGGGACGCTTTTTAAGCTCGGCCATGACCAGTCCCGCGGCCCGACGACTCATTAGCTCATAGCTCTCTGCCACCTCAATGTTCACAGCGAAAATCGTGCTGTCCGCAAGCCCCCGCTGGTTACTCGCCAAAAAACGGGAACAGCCTTTTCAACTCCTCGGAATTGGGACGCTTGCCGTATTCACAGATCTCAAAGGCTTCGGCGTAGCGGACCGAGCCGGCTTTGTCCAGGCCGTAAAAGTCCGCCAGTTTGCTCTGAAACCGTTTGGCCTGACCGGCATTGCGCTGCTCGAAGCCGGAACGGACCTGGCGATGGCGTTCCGTCTGTTTGGCGGGGTCGGTAGGCACGAATTCGGGCGAGCCGTTGGCGCCGCCTTCGTAAAACTGCGATTCGAGCGCGTCCAAGGCATCGAGTTTCTTGTTGATCACGCCGTCGATCGACACGGCTACGTCTGGCTGAAACGGATTGGGTTTCTGAAAGATATCCGGGTAGTACATGAAGACCGGGTTATTTTTAAGATAGGGGACATCCGGGCAAAAGAACGGAACTGTGACCATGTACGCCGCGTCCTGCACCAGCACACCGGTATAACGATGGTCCGGATGATAGTCGTTTGGCCGCGGTCCCAGCACTAAGTCAGCTTTCCACTCGCGAATCAGGCGGGTGATCGTCCGGCGGTTTTCAATTGTCGGCAGCAGTTCGCCGTCGTGGATATCCAGCACTTCGGAGGTCACGCCAAGGATTTCATCTGCTTTCTGTGCTTCGGCTTTGCGCCGTTGGGCCAATGGCCCGCCGGCTTCGCGCCAATGACCGATATCACCGTTGGTAACGGAGACGAGCTTTACGTGGTGGCCTTTAGCGGCCCACATGGCCGCGACGCCGCCCGCCTGGATTTCGCAATCGTCCGGGTGTGCGCCGAAACAGATGATGCGCAGTTTGCCGTCTTCCGGCGGAGCCTGGGCGCCGGCAAAGGCAAGTGAAGTAATGGAGGCAATAAGCGATGAAAGGACAGAAGCTTTCATAAGGGTTCCGGTGGTTGGTTTACGCCGCGAGTATAGAAGCGGAGGAGGAGCGGTGCAAAGCATTTCGGCCAACGAATGATGAACCACAGAGAAACCGAGGCACAGAGACGATCGAGAATTGCCAACACTCTCCCTTCCGACACTTCCTGCACCGCCTGTCTTACCTCGGTGTCCCCGTGCCTCTGTGGTTATCTCTCCGGGACTGCTTCCCCGTCCTTGCGTGGGTCGGAGGCACCATAATTGATGCCGGTCGCAAAATCCCTGAGCACGGCCTGGCCGCCGCCCACTGAAGCGGTGAAGGGGCCGCGCATTTGGAGTTGGTGCCCTTTGGCGGCCAGTTCAGCGCGCACCGATTCCGGCACACGCGATTCCAGCTCGACATCGCATCCTTTGAAGGTTTGCTTGGTGAATCGCGGCGCTTCGAGGGCGGCTTGGATGTTCATTTGGTGGTCGACGATATCGGACACAAACTGCGCATGCGCTTGTGCCTGGTTCCATCCGCCCATAATCCCAAAGGCAATCCGCACCTGGTCCTTGGTCATAAAAGCAGGAATGATCGTGTGCAGCGGACGTTTATGCCCGGCCAACACGTTTGGGCTCGCCGGGTCAAGGCTGAAGAGGCCACCGCGGTTTTGCAGGGCAAAGCCCGTGCCGGCCGCGACCACTCCCGAGCCGAACGAGTTATAGTTGCTCTGAATATAGGAAACCATGTTGCCCTCGGAATCGACGACGCAAAAATAGGTGGTGTCGGTGCCCATTGGCGGAGGTTGTCCTGGGTCAACATCGCAATTTGCCTTGGCCAGATCGATGAGGGCAGCGCGCTTTCGAGCGTAATCTTTGGAGAGCAACCCAGCGACGGGCACCTTGTTCACCTCGGGGTCGCAGACGTAGCGGATGACATCGGCATAGGCAAGTTTCTTGGCTTCGATCATGACGTGGAAGGCATTGGCCGATCCGGCGCCGTACTCTGACAGGGGGAACTGTTCCATGAGATTGAGCATGATCAGCGCGCCGATGCCTTGTCCATTGGGCGGCAGTTCGTAGACCCTCCAGCCGTGGTAGGTGGTGGAGATTGGCTCGACCCAGCGGCCGGAGAATTTGGCGAGGTCTTCGGCGGTCATGCGGCCGCCCAATTGCCGTGAGGTTGCCACGATGCGCCTGGCGATTTCTCCCTCGTAAAACGCCTTACGGCCGTGCTCGGCGATCTGCCTGAGTGACCAGGCCAGGTCCGGGTTACGGAAGATCTCCCCTGGAAGGGGCGCGCGGCCGTGAAGCAGGAAGGTTTGCGCCGCGTTGGTATCGCGCCGGAGCTTGGCTTCGCTTGCCACCCAGTAACTCGAAAAGATTTCCGTGACTGGAAATCCCTGCTCAGCGTACTGGATGGCGGGGGCGAGAACCTCGGCCAATGTTTTACGGCCAAACCGATGCAAGAGCTTGTCCCAGCCATCCACGGCACCCGGGACGGTGACGGCTTGGATCCCGCTTTGAGGCATGTTGGTAATGCCCTGGCTTCGCAGGAACTCCGGTGTTAAACCCAAAGGTGCCCACCCGCTGGCGTTGAGTCCGTACAGCTTGCCGGACTTTGCCTCATAAACGATGGCGAAGAGATCGCCACCCATGCCGTTGGCCATGGGTGCAAACACACCGAGCGACGCGTTGACCGCCACTGCTGCATCCACGGCGTTGCCGCCCTGGGCCAGGATGCGAGCGCCGATCTGGCAGGCCAGCGGTTGTTCGGCTGCGACGATCCCGTAGCGCGTCATGACCACCGAGCGGGCCTGGCTTCGGTCTTGTGCTTGGCTGGTTATTGTGGCGCTAAGAAGAATCGCGAAACACAGAAAGCCGAGGCAGGCTCGTAGCCGGGGAAAACGTTTCATAATCCTCGGATACCTCAGCCCTGAAACTTGTTCAAGCGATATAACCACGGAGGCACTGAGACCGGGGCCCCTCTACCACGGAGGCACGGAGACACAGAGAAAAAGCGGGGACTACCTTCTCCGTGGCGTTTTTGCCCTTCAGAAATATTCAGGACACTCTTATCTTCTTCGCTTCTTCCCTCCGTGCCTCTGTGTCTCCGTGGTGAATCTTGCTGAATAACTTGATAACCTCCTCCTAACTCCAGTTAAATACACGCATGACATCCCCCGTCTCGGCCGAGCCTGCGCCCCTGCCGACCGAGCATCATTTGCAGCGCCGGTTCGGTCTGCTCCAGGCCACCGCGCTGAACATGTCCAACATGATCGGCATTGGGCCGTTCATCACCGTCCCCCTGCTGATGGCGGCCATGGGCGGTCCTCAAGCGATGCTCGGCTGGGTTGTCGGCCTGGTCATCGCCTGCGGCGACGGCCTGGTCTGGAGCGAACTCGGTGCCGCCATGCCCGGGTCCGGCGGAAGCTACCTGTATTTGCGCGACGGTTTTGGCCGGCAAACTTTCGGCCGCGCCATGGCTTTCCTGTTCATCTGGCAATTCCTGTTGAGCGGCCCGCTGGAGATCGCCTCGGGTTACATCGGTTTCGCCCAGTACGCCCGTTTCTTGGCTCCCGGCATGACCGATGCCCAATCGAAACTGGTGATGGCCGGCCTGGGCATCCTCATCACCGCCCTGCTCTACCGCCGAATCAACACCATTGGAAGGATCACCGTCACCCTTTGGATCGGCACCATGCTGACGGTCGGTGTGGTGATCGTTACCGGGCCGTTCCACTTCAATCCCAAACTGGCTTTCGATTTTCCGCCTCACGCCTTCCAATTCTCGCTCGGGTTCCTGCTCGGCCTCGGCCAGGCCGCCCGCGTCGGCGTCTACGATTACCTCGGTTACTACGACATCTGTTACATCGGCGACGAAGTCAAAAACCCGGGGAAAGTGATTCCGCGCTCGATCCTGATCAGCCTGATCGCGGTGGTGGCAATCTACATGACCATCAACCTGGCGCTAATTGGCGTGGTGCCCTGGCGCGAATTCGTGCCCCCGGCTGGTCAGCCTATGCCCGATCCACCGCCGCCGGTCGTTTCCTGGTACATCGAGAAACTTTACGGCCACGGCGCCGCCAGGACTTTCACCCTGATGGTGCTCTGGACCGCGTTTGCCAGTTGTTTCAGCCTGTTGCTCGGTTACTCGCGGATACCTTACGCCGCCGCGCGCGACGGCAATTTCTTTAGCATCTTTGGACGGCTGCATCCGCGCAAAGATTTTCCCCACATCTCATTGCTGTTTGTCGGCGGTCTGTCCGTCCTCTGCACCGTCCTGCCATTGATGACCGTCATCGATGCGCTCCTGACCACGCGCATTGTCGTTCAGTTCATCGCCCAAATCGCCGCCGTGATGTGGCTGCGCAAAACCGCCCCGGACATGCAACGGCCCTTTCGGATTTGGCTGTACCCCGTGCCGGTGCTGATTGCCTTGGTCGGCTGGATCTTCTTGTTGGTGACCACGGATCAGAAAACTCTGGCCTATGCCGGTGTGACGCTGGTTGCCGGAGTGGTGTTTTTCCTGGTCTGGTCGAAATGGACAAACCGCTGGCCGTTTGGGACAGCGGCCGCTGACCAGCGGTGCTAATTCGTTGCCGATCATGAATTGGGCGTAATAGGCCGGGAGCACTATCTATGGGAAGAGCCAAACGAAAATTAACCGCGGCGGAGAAAAGGGCGCGGAAAAAGCGGCGCAAAGAGTTCATGACGATTTTCGTGAATGGGAAGCAGAAGCGCGTCCGGCGCCCACCAAGAATCGATGGAATGGATGTGGATGAATTCATCCGGCGGAACGCCAACCCGATTTGGCTCCATCAAGAGGGGCTGTGGGAATATATGTAAGTGTAGCGGCCTTTCAGGCCGCGACGAATTTGCAACGCCGGTGACCCAGTGCATCGGCCTAGGGCCTCAGCCCCGGGCTATGCTCGGTCGGCCCGTTGGGCCGAGGTCGGGTCTGCCATCTCAGATTCTCAGATTTCAAAACTCGAAGGGTGAGGGTGCAGTCGGCATCGTTAAACCGTAGTCACGGGCCAACGCTTGGTGCCCGCTCACGAGGTTTGGCTGAAACATCCAAACACTTCATTTGATGCTGGTCGCGGAGGACCAGCTTTCCGTTTGAGAGCGCCATGGGCGCCCAGACTTTGCCGTCCTTGGCTTCGAGGACTTTTGCCCGGGCCAGCAACTTCGGCCCGTCGTCGGAGGCTTCGAAGAGGCTGAGTTCGCCGGACTTGCCGTTCATGATGAAGATCATGCCATCGGCGATCAGGTACGAGCCGGAATCGAACTGGACTTCCGGGCCGGTCTGCCAAACGGGATCTCCGTTTGGGCGCAGGCAAACCAGGCCGGTGTTCGTTCCGCGATGTTCCTTGAAGCTGGTGACGTAAATGCGGTCGCGGTAAAAAATGGGGGATTGGATATGCGTTGCGACCGCGCGGGTATGATAGAGGATGGTTGTGTCCCAGTTGGCCGCGGCGTGTTTTACTTGCAGCGCAAAGCAGCCCAGGCCATAGCCGCCGGTAATGAAAAGCTGGTCGTTGCCAAGAGCAACCGGCTCGGAAATGGGAATTTTATCGGGGGCGGGCGTCAGGTTCGTCCAAAGGATATGACCGGTGTTGGCGTCGACCGAAGAAATGATGGCGGGCGGAGCGTCTGAGGGTGATTTCTCCGGGTCACTGGGCTGAGCGAGCATGATGATTTGGTCCACGCCGCACAGCGTGGCCAGGTAAGGGCTGACGTGGCTGTACCAGTTGCGGCCGATATAACCGGACGTCCAACGGATTTTGCCACTGGACTTGTGGTAAGCGACCAGGCCCACCTTGCGCGTTTGCGGCGCGACGATTACCGTTTCGCGATAAAGCAATGGCGCTTGAGTGAGACCCCACATCGGGACCTGAGCGCGGGCGAGGGTGTCCTCCCGGTTTTTTGGAGGTTCGGCGGTATCGATTTGAGGATCCTTGAAGTCATCGACGAGGTGATGCTGCCAAAGGACGCGGTGAGTTGAGCGATCGAAGCAATGCATGTGGCCGAACGGGCCGACCGTGTAGATGCAGGTTTCTCCGACGGTCGGGACATCGCGTGAGCCGTTGTACGGCAGGGAACCTGGAGCATCGTAACCAACTCGCCAGCTCTCGGTGCCTTTGCTGAGCGAAAAGCAACGGAGCACATCCTGATGGTTGGTTGAACGGTCGAGCAGGTAAACGTTACCGCCATAGACCGACGGCCCGGCAAAGCCCTCGCCCACCTCTGCGGTCCACAACATGGGTGGTCCGTTGGTTGGCCAACTGCGCGCCAGGTTGGTTTCGGGTGAAATCCAGGATTCGCCCAGGCCGCCCAGGCGCGGCCAATCATCGGCGAGCGCGGGAATTTTGAAGAAGATGAGCATGAGAGCGAGAACCACAAAACATGCTGCACACAGGGAGCGGTTGAGGACGCTGGTATTTGAACGGATTTGACGCAGGAGCTCTGCGACTGCCACGCGGCTGGAAAGCGCCAGAGGACTGGCGCAGTCCAAGACCTTGCGGAGGTCGTGAGAGCGCAGGCAGCCGCGCAGCGTCTTGGACTGCGGTGGCCCTCCACCGCCTTTTAATGGAATGAAGAAATCCATTTGGACGAGCAAAGCTCAAACGCCAAGCGCATTGGACCAGACGCCGTCGCTCCCCAGGAACGTCCACGGGTTGCTCACTTCTTTTTCGGCAAGGCCCGGGTTGCGCCCGTTGAAATTCCTCCGTCTACCAACAGTGTCTGTCCAGTGACATATTCACTGGCATCCGACGCCAAGAACACAACCGCGCCGTCGAGGTCCCGAGGCTGGCCCGGACGCTTGAGCGGGATGCGGTCGCAGAGATAATCCACCCATTCTTTGTTCTCGTACATAACCGCGTTTTGCGCGGTCTTAAACCATCCAGGCGCGAGGCAGTTTACCGTAATTCCGTGCAGGCCCCAATCGTCGGCCAGGCTCATGGTCAATTGCTTCACTCCGCCACGGCTGGCGCCATAGGGTCCGAGTCCGGCGTAGCCGGCGACACAAGTCACCGAACCGATATTGATGATCCGGCCGTATTTCTTTGGGATCATCTGCTTGGCGACGGCTTGTGAGACAAAGAAAGTGCCGCGAAGATTTGTATCGAGAATCAGGTTCCAATCGTCCCACGTAACCTCCACGGCCGGCTTGCGCACATTACAACCGGCATTATTAACCAGGATATCGATCTTGCCGTAGTGAGCCACGGCCGCTTCGACCATCTTCTGGATGCTTTCGTAATTGCGAACATCCAGCGGCAGTGACAGCGCCTTGCGACCAAGCGCCTCTACTTCCGCTTCGAATGGTTTGAGCGTTGCCGCCTCACGGCTGGTAATGACCAGGTCAGCTCCGGCCCGCGCCAGAGCGCGACCCAGGTATTGGCCAAGGCCACGGCTGGTGCCGGTGACGATGGCAACTTTTCCGGATAAATCAAAGGGGGTTGGTGTCATCGAAAACTCGCTTTAAGTTGGGCGCAAAAAAGCTCGGTTCCATTTGGGAATGCTGAGAGCGTGTTTGGCTTGGAGTCCCGCCTTTAGGCGGCCCGGCGCCAAGACCGCCTGAAGGCGGGACTCCAAACCCAGGTGCCCACGCCCAAGCCGACCCCGGGCCAGCAGCCGTTTCAACGGATTCTCACCACTGGGGGCAAACTGTTGAAACAGTTGCCCACGGCGGCGCGGATCCTTACACCGGGCTGAAGCCGCGGTGTTAATGGGAGATATCCGGCCCAAGTAACGGTTCATGCGGAGTTAAGGGATTCAATGTCTCATGGCTTCAGCACAACTTTTAACAGGCCAGGTTCTTTTCGGTATAGGCGGTCGAACCACTGGGCTCCTTCGGCCAGAGGGGCGGCGGCGCTGATGAGCGGCTCGGCTTTCAGATCACGGCGGGCCAGCATATCCAGGCAGGCCGGGTACTCTCCGCGCGAGGCACAGGATCCGTGAATGGTCAATTCACGGGTGACAGCTACCTGGAGCGGAAACTCGATTTTTGGGGCGACATTTCCAACCAAGGTAACGGCGCCGCCTTTGCGCAAACAGCGCAGCGCCAGCTCGACGGTCACGCCCATGCCGACGGCTTCGAAGGAGACGTCCGCGCCGCGATCCCGCGTGAGCTTGTTGATGGCAGCCAGGCCATCCTCTTTTCCGGAATTGATGATATGCGTGGCCCCGAGTTTGGCAGCCATCGCTAGTCTACCCTCGTCAACATCGAGGACGATCAGCTTCCCGCAACCGGTATGGCTCAGGGCCTGGACCAAAGCCAACCCGATCATGCCGGCCCCGACCACGACGACGGCATCATTCAAGGCCGGCGGCGAACGCCGAACCGCGTGCAACGCTATCGCGAATGGTTCCACCATGGCGGCATGCTCGAACGGCAGACTTTCCGGCACGCGATAGAGGATTCGCGGGGGGACGGCTACGAATTGCGCGAAAGCTCCGTTCTGTCGATAGTCTTCGCACGACACTCCCAGGACGCGGCGTCGATCACAAAGGTTGACCATCCCTTCCCGGCAATAATCGCATTCGCCGCAGTAGATCGTGGAGTCGAAGGTCACGCGGTCGCCAGTGGTCCAGCCCGTCACTTCCTTTCCAACGGCGGCAATCACACCTGAAGCTTCGTGGCCCATAATAATCGGGGGCCGTCGCCGCCCGGTGCTTCCGTCCATGCCGTGCACGTCACTGCCGCAAATGCCGCAGGCTTTGACCGCCACCAAAACTTCCTCAGCTTTAGCTTCCGGGGTCGGAACTTCTTCAAAGCTAAACTTCTTATACTCTTTGAGCACCAGGGCTTTCATTGTTTTGATCACTCAATCATGGTTGCGGGCTGTTGGACAGTGATAATTTTTATTCTAGATGCGCATTTTGACCGCGAATAAAACAAGCCTAAGGGCTGGGAGAATCCAGGAATTGTCTTCCTGATGGTCTACTCGAAGGCCCTACATGATTTAAGGTTCGCTCGCCGCTGGTCCGCCACACGTCTCAGGTCATCCGCAAGCCGCAGTCAAGAAAGCAGATCTCACTGCGGCCCAGCTCCATTTTCCGCGCTTGTGTTCCCTGCTTGGAAAACTATGCTCGCCTTATGAAGTCCGGATACACTGTTCCTGTTCGACGCCGAGGATTCCTGGCCACCATTGGAAGCCTCGCCGCGTTTTCCATCGTGAGTGGCAGCGCTCCGCGAGCGTTTGCCGAGCCGCGCAAGGGGCGTCTCAAACAAGGAGTTTGCCTGGGCGTTTTCAGCGGCACAAAGCTGGACATGGAAGGCAAATGCCGTGAAGCGGCCCGGCTCGGCGCTTATGGAATTGACCTCGTCGGGCCGAATGAGTTTCCGCTGCTCAAGAAGTACGGCCTGGTGCCCACCATGGTGCCTGGCGGCACGGGGATCCAAAGCGGCATCAACGACAAAAAGAACCATGCCGACATGAGCCGCAAGATGGAAGAAGCCATTAAGGCGACGGCGGCAGCGGGCGCGCCCAACGTGATTGCCCTGGCCGGCGACCGCAAAGGCATTTCTGACGAAGAAGGACTGGATAACACGGTGACCTTCCTTAACGGCATCAAACGGATTGCGGAGGATAACAACGTCACCATTTGCATGGAGTTGCTGAACAGCAAAGTGGATCACCCAGGCTACATGTGTGATCACACGACGTGGGGCGTGGAAGCCTGCAAACGCGTCGATTCTCCCCGCGTGAAGCTGCTTTATGATATCTACCACATGCAGATCATGGAAGGAGACATCGTCCGGACGATCAAAAACAACATTAAATACATTGGCCATTTCCACACGGCCGGCAACCCCGGCCGCCATCAGTTCGACGATACGCAGGAAATGAATTACACGGGTATCTGCAAAGGGATTGCTGACACCGGCTATCAAGGCTGCCTGTCCCACGAGTACAGCCCATCCAAAGGCAAGGACGCCCTGGAAACACTCGATGCCATGATGCGATTGTGCGAGGTCTGAGCTGAGCCTTACAGGATTGATTCGATTTATGAATCATTTGAACCGGCGGGAGTTTATCGGCCGAACACTGCAGGCCTCGCTGATCGTCACGGCCGGACCGCTTGGTTCGGCCGTGGTGGCGTCGGATGCCAAAGGGAGAAAAATGACCATCGATCTGGTGTGCGGCTGCATTGGAGTTTCGGCTAATCAACGGGAAGCGATCGAGCTAGCTGCCGGGCACGGGTTCGAATCGGTTGGGGTGGATGGCGCTTACCTCGGTTCGCTCTCGGACGATCAGCTGGCCGACTTGAAAGCACTGGTCAAAAGCAAAGGCCTGGTCTTCGGAGCGGCCGGTATGCCGGTCGAGTTTCGCCACGACCAGGCAAAATTTGAGGAAGGACTTAAAACTCTGCCACGCGCTGCCGCGGGCCTTCAACGCGCCGGACTGGACCGGATGTCGACTTGGTTGATGCCGTGCGATGACAAGCTCACTTATTTGCAAAACTTTCGCCAGCACGCGTCAAGATTGCGCGAAGTGGCCAAAATTCTCAAAGACCATAACGTGCGGTTCGGGCTGGAATATGTCGGGCCAAGGACTTCCTGGTCGAGCCGGCGGTACCCGTTCATTCACACCATGGCCGAAATGAAGGAGCTGATCGCCGAGATCGGCACCGGGAATATGGGTTTCCAGCTGGACAGCTGGCATTGGTGGAATGCGGGAGAAACGGCGGCGGACATCCTCTCGTTGAAGGGCAGCGAAGTGATCGCCGTCGACCTAAATGATGCCCCATCGGGAATTCCAAAGGACCAGCAGGTGGATAATCATCGTGAGCTGCCTTGCGCGACCGGTGTTATCGATTTGGCCGCATTTCTCAATGCGCTGAACCAGATCGGTTATGATGGGCCCATTCGCGCGGAGCCGTTTAACCAGGCCGTCAACAAAATGACCAAAGACGATGCCTGTGCTGCCGCGGCCGCCAGCCTCAAAAAGGCTTTTGCTCTTCTGACCTGACTCTCCTATTCGCGTCCATTAGCCTTCATTCGCGGTTCTCTGATTGGCGTTCGCGGTTTGTGCCGGCATACCGTATTCGCGCTCGAGCTTGCAGACCTGCAGCTTGAATTCGGAATAGAACAGCTCCCGTCCCAGCCGTTGGGCTTCCATATGTTCGGGGTGGCGCCGCCAGGCGTTGTGCGTCTCCTCGGACTCGAATTCCACGATGGAAACCCGTTCACCATCCGGCGCCTGGAAGGTTTTAATCGCAATAAATCCCGGCATTTTCACAGCCAGCTCGTGCATGCGGGCGGCCATTTTTTGGTAGGCCTCCTCGTTTTCCGGCCGCAACCGCGAGCGGAAGATCGTGATCATCATGTGGCTAACGTGCTGCCACCGCCCAAGCCAAGCCATCGGCGCTCTTGCCGGCATCGATGAGCTTGGTCACTTTCCAATCTTTCAGATCCAGCACCGCAATTTGGCGGCTGGCATCGCACGAAATATAAGCAACTGCCCCGTCAGGCCGCACCAATACTTCCTGGGGAGCTTTGGGCACGTCGAAGGTTTTGGCGAGCTTCATGGTCTGTAAATCGACTACTCCGACTTTGTTGACGGGGCTCATTGCCACGACCAGCCATTTGCCGTCCGGCGTGGGGGCGGTGCCGTAGCCGGTTCCGGGCAGGTCGACCCAATGTTTTACTTCGTTTGAGGAGGTGTCGATGACCGCCAATTGCGGTTTGGTTTGATCGGCGGTGAATACCCAGCGATCGTCGACTGAAACGGAAATGCGCTGAGTGTTCTTGGAGATAGGGATGACCTTGAGGACTTTTTTTGCGTCGAGGTCGAGGACGGACACTGTGCCTGGGCCAACATTCGCGGTGTAGCCCCGACGTCCATCGCTGGTGATAGCCAGCATATGCGACTCGGGCTGATCCGTCGGGACGGACCCGACGATCTTGAGCTTCTCGGGGTCGATAATCGTGATGGAATTCTCCAATTCCGTCGTAACGTAGAGCAAATGGTTCTTGGGACCGATCACGGCGCAATGCGGCCGAACTCCTTTTCCGAAGTCAACCGTGCCGACAATCTTGCGCGACTCCAGATCGATGACGCGCAGCAGCCGGCCGTCCGTTCCCGGGTGACCCACACCGGAATTGCCGTAAATCGGGACAAAAGCTCGCTTGCCGTCTGGAGAAGCCGCGACTTCATGGCCGGTTTCTCCTTCCTCCTCGATTACGGCAATTTGGCGCATTGATTCTGGATCAATGATTCCCAGGGTCTTATCTCCCTTGTTATCTACCAGCAGCCATCCGTGCGATTCTGCCGCCATTATTTTGCTTTCGCTCCCGAGAACTGAGAGGGCAAGGACTGCCGTGAGCAGGAGACTGGCAGCCATGGTCCGGTTCGAAGATCTCGAGGTTAATATGTGAGATTTAAAACAAGCGGATATTTGAGGCTTCGGACCACGGAGATCCAGGTACAGCGGCTTGCGCGGATTGCGTTGGAATTTCATGCGCGCACGATTGACCGAAACTAAAAAGATGTCAACCGTTGAGCGGCAATCAATTCAACGGCGCCCGGACTTTTAGTCCGCAGAGATTGGGAAACTGAATCTCACGCAGAAAGGGTTCGGTGTGAAACCGCCCTCGCCCGTTCCTGCGGGCAACATGCCCGCGCGCCAGGATAACCGCTCATCAGCTCTTCGACGACCTACGCTGCTCCGCCAAACGAAACGTAATCGTCAACGTCCAGCAACTCAAACCAGGTCGCAATATCCTCCCGCTTCGGCGCGGTCTTTCGATGGAGCTCGTGAAAATACTCGCGTGATTCGACATCCGCCGGCGCGCGGTGTTCAGCCAGGTCGGACCAGGCGCAAATCTCGGGGTCGCTGTGCTTGTGCTTGGCGTGCTTTTGGAGCCATTCAAGGATTTCGCCGTCGCTTTTTCCCGCTGCGAGCTCTTTCTTCAGGGCTTCGGCGTCGAGTCCAAGAAAGGTTAGCAACCGCTGATCCAACGGACAGTTGTAATGGTACTCGCCGTTCTTGCCGGCAATTTCTGCGCGGCCTTTGTCGAGCATGCGCGGGAGCGTGGCGTAGCCGCCCAGCCTTACACGTGGGCTGCGCGGGGGTTGTTTGGTGAGGTCAGGTGTATGATTTGAAGCCATAGCTTTTCTTTCTCTTCCTATTGTTTGTGCGTGCCGCGGCGTCCTGCAACCTGCCACTCCGGGTGCCAGGTTCGCTGCGATTGCTTTAATCGGCGTAAGATGCAACCGATTCTCCAGAATGCTAACGCGCCGCCCACCTGGCGGAAATCCGAAACCCGAAATCCGAAGGCCGAAAGAAGGCCGAAGCGCGAAATCCGAAATCAAAGCTTCCGCGACGTTAAGTTCCAAGCGGTACGCACTGGTATGACGCCAACCTGTGTGCCTTCGGATTTCCGCCAGGTGGGCTTCTGTTGAAAAAACTCAATTGACCATTAGCTCGACGCTTCCACTATGACTGCCAAACTCCGGAGCATACATGCACTGGATCTCAGCCACGCCGGTTTGATACTCGCCACGCAATTGCACGCGAGTGGAGTATTCGAACACGTAAGTGCCCTTGGGCAGGTAATCGATGAAAAAATGCGTGGCAGTGTCGCGCGTGCTTTCGTAATAGCTGAGACCGTCCTGGTATTTGTACTGGGACAAAACATTGACGGGTTCGGTGCCGCTGCCCCGCTGATCTTTCATGTGGACGTATTCCATGTCGCGGTCGACTCGCAATTCGATTCGGACCACGAGTTCATCGCCAGCGTGAAGGGGTCCTTTGACCGGCTCAGGGACCTGGCCGCGATTGGTTGCGGTTTTAGTAAACAGAGTCTTGGTCAGCTTAAGCGGCGTGCCCTGGTAGGGAGTGACTTTGCTCATGTCCTCGAGGTATTGCCAATGCATGCTCCCCCAGGCCACACCCTGGTCTGCCTTGTGGACAATGATTTCGCCCAGCTTTGGCTTAATGTCCGCAGGCGCAAAGCGCACTTCATAAAAACCTGTCCCTGCTTCCGGCCTATTTCCCAATTCGGATTTCGCGCCTTCGGTCTTTCGGAATTCGGCCTTCGGATTTCGGGTTTCGCCGGTCACCGGCGTCACATCCATTCCACCTACCTTGATTTGGACGAGCGCCTCGCTGGCCAGCAGGTCTTTGCCTCGCAGAAGCAAAGCATACACGGCATCCGCAGTTGCTTTGGTTGTCTTCCAATCCTGCGTTTGCTTCTGTTTTAGGAGCCAGACTTTGCAGTCCTCGACGGCGGTTTGGTCGTGCATGACTTCGTCAAAAGCCTCGATCATCAGCGCCTGGGTTTCGATTGGGGCTCGATACCACCACCAACTCAGTTCCGTATCCCGCCAGAACATGCCCATCTCTTCGTTGGAAACGCTGCGTTCTTTAATCGAGTTCATGATGGCGACTGGAATAGCGTCTTTCGAACCCGTGAACGCGCTGAACCGGGAGAGAGCGATGGCGAGTTGGCCTTGCGTCTGGCGGCAATCCGTTCGAAGCCAGAACTTGCGCGATTGGTTCAGGAAGAAATCAACCGCTTTCCGGTGTTCGGCAGCGATCGCTTGATCTTTAAGGAAAAAGCTTCGGCCATACAGATACAGCGCGTCGGTTGGACTGGGAACATATTTGTCGGGCTCCGGATGACTCTGGATGCGGTCGAATTCCTCAGTCATCCAGGCATCGAGCCGGGTAAGTGAGCGCAGAGCCGGTGCGATATTGACATCGGCTCCAAGATGGCGGAGGCGGCCGAAACCGGTGGTGATGTAAAGCGTGATATAATCGTTGCCATATCCACCGGGGAACCAGGGCCAGGAGCCGTCGGCGAGCTGCATTTGCGAAAGCTTCTCGAGAGTATGTTCGACTTCATAGTTAAGCCGGTTGTCGTCGAACAGAATGCCGACGTTTCGACGCGCCTGGCTTTCAGACTCGGCCTGTCGCAGCCAGGGCGTTTCCTCCAGGGCCACGCTTTTGAGATCCTGGTTCTTCTCGAGAGGACTATCCAGAGCGGGCGTGTTGCGCCATTCCTCGAACACGCGGTGAATCTTCGGGTCGCTGGCTGCAACGGTCCGCGCCAGTGCATTCGCGTAAAGCCGATTGAACGTCTGTTCGGAGCATTCGTGCGGGTATTCCATGAGATAAGGCAATGCCAGAACGGCATACCACGCCGGGTTCGAAACCATCTGTACGGTTAGACTCTGGTTCTGAAGTGACTTCGACGAGCCGGACTTGAGCAACCTCGCGAACTCAAACTTCTTTGTCCCCGGCCCCCGGATGGGCAGCGGCAGCGACTCGGTCACCAGGATTCGGCGAGACAACACCGGAATGGCTCCTTCTTCACCGTCGGACACATTCGGGGCCGCTCCGACTGTTTTGTAGTTAAGAAATCCACAACCGTCAGGAATTGTGATGCGCCAGGAGAACCCGCGCGATTGCTTGGCGGGAATGCTGAATTCCTGGTCCGTTGAAGCTGATGCTGAAGCGCTATGGCTTGGCGAGCCCTGGCTCACGGTGTGCACTCCGAGCAGTTGATCATCCGATGTTCCGGACAGCGCATCCGTGAAGTTGAGCCGAAGGGTTCCCGTTTGGACCTTATCCGACTGGTTGGAGACCTTAACCGTGAACTCGATGGTATCGCCTTCGCGCAGGAACCGCGGTGGGTTCGGCTGAACCATCAAATCCTTGGAGGTGACGGCGTGATCCTGCAGGAAGCCGCTCCGGACGGCAGTGTCATGAGCAAAACCCATGAAATGCCACTTCGTGAGTGCTTCGGGCATGGTGAATGTCATTCGCACCACACCATTGCTGTCAGCTGTCAGTTGCGGATAGAAGAAAGCAGTTTCGTTCAGGTTTTTTCGGGCGGTGACCTGGCCAAGGTTCGGTTTTGTCGCGTCGGAGGGGGTGTTGGGCTCAGCAACATTTCCCGCCGGTTGTTTCCTTTTAAGCGCCACCGCTTCCTTTGAAACCACGAGCGAGTCGGCTTCCGACAGGGTCATCGGGGCGTTGACCATCTGCGCCGCTGCAAGGCCGCGAGACTCAATACCGTTTCGCCCCAGCATTTCGACTTTTGACAGCCGTCTTCCTCCCCCGAGACCAAAGGACGCGGACCCGTCTGCGAAGTAAGCATATCCCCACTGCGTCGCCGTCAGATCGGGCGGAAATGTGCGGTAACGGATCTCCGCTGCTACATAAGGATTGGGCCTGCTGCCAAAGGCCTGCTGAAAGGGCGCCGTTTGATTGGCAAACTGCGGCTGGAGCGTTGAATAGTCCTCGCGAAAAATGCCAAGGCGCTGTTGCCAATTCAGGGGCGCGAAAGCGTCGAGCGATTCGTCATAGAGGGTTGCCACCATCTCGGCCGCTTTCTGTTCCGCGTCAATCCCGTTGGTCACACCGGCCGCATTGCGCTTCGTAATGACCGCCGT
>Ga0070741_10003755_pt1 | contig 36761 bp, 35 predicted proteins | sample Coa_R1_4_FD_66440 | JGI IMG/M metagenome (GOLD analysis project Ga0070741, IMG submission 66440) | Surface soil microbial communities from Centralia Pennsylvania, which are recovering from an underground coalmine fire - Coalmine... | ecosystem: Environmental > Terrestrial > Soil > Unclassified ... | reverse complement strand
TCGCGCGGCCGTAGCGGCGCCGTGGGCCTGGCGAAGTCCTTGCGGAGTGGCTGTCCCCGTGGAGTCAGCGGTTCTACCATGCCGTCTAGCTGGGGCGTCATTCCCAAACCCGGTGTCGAACGTGTACACTGGATTGTAGGTGGACATGTTCCACGGCGGCCGGCTGCGGGGCGTGTCCCGGGTCGGCGAGGAGGACGAGATGAAGGGGCAGAAGGCGGTGTCGGCGAGGTCGGGACGGGAAGGGGTCCGCATCCCGAACTTCGACTTGGCGCTACATCGAGGGATCAGGGCGGTCGCCGCGCGCAGAGGCATCCCGGCGTACAAGCTCTATGAACAGGTCGTGCGCGCGTTCTTGGCGTCGGCCGGCGAGCAGATCGCGTAACCGCGAGCGAGAGGAGAACCCGGCGATGGCTGAGGACACCAGGCGAGAGCACGAGTTCGACAGGCCGTTCGACCCGCGGTCGACCGGAGCGGGCGCGGCTTCCCGAACTTCGGGTACCGGCTGAGGCAGATCGAGAAGAGACTGGCGGTCCCGACCGGGCCGTGAACGTCACGACGGCGCGGCTCCAGGAGGCGCAGAAGGAGTGGCAGCGCGGGGGCACGGCGCCGGCGACGATCAACCGGCGGATGACCTCGCTCAAGCGCGCCTACTCGCTCGCGTTGAAGGGCGGGAAGATCAACAGGGCGCCGACCTTCCCCGCGAAGCTGCCCGAGCTGAACGCGCGGCAGGGCTTCTTCGAGAAGGCGGAGTTCCTCGCGGTCGCGGCGCAGCTGGAGCCAGACCTGCGCGACCTGGCGGAGTGGTGCTTCGTCACGGGGATGAGGAAGGGCGAGGCCACGAAGCTGACCTGGGCCGGCTTCGACCGCGAGACCTGGACGCTGCGGCTACACGCGCGCGACGCGAAGACGAGGGTAGGGCGCGTCATCCCGCTCGGCGGCGCGCTGCGCGCGATCATCGAGCGCCGGCTCGCTTCGCGGCGCCTCGACTGCCAGCTGATCTTCAACCGCGAGGGTGAGCCGATCCGGGACATCCGCAAGTCGTGGGCGAACGCCTGCAAGGCGGCGGGGCTGACGGGCCGCCTGTTCCACGACTTCCGCCGGACGGGCGTGCGGAACCTGGTCCGCGCCGGCGTCTCCCAGACGGTGGCGATGGCGATCAGCGGGCACCGCACCGCGTCCGTCTTCCGCCGCTACGACATCACGAGCGAGGCCGACATCGCCGCCGCCGTCGAGCGCGTCTCGACCTACCTCGACCAGCTTCCAGAGAAGCAGACCGTCGTGCCGCTCGCGGCCTCTGGCGGGCGCCGCGGGTGATGCGCCGGACGCCATGTCGTCACGCTCTCTCCTTCGCGACACGGACAAAATGCGGACAACGGGCTCTCGACTCCGGCGCGGCGCCGGTGTAAGTGCCCGTACTCGCAGCACGCGCCCGTAGCTCAGCTGGATAGAGCGTCAGGCTTCGAACCTGCAGGTCCCCCGTTCGAGTCGGGGCGGGCGCGCCTTCGTCACTCGGGCCGACACCGTGCCACCGCGGGCGCGACGACCGCTGACCGTGGCCGCGCCTCGTGAGGGTCCCCGCGCTCTCCGTCGGCGATCTGGGCCATTTCCGCGTGACCTGGCGCCGTGCTGCCGGCGATCGTGCATCCCATCGGGACCCCCCTTCGGAGCGCGGCGCCGCTCGTCGCGCGGCTTCACCGACGTTCTCCCCGTCTTTTGCGCCGCCCATCCTCACAACGCGCGACGTGCGGGAGCACGTCGCGCGCGTAGGGAGGAGGCAGCCCGTAGGGCAGCGACGCCGGCGTTCGGGCCGCGACCACGCTTCGGTCCGCTCGGCTCGGACGCCGGTCCGTCCGTCGTCGGCCGGTGGGGCGGGTCGGGATGGCGCATGGAACGTCACCAGCACCGCGTCCTCCTTCTCGCGACCGACGATCGCGACCGCGAAGGCCTCACGTACCTCCTCGCCCTCCGCGGCATCGCGGTCGTCCCCGCTCGAAGCTCGGAGGCCGCGCTCGACGCGCTGCGTGCGGACGCGGGCTTCTGCCTGATCGTCGTCGACGCGCCGCCCGCCGGCGCAGCCGCGCTCCCGATCCTCGCGACCGACCGGACGCGCCGTCTCCCGGCCGTCGTCGCGCGCGCGCCCGGGAGCGAGGCCGCCGAGGACGACACGGCGCGCGGGTGCCACCTGCTCGCGAAGCCCGTCGACCCCGACGCGGTCCGGGCGCTGCTCGTGCGGGACTGTCCGGCGAGCCACGCCCGCTCGCGCGCCTCCTTCGCGTAAGGGGACCGCGCTCGGCGGCTCGGCTCGCGCCGGCAGTCGCGGGTCGCGCCGCGGTCGGGGGACGTCGCCGTCCGTCAGGCGGAGGTCGCGAGCGGTAGATCGACATCTCGACTCGTCGGCCGTTGACGATCCGGATGCCTTCGGCCCGGCCGACGGGCGAAGGACGGAGCCCGACCGCCGCGGCCCGCCGTCTGAACGCCGCGTCGTGCCGCGCTTCCACGAGGGCGAACCGACACGGCCCCTCGTGCAGGAAGTCCACGGCACCGCGGGCGTCGGTCATCCGCGTCTCCGTCCCGAGGAGGAAGACGAGGCTCGGCTCCTCGTACCCGACCGCCGCCGCCCGCGGCCGCGCGCACCCGCCGCTCCGGACGATGCGGGCGGCCGTCGCGCTCGGGAAGAGGACGTCGAGAGCCGGGATCGCGAGGCCTCGAGTACGCTCTGCGTGTCTGACGCGTGGGTCGCAGCGCCGAGGAGGATGGACGCGGCGATCGCGCGTGCGAGCGCCGGTTCCGCGCCCACGGAAACGAGCGCCCGCCGGGCGAAGAAGCCGGCGACGACCGCCGCGGCGGCGAACGCCCACGCGGCCGGCGGAGGCCGCGCGTGGAGGGCGAGCGCCGCGGCCCCTCCCCCCGCCATGACGAGCAGCGGAAACGCGAGCCACCACGCCGTCGCGCGCACGAGCCAGGGACCGGCCGCGAGACGCCCACCGTCGATCGCGCGCGCGACGAGGATGGCGACGGCGGGGTAGAGCGGCAGCACGTAGTGCGGCAGCTTCGTCACCGCGAGCTCGAAGACGATCCAGGACGGCACGAGCCACGCGAGCGGGTCGCCGGCTCTCGCCGGCTCGCCCAGACGCTCGGGGCCGCCGAGCCGGCGACCGCCGCGCCGGGCCAGAACGTCGCCCAGAACAGGAGAAGGTACGTGCCCGGGGGCGCGCCGTGGGCTTCCCTCGCGACGAGCGCCCGCGCGAGCGCGTCCTTCGCCATCGACTCGAAGAAGACGTCGCCGGCACGGCGCGTGATCGCGAGGAACCACGGGAGGACGAGGACGGCGAACGTCGCGATCCCCGCGAGCGGTCGCAGGCGGGCCGCCCACCGCACCGACCGGTCCGCCGCCGCGAGCGTCGCGACGGTGAGCCCGACGACCACGAGGATGACGGGCCCCTCGAGGAGCACGCCGCCCGCGAGGGCGACCCAGAAGGTCGCCGCCACGCGCGGACCGGGTGCTCGGGCCGGTGCACCCTCCGGGCCCGCACCGTACGCGCGGGCGAGCGTGCCCATCGCTGCGACGACGGCGAGCAACAGCATGGCGTCGGTCGTGGCGAGCCGCGCCTCGACGCCCAGCAGGACGGAGGCGGCCATCATGGCGGCGGCGAGGACGGCGGCGCGCCGGGAAACGAGCGCCAATGCCGTCCAATACGTGAGCAGCATGGCCCCGACGGCACCGCTCAGCGGGGGAACGCGGTAGAGCCAGATCGACGTCGTGGCGTTCGGCAGGCCGAGCAACGCGGCCGCGCTCACCACCGCCGCCTGCGCCCAGTAGATCCCGACCGGCTTCCGGTAGCGGACCTCCTCCTGGAATCGGATGTCGACCCAGTCGCCCGACAGGACCATCTGCTTCGCGGATTGCGCGAAGCGCGCCTCGTCGCGGTCGACCGGCGGGATCCGGACGAAGCCAGGCAGGAAGGCGACGAGGGCGAGCAGGACGAGGGATGCGACCGCGTGGCGGTGCGAGACGGCGGCACGGTCGACGAGGCGGGCGCACCCGCGGCGCCTCCCGGCTCAATTCACCGTTCCGCTCCGCGAGTCCAGGAAGGTCAGGGCGCGCCCGGCGGCCTCGTCACTCGAGGTCGACCTTCATGCCCTCCGGGCCGACCTGGAACGACAGCCCCTGCGTCGCCGAATGGAGGGTGATGCGCACGCCGTTCACGTTGCGCATCGTCGACACGCCGGCACCGCCGCCGGCCGTGCCGCTCGCCGCGATCGCGGTGTACGTGCCGTCGAAGTCGCTGAGCTTCTTCAGGTCGTAGACTTCCCCCGACGCCTCGATGCGCGACGCCCCGGCGCCGACCGCCGTGAGACCGCTGATCTTGAAGGGGTGCTTCTTGCCCTGGTAGGTGAGCGTGCCGTTCCCCCACTCCCACCCGACGCCGGCGGCGACCTGCTTCGCTTCGAGTCGGACCGTGCCGGCAGGCTTCGTTGCCGCCTTCCGGGTCTCGGCCGGCGCGCTGCCCCACGCGAGGGTGAGGACCGTCGCCGCCATCGTGACCGCAAGCCGGGTCTTCTTCATGCACGCCACGTGCCCCGCGCCGAACGGCGCCGTCAATCACGACGACACCGCGCCCCGTTCGCGGCCGCACGCCTCGGTGCGCACTGCTCCCGGGGCGGTGCGCCTTCGCCCCGCGGGCGGCGTCACTTCGCGAAGCGCTCGGTGCGCGTGGTGAGACGGCGGAGCCGCGCGCGGAGCCGCTGGGTGCCGCGGAGCATCGCGCGCCCCTCGCGCCGGAGCGCCGCCGCGAAGGAGCGGCCGACGAGGCGCCGCCGCCGCGCCTGCGCGATGCTCGCGATGAAACCGCGCAGCTCCGCCGGGGTCCCGTGGAGGAGGCCGAGCGCGAGCCGGGCGCGGACGACGGGATCGCGCGTCGCGCCGGGGGTCGACGCGGCGACGAGCCTGCCGCCGAGGGTCACGCCGGCCGCCTGGAGGTCGCTCCGTACCTGCGCCGCGAGCGCGGGCTCGGCGTCCGCAGCCCGCGCGCCGAGTGCGAGCGCCATGCGGAAGGGATCGAGGAGCGCCGGGCACGCGGGGCCGCTCTCGTCCGGCTCGTGCACGCAGGTCCCCGCGCGGCAGACGTCGCTCGTGCATGGGTCCGCGTCCTCGGTGCAGTACTCCCCTTCGTGCCGCGCGCGTGCGACGCAGCCGTCCGGGCCGGCGCGCGGGTCGTCGGGCGCGCAGGCGGGCGCCGTACATTCGCCCGCTCCACCGCACCGGGCGTCGACGGCGACGTGGACGCACGCTCGGTCGACGCAGCGATCGACGGTGCAGGACGCCTCGTCGGCGCAGTCGGCGTCGGCGAGGCAGCAGCCGGCGACGGGCGTGCCCGTGCACACGCCGGCCCGGCAGCCGTCGGCCGCGGTACACGCGTCGCCGTCGTCGCACGCCGCGCTGCTCGGCTTCGCGGGGTTCGAGCAGACCCCGGTCGACGGGTCGCAGGAGCCGGCGTCGTGACACTGATCGAGCGCGACGCAGACGCGCGGCGTCCCGACGCACGCGCCGCCCCGGCACGCGTCGCCGGTCGTGCAGAGGTCGCCGTCGTCGCACGGCGCGGCGTCGTTCGTGCCGTCGCAGACGTCCGCGCGCGCCGGCGCGCCCCGGACGAGCGCGCCGGCGAGGAGGAGGACGGCGAGCCGCGGACCAGGCGGCTCACCCGCAGCCCGTGACGGTGGTCGTCGGCGGCGTCGTGGTGGCGAGGCCGACGAACGTCGCGACGTCGACGGTGCCGAGGCCCGTCCCGAGATCGTCGGCGCGGCTCGCGGAGTGGTCGCCGTTCGGCGTCGGGGCCCCGGGACTCGCCACGGGCGCGACGCGTACCACGCTCCTTTTTCTCCGTCACCTCGGCCGTTCGGACGTCGTCCGAAGGTCCGAGGCGCGTCGCGCGTCAGTTGCAGTGCGCAGCGGCGATGAGGTCGAGCCACTGCTCGGGGAGCGCGTCGGGCGCGCTCCCCGGCGTGAGCTGCTGCCCGCCGCCGTGGGGCAGGACGAGGAGCGGCTTCTCGCGGACGCGCAACGCGGTCGGGTTCGCCGAGTCGACGAAGGCCGCGACGGCCCGTGCGGTCGCGAGCGGATCGCCGAGGTCGACCCGGAAGCGCGCGGCCTCGGCCTGTCCGCCGGCGACGTGGCAGGACGCGCACGTCGAGAAGACCTGCGGCAGGACCTCGCGCGCGAACAGGTCGGCGTGCGCGTGGCAGACCGCGTCGCAGGCCGACCCGTCCGCCAGGGGCGGGTTCGGCACGAGCGTGAGCCGGCCCGTGAGCTTCGCCCCCGCGCCCTTCGCCCCCGCGCCGCTGCGTCAGGTGCGATGCGGCGTCAGCGCGTGCCGCCGATCGTCTTCATCCGGTAGCCCGGGGGGACGTCGAACAGCGTCGCGTCGAGCCCGGTCTTCTCGATCTTCGTGACGCGCATCTCGGACGCGGCCTTGCCTTCGCGGAATCCGCGCACGCGGACGGGGACGCCGTCGAGACGGTCCATGAGCTTCATCGCGTCGTCGCCCCGGGCGGCGCCGCCCACGGCGAGCGGCGTGCCGCTGCGTATCTCGTCCTGCCAGGAGCCCACCTTCCGCAGCGCCGCGAGGTCGTCCTTCGTGACGCCGGCGGTCTGCCAGTCGGCGACGCAGACCTCGTACTGCTTGGCGGCGCGCCGGTACACCTCGAGCTCGCGACAGGCGAGGCCGCCGACGACGTCGCTCCGTCCGGTCGGCTCGACCTTCACGGGCTCCTCCGCGCGTTCGATGCCCGGGGTGTCGAGCCCGCGCTCCTTCATCGTCTTCTCGATCCGCGCACGCTGCTCCGGGGGCAGCTTCTCGATCTCCGCCTTCATCTTCGCCATCGCGGCGTCCATCTGCTGCCGCAACGCCTTCATCGAATCGCGGTTCATCTCGACGTAGGTGTGGTCCTTCGGGCGGAGGATCCACATGAGGTCGCGGTCCCCGCGGAAGATGATGACGTCGTTGCTCGCCGTCTCCACGCGCACGCGGTCCGTGCCGACGAACGACTTCGCCTGGCGCGGCGTCTGCCCCGTCGCGGCGAACTCGGAGACGAGCGTCACGCCGGCGCGAGCCGGCGCCGCGCACGCGAGGGCGCACGCGCTCGCCGCGACCGTCCATCCCGCCCGTCTTCCCGTCATGGGGTCTCCTTCCGTGCCTGGTCCGGTTCGCCTCCTTGTACCCGTCGCCGTCCGCGCGGGAAAGCGAGCGCGACGGCGCCCGAGCCGCTCACGCGGGCGCGATCGCGCGTGCGGTCGCCTCCCGGATGCGCGCGGGTCGAGGGGCGCTTCAGCGAGCCTTCCAGTCCGCCGATTCGTGATCGGGGACGAAGCGCGCGGCCTCGAGGCCGTCGATGACGCCGGGCTGCCGGAAGATCTCGACCGCGGGCGCCACCTCGGCGAGCGAGAGCATGAGACGGAAGAGCGTCCGCGTCTCCTCCGGCAGGTCCGCGTCCGTCGCCGGGTCCCCGGCGGCCGCCAAGTGCGCGAGGATCGCTTCGCCCTTCGGGAGCATGGCGTCGTAGAAGGCCTGGATCTCGTCCATGGTGCTCGCGAGCCGCTTGCGGCTGCGCGCCGTCTCGCTCGGCAGCGCCCAGGCGTCGACGAACCGCTCCAGCTCCGCGAACGCGTCAGGCAACCGTCTCGGCATCGCGCGTCAGCGCGCCCCGTCGGCGATCATCTCGTGCACCACCGCCTCGGCGTGTCGGATCATGATCTCCTGGTCCTGGATCTGGATCTCGCGGATCGCCCCCGACTCGAGCCCGATCTGCGTGCCTTCGAGCATGCTGCCGTCCTCGAGCCAGAGGTCCCGGATGCCGCACTTCGTGAACTCGCGGCTGAAGCGCTCGGGCAGCGTCTTCACGGGCGGGAAGTAGCCCCGCGCGTTCCACCGGGTCCGGTTCCGCGTGAGCGGCCACATCGTGTGGGTCGCGAACGCGTGCAGGCCGACGAAGATGATGTGGAAGTTCGGGAAGACGTAGCAGACGTCGAAGAACCAGTCCGCCGCGCGCGTCGGGTTCAGGCCGACGGGCCAGCGGTTCGGATCCGAGAGCGCCGTCGCCGCCGAGCCGAGGGTCTGGCCGATCCGCGCCGCGAGCCGCCCGACCGGCCCCGTGTCGTCCCCCGAGCGTGCGCCGTACCACGAGCCGACGGCGTGGCGGCGGAAGAGCTTGAAGTCGAGCGTGTGGCGCGACGGATCCGCGCGATTCACCATCGAGCCGGGGACGGTCCGCTTGTGCAGGTACTTCAAGTGGTAGCCCTCGAGCTGCGAGTCGCGGAGCACGTTCCACCCGCAGCTCAGCTCCGCCGTGTAGGAGAAGGAGACGGACAGCGCGTCGAACGGATAGCCCGCGTACAGGGCGGGCAGCTCGCCCAGGTGCTCCCGCAGCGTCTCCTTCGGCTCGGGGTCGAGGTGGACGAAGATGAACCCGGCCCAGGTGTCGAGCGCAACCGGGGTGAGATCGAGGCCGTCCTTCCGGAGGTCGAAGAACATGTCCTCTTCGGTGACGGACGCGAGCCTGCCGTCGAAGCCGTAGACCCAGCCGTGGTAGCCGCACACGAGCGCCGCGCGGCACGACCCGAACGCGGCCCGGGTGAGCTTGTTGCCGCGATGCTTGCAGACGTTGTGGAAGGCGCGGAGAGCGCCGTCCTTCCCGCGGACGACGAGGATCGACGCGCCGAGCATCTCGACGGTCTGCACGAGGAAGTCGCCCGGCCGCGGGATCTCGTCCGTCCGCTTGCCCGTGCAGAGCCACGAGCGCCGGAAGACCCGGTCCCGCACGAGCTCGAAGTGATCCTGCGAGACGTACGGCTCGACGGGCAACGGCCCGGTGCCGAGCCGGGGGTAGTCGAGCGTCCAGCGTGCGCTCCGCGTCGCGGTGCTCATCGCCGGCTGCCTCGCGCCAGACGTGCGCGCCACTCGCCGGACGCGGACGCGACGCGGGGCGCGCGAAGGGCCCCGAGGAACGCGAGCGCGGCGCGGAGCGGGACCACGTCCCCGTATTTCGCGTCCATGTCGAACAGGTTGGCCTCGTGGGGGGCCCGGGCGCGGTCGCCGACGGCTTCGCGCACGACGATCGCGCGAAAGCCGTGCTGGCAGGCGTCGACCACCGAGGCGCGGATGCAGCCCGACGTCGTGCAGCCGGCGACGAGCACGGTGTCGACGCCCGCGGCGGTGAGGGCCGCGGCGAGCGCCGTCCCGAAGAACGCGCTCGCCCCGCGCTTCGCCCACACCGTCTCCGTCGGGCGCCGCGCGAGCCGCGGGTCGATGTCGACGAGCGGCGTCCCCTCCCGGAGGTCCGCCAGCCTGGGGAGCTTGCGCCGGAACGGCCCGCCGTCGCCGGGTGCCGCGCCGTATGCGGTCGTCGTGTAGTGGATCGGCACGCGGGCCGCGCGGGCGGTGTCGAGGAGACGCCGGCACGCGGCGATCTCGTCGTCCAGCCGCGCGCCGAGCGCCGACGCCGCCGGATCCGTGAGCCCGCGTTGGAAGTCGACGACGAGGACCGCGGGGCGCGCCCCGAACCCCACGCGCTCCCCGATGCCGCGCGACGCGTAGAGACGCTGCGTCGCTTCGAGCTCGCCCCACCGCCCCTCCGTGCCGCGCCCGCGCGCCGGCCGCGCGGGGCGGCCGTGTCGCCTCTCGGCTCCCATCGTCCCTCCTAGCCCGCTCCGGCGGCGAGCCGGCGAACCCGCTCGGGATGGAGCGGCAGCTCGACGACCCGCGCGCCGAACGGCGCGAGCGCGTCGTGCACCGCGTTCCCGATCGCCCCGAACGCGCCGATCACGCCGCCCTCGCCGCATCCCTTGAAGCCGCCGATCGTGAGCGGGGAGGGCGTCTCGTGGTGCACGATGTCGATGGGCGGGACGTCCGCGGACGAGGGGACGAGGTAGTCCATGAGCGAGGTCGTGAGGAGCTGTCCCGCGTCGTCGTAGACGAGCTGCTCGAGGAGCGCGCCGCCGAGGCCCTGCGCGACGCCGCCCGCGATCTGGCCGTCGACGACCATCGGGTTGATCATCGTGCCGATGTCCTCGGCGACGACGTAGCGCAGGATGCGGAGCGCGCCCGTCTCGGGATCGACCTCGACGACCGCGACGTGCGTCGCGTTCGGATACGTGACGGGGGGCGGCTCGTAGTAATAGGTGGCCTCGAGGCCGGGCGTCTCGCCCGGCGGCAGGGCGCCCGCGTTGCTGAAGAGCGACTCCCGTGCGAGGTCGGGGATCGTGACGAAGCGCGCGGGGGCGCCCTTCGCCTGCGCCCGCCCGCCGGCCAGCTCGACGTCGTCCGGCGCGATCTCGAGCTTGTGCCCGGCGAGCCGCTTCATCTTCCCGGCGACGGTCTGCGCCGCGCGGAGGACGGCGCCGCCGCCGACGACGGCGCTCCGGCTCGCACCGGCGCCCCAGCCGTACGGGGTGTCGTTCGTGTCGCCGAGACGGACGGTGATGTGCTCGATCGGGATCCCGAGCTGGTCGCTCGCGATCTGCGCGAACACGGTCTCGTGCGCCTGCCCGTGCGAGTGCGTCCCCGTGTAGACGGTCGCGTGGCCGGACGGGTCGATCCGGACGAGCGCCGAGTCGTACATCGAGACCGGCGCGCCGGCCTCGCTCCAGAACGTCGACCCGATCGCCGTCATCTCCACGTAGCAGCCGATGCCGATGCCCCGGTAGATCCCGCGCGCGCGGAGCGCCGCCTGCTCGCGACGGAAGCCGTCGTAGCCGACCGCCGCGAGCGCTTTCTCGAGGCACTCCTGGTGGCCGCCGATCTCGTAGGTGAGGCCGCTCACCGTCGTGTACGGGAATTCCTCCGCGCGGAGCATGTTCCGGCGACGGATGTCGGCCGGGTCGATGCCGAGCTCGCGCGCGGCGCGATCGAGGAGCCCCTCCGTCACGAAGCACGCCGTGGGCGCCGCGACTCCGCGATAGGCGGCGAGGGGCGGCTTGTTCGTCGCGACCGCGCGCGCCGACGCGGCGTAGTTCCGGATCCGGTACGGTCCGGGCAGGATCCAGACGAGCTGCGCGACCTCGAGCGCGGAGTTGAAGGGATACGCGTTGTACGCGCCGGCGTCCGAGACCGCGCGGAAGCGGAGACCGAGGAGGGTGCCGTCCCGGTCGACGGCGAGCTCGGCGTCCACGATCTCGTCCTTCGCATGGTGGGACGCCATGAAGCTCTCGTGGCGGTCCTCGAGCCACCGAATCGGCACGCCGAGCCGGCGGGCGAGCGCGGCCGTGACGAGCTCTTCCGGGTGCACGTGCGCCTTGAGCCCGAAGCCGCCGCCGACGTCGGGCGCGACGACGCGGATCCGATCCTCGGGGTGTCCCAGGTGCTCCGCGAGCGCGGTCCGGAGGAGGTGCGGCATCTGGGTCGACGCCCAGGCCGTCAGCCGGCCGGTCGCGACGTCGTGGGCGACGACGCAGCCGCGGGGCTCGAGCGGGAGCGCCCAGTGCCGGTTCGAGCGGAAGCGGTCCCGGACGACGACCGCGGCGCCGCGGAACACGTCGTCGATGCCGGGCGTCGCGAGCTCGACGCTCACCACGACGTTGTCGCCCCACTCGTCGTGGACGAGCGTCCCGCGCTCGGCGAGCGCCCGCTCCGGGTCGACGACGGCGGCGAGCGGCTCCCAGTCGACGGCGATCCGCTCGAGCGCGTCCTCGGCGACGTAGCGGCTCTCGGCGACGACCGCGGCCACGGCCTCCCCGACGAAGCGGACCTTCTCGCTCGCGAGGACCGTCTGGTCGGCCGCCTTGTACGTCGGGTGCTTCGTCCGGTCGAGCATCGTGCGGAGCGGCTTCACGACGCCGCGCAGGTCCGCCCACGTGACGACGGCGCGCACGCCGGGATGGCGCGCCGCCGCCGCGACGTCGATCGCCCGGATGTGCGCGTGCGCGTGCGGGCTCCGGAGGAACGCGACCTCGAGCATGCCGCGCAGCGAGAGATCGGCGACGAAGTTCGCCTTGCCGAGCAGGTAGCGCGGATCCTCGACGCGCTGCACCCGCGCGCCCACCATCTTCATCGGTCCGCGCATCCCGCGCCTCCCGGCGAGTCGGGTCTGTAGTCCGAGCGGCAGGCCCGCGCAACCCACGACGCGGTGCGGTTCGCGATCAAGAAGGTTGAACGGCGCGCGCGCCGCCGCGCGGCGCGAGCGCCAGCGGCAGCGCGACGGCGCAGAGGAGCGTCATGGCGAGGAACCCGCGGGCGCCGAAGCGCGCGTAGAGCGTCCCCGCCCCGACCGTGAGGAGCGCGAGCATCGCCGTCGCGCCGACGGCGTAGAGCGCCTGCGCGGTCGCCCCGAGCGCGGGCGGCACGACGGCGGCGATCTCCCGCATGCAGGCGAGATGCAGGAGCGCGAAGGTGAAGCCGTGGAGCGGCTGGACGAGGGCGAGCGCGGGGAGGGCCGTCGTGGCGGCCATGACGGTCCAGCGGACGATCCCCGCGAGGGCCGCAACCGCCATGGCGCCGCGCGGGGCGAGCCGGGTGACGAGCGCGGGCCCCAGGAGGAAGAACATCGCGACCTCGGCCACCACCGATTCCGACCAGAGCACGCTGCTCGCCGCGGACCCGATGCCGGCCGCGTTCCAGCGGACCATCGCGAAGCCGTCGTGCATCGCGTGCGCGCCCAGCACGAGGGCGGCGACGGCGACGAGCCGGCGGAACGGCGGCAGGCGGAGGAGCGCGGCGACGCCGCCGACCGGCGCCCGGGCGGCGCTCGCGGGTCGCGGGGGGCATCCATGCCACGGGACGAGCGGGACGGCGGCGGCCGCGGCCGCGAGCAGCCCGGCCTGCATGCAGACGACCGCGTCGAGCGGCGCCGCGCGGAGCACCTGGCCCGCGACGAGCGAGCCGGCGACGAACGCGCCGGAGGCGGCGCCGCGCACCCAGCCGTACTCGAAACGCGCCCACCGCGGCGCGGCGGCCGCGAGCGCGAGCGCGTCGGCGAGCGTCGTCGTGGGCGCGAGCGCGGCGGCGTGCGCGACGCCGACGGCGAGGAGGACCGTGAATGGGTGCGCGTGGAGAAGACCGAGGGCGACGGCGGCGGCGGCGAGGAGCGAGCACGCCAGCACGGCGCGCCACGCCCCGAGGAGGTCGGCCGCGCGTCCCGCGAGGGGCCCCGAGACGAGCCGCGCCGCCGTCCCGAGCCCGAACACGAGCCCGATCGCCTCCGGCCCGCATCCGCGTGACTCGAAGAACCGCGGCAGGAATGGGGAGCTCGTCCCGAAGGCGCCGTAGAGGAGCGCGTACAGGACGAGGAACCGGCCGAACGCGCCGCGCATCGAGCCCTGATCATCCACCGAGGCGTCGCGCGCGACATCCCGCGTGTGCCGCGCGCCCCGCGTTGCCGTAATGCTCGCAATCGTCTATCGGAGGCGTTTCCGACCGGCCGAGCCCGGGGGGGACTTCCTGCATGAATGTGACGTCTGACGTCGTACGGCCGGGCCGTCCGGTCAGCCGCGCCCGCCACGTGGCCGGCGCCACGCGACCTGGCGACCACCCGCGGACGTCCGGGCCGCGGACCGGGCTCCGCATCGCGTTCCTGACCGACACCTTCGACGGCGGCGCCTCGGGCGGCACGCATTCGGCGATGCGCTTCGTGGATGGGCTCCGGAAGGACCACGACGTGACCGTTCTCACGACCGGCGGGCGGACGAGCCCGGGGCGGGTCGTGCTGCCGGGGCTCCAGGTGCCGCTTCGCCGGATGAAGGCGAACGGCTTCACCTTCGCCATGCCCCGACGGGCGGTCATGGAGGCCGCGTTCGCCGGCGCGGACGTCGTCCACCTCCAGTTCCCGTTCTGGGCGTCGTTCGTCGCGCTCGCGTGCGCGCGCCGCGTGGGCGTCCCCGTCGTGGCCGCGTTCCACGTGCAGCCGGAGAACATCCTCTACAACGTCGGCCTGAAGAGCCGGCGGCTCTCGGAGGCGATGTACCGGTTCTGGGTCGACCGCTTCTACAACCGCGCGGACGCGGTCGCGTGTCCCACCCGGTTCGCGGAGGACCTGCTGCGCGCGCACGGCCTCACGACGCCCTCGTTCGTCGTGTCGAACGGCGTCGCCCCGGCGATCACCCGGCGCACCGTCGCGCGCGAGCCGGGCGAGGAGCACGCGTTCGTGCTCCTCGCCGTGGGTCGCCTCGCGCCAGAGAAGCGTCACGACGTCTTGTTCGAGGCGGTGCGGCGCTCGCGGCACCGCGACCGGCTCCGGCTCGTCGTCGCCGGCGCCGGGCCGCAGGAGCGCGCGCTCCGGCGCCGCGCGCAGGCGCTCCCGCATCCACCGCTGATCGGCTTCTTCTCGACCGTCCGGCTCGAGCGCCTGTACAACACGGCCGACCTCTTCGTGCACTGCAGCGAGGTCGAGCTCGAGGGCATGGCCGTCCTCGAGGCGATGGGCTGCGGCCTGCCCGTGCTCGTCGCGGACAGCCCGAACAGCGCCTCGAAGTGCCTCGCGATCGGTCCCGAGTTCCGCTTCCGCTCCGGCGATCCTGCGGACCTCGCCGCGCGCATCGATCGTCTCGTCGAGCACCCGGCGGAGCTCGCCCGCGCCCGCGAGCGGACGTACGCGGCGGCGCGCGCGTACGGGTTCGAGGAGAGCCTCGCCCGCCTGGTCGACGTTTATCGCCGCGTCGTCGAGCGCCGGGCCGCGTCGGGTGCGGCCCGCGCGGCCGCGGGCGGGCTCGGGTAGCCGTCGCGGCTCACTCGACGCGCCCCACCCGGACGGCATCGCCTCCCGCCGGCAGCGTGACGAGGAGGCCGTCGTCGCCGAGGATCCAGCCGCGCGGGCGGACGGCGTCGACGCCGCGCACGAACGCCCGGGCGACGAGCCAGGCCGGCGGCGGCGGTGTGAGGTGCGAGAGGACGAGGAGGCGGACGTGCGCCTCGTTCGCGACCTCCGCCGCCTGCACGGGCGAGGTGTGGTACGAGGGGATGTCGCCCAGGATCTTCGCGATCCGCGGGTGCGCGGACCGTTCGGCCGCCTCGCGCAGGATCGCGACCAGGTGGTTCGCCTGCGCCTCGTGCACGAGCACGTCGGCGCCGCGCGCCGCCGCGACCACGGCACGGTCCTGGACCGTGTCGCCGCTCACGACGACGGATCGGCCGCGGTAGTCGAAGCGGTACCCGTACGCGGGGCGCACGGGGGCGTGCGTCACCACGAACGCCGTGATCCGCACCCCGTCCGTGTCGAGCACGGTCTCCAGCCCGCCGCGCTCTGCGGGCCCCGGGACCGGGTGGGCCTCCATCCGCCCCGCCTCCGGCGGAAGCAGCGCGGCCCCGTGGTGCGCCGTCCGATACCCCGAGTCGAGCGCGTACGCCTCCGCGAAGCCGGCGACGACGCGCTCGACGCCGGGCGGCCCGAACACCGGCAGCGGCCCCGGCCGCCCCGCCACCCAGGTCTGGAGGTTCAGCTCGCCCAGCTCGCCGATGTGGTCGGAATGGAAATGGGTCAGGAGGACGCCCGCGATCCGGGCGCCGTCGACCTGCGAGAGCGCGAGCCGGTTCCAGGCCCCGGGCCCCACGTCGACGATCCAGAAGCGCCCGCCGGCGAACACGGCCGTGCACGCCTTCGCCCGGGTCGGGTGCGGGAGCGGCGAGGACGTCCCGCAGAGGAGGACGCGCAGCGCGTCGTCCGCGAAGAGGTCGCGCGGCGCCGCGCGCATCCGCCGCGCGACCATCCGCCGGAGCACGGCATCCTGGGCCGCGGGCACGGTGGCGAGGAGCAGCCCGCCCGCCAGGAGCAGGGCGACCAGTGACGCCAGCAGCCACGCGCTTCGTCTCGCCATGCCGTCCCTCCTCACGCCCGCTCGCGGCTCACGGGCCGGCCTCCGGCGCGAGGCGAGCCGTCGGGGCCGTGATGCCGCCGCCGCGCCGCTGCGTCCATCGCCGGCTCGGCAACCGACGTGCCACGGGCGGCGCGATCGCGGCAGACGAATCGGGACGGGACGGTGCGTGGGACATCCTGACGCAGGGAGGTGGCAACTTGCCTCGGCTACTTCAAGCCGAGCGACTTCATCAACCGCGACAGGTTCGACTGCCGCATGCCGAGGAGCGACGCCGCCTGCGTCTGGTTCCCGCCCGCCGCCTCGAGCGCGGCCCGCACGCGAGCGAGCTTGAACGCCTCGACCGCCTCGGCGAGCGAGGCGGCCGTCGGGGCTCCGTCGGAGGGCGCCGCACCGCCGCGAAGCTCGGCCGGGAAGTCCCGGACGCCGAGCAGCTCGGACTTCGAGAGCACGACGGCGCGCTCGATCGCGTTCTGGAGCTCGCGGACGTTGCCCGGCCAGGCGTACGCGCGGAGCATCGGGGCGACGTCCGGACCGAGGCGCCGGGTCCGCGAGAGCTCACGCGCGTAGCGCGCGAGGAAGCGCTCGGCGAGCGGGACGATGTCCTCGGGGCGCCCGCGGAGCGGGGGGAGCGTGATGGTCACGACGTTCAGACGGTAGAAGAGGTCCTTCCGGAACGTCCCCGCCTGGATGGCGGCGCGGATGTCGCGATTCGTCGCGGCGACGACCCGGACGTTCGTCCGGATGTCCTTGACGCCGCCGACGCGCTGGAACTCCCGCTCCTGGAGCACGCGGAGGAGCTTCGCCTGGAGACCGGGCGCGAGGTCGCCGATCTCGTCGAGGAAGATCGTGCCGCCGTCGGCCAGCTCGAACTTCCCCTTCTTCTGCGCGATCGCCCCGGTGAACGCACCCTTCTCGTGGCCGAAGAGCTCGCTCTCGAGCAGCTCGGGTGTGAGCGCGACGCAGTTGACGGCGACGAACGGCCCCTCCGCGCGCGCGCTCCAGCGGTGGATCGCGCGCGCGACGACCTCCTTGCCGACCCCGCTCTCGCCGAGGAGGAGGATGGTCGCGTTCGCCGCCGCCGCGGTGCGCGCGGTGTCCACGACCTCGCGCCACGCCGGGCTCGCGCCCTCGACGAGGGCGTAGCGCCCGTCGAGGTCCTCGCGGACGAGGGAGTGCGCGCGCCGGAGGGTCTCCACGGCGCGCGCGCGATCGAGCGCCGTCGCCGCGAGCCCGCCGAAGGCCGTGAGGAAGCCGACGTCTTCCTCGGTGAAACCACCCGCGCGGCTCGTGTTGAGCGCCTCGAGCGCCCCGACGACACGGTCCCGGATGCGGAGCGGCACGCAGAGGATCGAGCGCGTCCTGAACCCCGTCCCGCGGTCGACGGCGTCGTAGAAGCGCGCGTCCTGCGACACGTCGTTCGCGATCACGGGCTCCCCGTGCTCCGCCACCCAGCCGGCGATTCCCTGGCCGCGCGGGATCCGGAGCTGCCCGAGGCCGACGGGACCGACGGTCGTCGCGAACGCGAGCTCGCCGCTCTCGGCGTCGAGGAGCGCGATGCTTCCGCCCTCGGCCGAGAGCAGCTCCGTCACCGCGTCGAGGATCACGTGGAGCAGCGCGTCCGGGTCGAACGCATCCATGAGGCGCGCGCTCAACTCGACCAGCCGCCCGAGCCGTTGCTCGACGTCAGCCGCCATGCGCTCGAGCCTCTACCACAGCGTCCGTCGGGCGCCGACGGCGGGACACCCCTCCGCGGGGACCCGACGTTGGCACGCTCGAGAGTCCCGCGCGAAGGGGGCCCGCCACCGGGGCCCCGGGACGGCGATCTACAGGTGCGGTCCCGGAGGCGACGGATGCCGCGAGGCGGCTTCGCTCACAACCCCCATGCGGAAAACGCGCCAACCCGGGTGCGACGGCAAGTGTGCGCCGCGCCGACGCTTCGGACTCCGCGGCGGCCGCCGCCCATATCGCATCGATGGGGCCGGCGCTCGCGGCGATATGCCGCGCGTCCTCCTATTGCGGCGCCGTCCGATGAGTGCTGAGAGCATCGGGGTGGTCATGACGATCGCCGCCTTCGCCCGCCGCCGGCGTCGGTGGCTCGTCGTGCTCGCCGCCCTGCTGGTCGTGCGCGCGGTGCTCCCGGAGGCGGTCCGTCGGGTCCTCGTCTCGCAGCTCTCGGAGCGGCTCCGCACGCGCGTCGACGTCGGCGACGTGGACCTCGCGTTCTGGCGCGGCGGTGTGGCCCTCGAGGACGTCGCGATCCACTCGCCGATCCCCGGTGCCGCCGAGTCGCCCCTCGTCACCTGGCGCCGCTTCGCGGTCGCCGTCCGCTACCTTCCGCTCCTCTCGAAGACGATCGAGCTGCGCCGCGTCGCGCTCGACGCGCCGCACGTCGCGCTCGACCGGCTGGCGAACGGCGAGGTGAACCTCCAGCGCCTCGTCTCCCCCGCGGCCGAGTCCGTCGAGGCGACGAAGCCCGAGGCGGCTCCGGAGCGAAGCCGATGGAAGTTCGCGATCCGCCGGCTCGCCCTCCGCGGCGGCGGGATCCGCTTCCGCGATTTCGCCGTCGAAGGCGGCGAGCCGCTCGAGATCGCGATCCCGGACGTCACGGTCGACGACGTCGCCCTCCAGCCCGGGGTGTACGGCGAGCCGGGGCGGGTCGGGCTCTACGTGCGGACCGAGGGCGGTGCCGTGCGCGTCGCCGCGACGGTCTGGCCGCTCGACGTCGGATTCGCGGCCGCGACGCGCGTCAAGGTGTTCTCGCTCCCGCTCCGGCGCGCGAGAGTGTACGTCCCGGGCGTCGGCTGGAGCGAGCTGCGCGGGACGCTCGACGCCGTCCTCGACCACGGGCTCGCGCCCGGCGGCCGGAACGCGCTCTCCGGCCTCGTCCGCCTGCGCGACGTCGCGATCCGCGTGCCGGACCTCGCCGAGGCCGCCTTCGGGCTCGAGCGGCTCGCCGTCCGCCTCGACCCCCTCGACCTGGCGGCGCGCCGCGTCCGCCTGCCGCGGATCGAGATCGCGGGCGCCGCGGTCGCGGTCGATCTCGCCGGCGGCGGGGGTCCGCTGCCGCTCTTCGCGCGCAGAGCGTCGCCGGCCGCGGCGCCCCCAGCGGCCGGCGGGGGCGCCTCCGCGACGCCGTGGCACTGGACGGTCGATCGCCTGGACCTCGAGCGCTCGAGGGTCGTGCTCCTCGAGGCGACCGCCCCCGTCGAGGTCGGCCTCGACGTCCACGCGACGCGGCTCTCCGACGCCGGCGATCCCGGGCACGTCGCGGCGACGGTCGCCGTCCCGCCCGGACGGGTGACGGTCGACGGCGCGCTCCGCGCGACGCCGCCGGCGTTCGGCGGCACGGTGCGGGTCGAGGCGCTTCCGGTGCACGACCTCTTCCGCGTCGCGCGCGCGGCCGCGCGGCTGCCGCCCGGGCTCCTCCGCGCCGCCGTTCTCGGTGCCGACCTCGCCCTCGAAGCGGGCGTGCGGAGCGACGGCGGCCCCGCGGCGGTCGCGGACGCGGTGAGCGTCAAGGGAGCCGTCGAGGTCGCGGGCCTCGACGTCGCCGGGCCGGACCCCGAGCGCTTCGCGGTCGCGTGGCGCCGGCTCGTCGTGCCGATCGACGGCGCCGAGCTGCCCGGGCTCGTGCCCGGCGCGGCGGGGGCGCCCGTGCGTGCGCCGCGCGTCGCGCTCGGCGCCGTCCGCCTCGATGAGCCCGCCATCCGCGTGACGCGTACGGCGACGGGGCTCGCGCTGCCCGCGCGCGAGACGCCCGCCGGCGACACGGCACCCGCGGCGCCGGCGGCCGAGGCGCCCGAAGCCCCGGCCGCGAGCGCATCGCCGCCCGCGGACGTCGTGATCGGCTCCTTCGTGCTCGCGCGCGGCCGCATCGGCTTCGTCGACGAGACGGTGACGCCGGCCTTCACGGGACGGATCCAGCCGCTCGACGTCGACGCGCGCGGCATCCGCTCCGCGGGCCCCGTCGTCGACGCGTTCACGCTCACCGCCGACACGCCGCAGAAGGGTCGCATCGACCTGCGGGGGTCCATCCGTCCCGAGGGCGGGAAGGTCCGGGTGAACGGCAAGGACGTCGCGCTCGCGCCCTACAACCCCTACGTCGCGTCCTTCTCGCCCTACTCCATCGGCCGGGGGAGCAGCGTCTCGGTCCGCACCGACGTCGCGTTCGGCAAGGGCGCGTACGACTCGAAGACGGCGCTCACCCTCCAGCGCCTGAGCGTCAAGGGCGCCGCCGGCGACTCGCTCTTCAAGGAGCAGTTCGGCATCCCGCTCTCGCTCGCGCTGGCGCTCCTCCGCGATCCCCAGGGCAACATCAAGCTCGACATCCCGGTCGCGGTCGACGCCTCCGGGACGAGGATCGGACTCGGCACGGTCGTCGCGGGCGCGGTCCGGAGTGCGCTCCTCGGGGCGCTCACGTCGCCGCTCAAGGGGCTCGGCATGGTGTTCGGCGGCGGGGACCGGCTCGAGGCGCTCGAGCCGCCGCCGGTCGGCGTCGCCGTCGGACGCGCGGTCCTCACGGGCGACGGCGAGAGGCAGGCGGCGACGCTCGCGAGCTTCCTCGCATCGCATCCCGCGGTCGGCGTCGAGCTCTCCGGCGTGGTCGTGCCGGCGGACGTGCGCTGGCTCGCGGAGCAGGACGTGCGCGCCGACCTCGAGGCGCAGAAGGGCGTCGTGAGCGCCATCCGCGGACTCCCCGCGCTCCTGGCGCGACGACGGATCGTGCGGGCGCTCGGCGAGCGCGCGACGGGCGGGACGGGCGAGCTGCGCGCGGGCGACCAGGCGCTCCTCGACGACTGGGTCGCGGCGCGGCCCGCGCCCGGCGCGGACCGGCTTCGCGCCCTCGCCGCCGAGCGCGCCGCGGCCCTCGCGGCCGTGCTGCGGGACCGGCACGGTGTCCCGCCCGCGCGGGTCACGGTCGCCGACGTGCCGGGCGAGCCGCGCGACGGGGTCCCGTCCGTCGCCGTCGCGCTCGGCGCGAGCGAGGACTGACGCGCCGGCGCCGCTATCGCGGTCCGAGGTCCACGCGGACCTCTTCGCCGTGCAGCGTGACGCCGAGCGGGCGGTAGCAGCAGCCCTCGAGCGCGCCGCACCGGGACTCGTCGGGACCGACCGGCCACCCGTGCAGCGGACAGCAGAGCCGGCCGTCCTGCACCGCCGTCCGGTGCGCGTCGCGGGCGGCCGGGCCGGTGACGGCCCAGGCCCGGATCGTTCCCTCGAGGTCGACGACGAGGCAGCGCACGGCGTCGACGTCGAAGGTCGCCGGCGCGTTCTCCTGGAGGTCCGTCCGTTGGAGCACGAGAAACATCGAACCCTCCTTCACGCGGGCCGCGGCCGGTATCCGCACCACGGGTCGGTCGCGAAGGCGTTCCCGGTGAGCGCGAACGCGCGCGAGCGCGAGCCGCCGCAGATCGCCCGGTACTCGCACCGCCCGCAGCGCCCGCCCAGGCGGTCGGGGTCGCGGAGCGCGCGGAAGAGGGGCGCGGTCCGGTAGAGGTCGGCGAAGCGGCCGCGGCGGACGCTGCCGGCGGCGAGGGGGAGGAAGCCGCTCGGGTAGACGTCGCCCGTGTGCGAGACGAAGGCGAAGCCCTTTCCCGCGTTCACGCCGCGCGGGGCGAGCCCGACCGTTCCGCCCGGGCCCTCGGCGCGGCGGAGGAGCCCCGGCATCTTGGCGCCGCCGCGCTCGGCGCCGCGCTCCGCGACGTAGCGGCGGTAGTGCGGCGCTTCCGTCACCTTCACGACGAAGCGCGCCCGGCGGTGCACGCGGTGGAGGATCTCGAACGCCGCCTCGCACTCGGCGGGCGTGAGCCCGCCGAGCGCCGCGCCGCGCCCGACGGGCACGAGGAAGAACACCTCCCAGAAGACGACGTCGAGACGCTCGACGAGCGCCGCCGTCTCCGCGAGCCAGGGAAGGGTCCGGCCGCACACGGTCGAGTTCACCTGGAGCGGCAGCGCGTGGCGGTGCGCCCACTGGACGGCGTCCATCGTGCGGGCGAACGCGCCGGCGACGCCGCGGAACTCGTCGTGCAGGTCCGCACGCGGGAGATCGAGGCTCACCGCGAGCTGGTCGAGCCCCGCGCCGGCGAGCCGGCGCACGACGTCTTCGGTGAGCGCGGGCGTCGCGGCCGGGATCGTCCCCATCCGGAGCCCGAGCCGCTTCCCCTCCTCGACGAGCGCACAGAGGTCGGGGCGCTTGAGCGGGTCCCCGCCGCTCAGGACGAGCACGCCGGTGCCCATGGCCGCCGTCTCGGCGAGGAGCGCGCGCCCCTCCGCCGTCGTGAGCTCGCCCGGGCTCCGGCCCGGGGCCGCCGACGCCCGGCAATGGGTGCACGCGAGGTCGCACGCGCGGGTCGTCTCCCAGATGACGAGGAAGGGTGCCGTGCCGAAGTCGGGGGTGGCGGGCATGGCCGCTTCGGTCCACGCAAGCACGATCCGGTCCACCGCCGGTCGGCGCGGCGCGACTGCGGGCGTTCTCAGGGACGAGAGCCGCCGGCGGCGCGCGGTGTCAGCAGCGCGAACCGCGGGCGCTTCGGCTCACGGCGGCAGCCGAGCCGCGTCGAGGCGCGCGAGGGTCCACGAGAGCCTGAGCCACGTGTCGCCGTCCTTCTGCGCCTCGAACCTCGGATCGGGCTCGCCGTAGAAGCGGAGGACGCCCGCGCGGAGCGCGCGCCGCGCGTCGGGCGAAGCGCTGCGCGTCGCGCTTCGCGAGAAGGCCGGCGTACGCCTCGCCCGCCGGCTCGTACGCGCCGGCGTGTGTCGTCCCGCCCGGGTCGAGGTTGCGGTTCGGGAGCGCGAGGGTGCCGTGCGCCGCCCGCCGGACCGCGTCGCAGCAGCGCGCGGTCGCGTCGTCGATGGCGTGCACGGAGAGGACCCGCGCGCGCAGCGGGTCACCGTCGGGCGGCCTCGCGGGGTCGGACGGCGGTCGAGCCGTTACTGGCCGCCCTCGGCGGGCCGCAGCAGCGTCGCGACGGCGCGCCGGTAGGACTCGTCGAGGAGGCGCGGGGTCGACGGCTTGCGGATCCCCCGCCGGCTCTGCGCCGCGAACGTGACCGTCCGGACGATCCGGCCGTCGTCGGCGAGGTCGTGCAGGTCGACGCGGATCCGGACCCGGTTCGAGCGGAAGGCGGGCGTTCGGTCGGCCCACTCGAGGATCGTCGGGACGGCGAGGAAGCGCGCGTGGACGGCGAGCGCCGCCTTGCGCGCCGCGGGCTCCGTCGTCGCGTGCAGCACGGTCACGTCCGGGTAGCCCGCGAGGCGAAGTCCCTCTGCGGTCCGGACGGCGACGACGTTGCCGGAGCCGAGCCGCGTCGTCCGGCCCTCGACGGCGTCCGGCGGCTCCATGACGCGGATCCGGTCCGTCGGCGCGGACGCGAGCGCGCCCGCCGGCGCCGCCGTGACCGCGCGTGTGCCGCACGCCGCGGCGGCGAGCGCGAGCACGAGGCCGAGCGCCGGGCGGATCCCGCGCGGCGCGGCCGCCCGCGTCGGGCGTGCTTCGGGGTCGCGTCGCGGTGCCTTCACGCGGCTCCCGTATCGGCGGCCCGGGGTCCGGGTCAAGCATTGTGGACGTCCTCTTTGCGGCACGCGCCCGGGACAGTAGTGTGGACGTGCATGCGTCTCACGATGGTCACGATCGCCGCCGCGGTGCTCGGGCTCGCCGGCTGCCGCTCGCAGCCCGCGCCGACCGGCGTGACGCACCTCCTCGCCCCCGCGGGCACGGATTCGACGGCCGGCCTCCCGCGCGTCGAGCTCGGGACGGAGAGCCGTCCCGTCCTCGGGGCGCACCCGGTCGTCGTGCTGCGGCGCGACGACGCGTTCGCGCTGCCCTCCGACGGCGCCCTCGCGCTCGACGCGGAGCTTCCGCCCGCGATGGCGGCGTCGGCCGTCCTCGTCGACGGCGTCGTGTCGATCCGCGATCCGGCGTTTCCCGTCCGCTCGTTGGCCGACCTGCGCGCGGGCGGGCGCGTCGAGGTGCGCGCCGCGTCGCACGTCCTCGGCGGCCCGGGCGGGGAGCGGCGGGCGCGTCTCGAGTTCGCGCTCGCCGCGGGCATGCAGGGTCGGACCGGACGGCTCGTGATCTTCGCGCGGCCGCTCGGCGATGGGCCGATCGAACGCGACGCAACGGCTCCCGTCTTCGTCCCGCGCGGGAGCCGGCTCGACTTCGGCTACGGCGTCGAGGAGGCGGGATGGCGCCACGGGATGCCGCCCGTCGTCTTCCGGGTCCGGGCCGAGCCGGAGGGAGCGGGCAACGGGTCGACGACCCTCTTCGAGCGCCGCATCGACCCGGCGGGCGACGCCCGGGACCGGCGCTGGTTCGACGCGTCGGTCGCGCTCGACGCGGTCGCCGGGCGCAGCGTCCGGCTCGTGTTCGAGCGGGAGGCGCTCGCCGCGCCCGGCGTGACGCTGCCGCGGAGCTTCGGCGTCGTGAGCGCGCCCGAGGTCGTCGCGCCGGCGCCCGGCGGCCGCCGGCGCCCGAACGTCGTTCTCGTGTCGCTCGACACGCTGCGCGCGCGCTCGGTCGGCGCCTACGGCGCGCCCGAGCCGACGACGCCGGCGTTCGATGCCCGGGTCGCGGCCGCCGGGGCGCTCGTCCGCCAGGCGGTGACCCCCGACCCGTTCACGCCCCCGGCGCACATGTCGATGCTCACCGGCCTCGCGCCGTGCGCGCACGGCGTGCTCACGCTCGATACGACCCTCGCGCCGGACCGCGTGACGCTCGCCGAGCGCTTCCGCGCCGCCGGCTATCGGACGGCGGCCGTCACCGAGGACGCCTACGTGCACGACGGCGCCGGCTTCGAGCGCGGCTTCGACGAGTTCATCGAGAACCGCAGCGAGGAGGACGCGACGCCGGGGTTCGCGGCCGAGACGTTCGCCGCCGCGCGCGAGTGGATCCGCGCTCGGGGCGACCGGCCGTTCTTCCTCTTCGTGCACACCTATCAGGTGCACGAGCCGTACACGCCGCCGCGCGGCTACGAGGCGCTCTTCGGTCCGCCGCCCGTGGGTGCGTCGGCGCAGGCGGCGCGCCGCTACGCGCAGGAGATCCGCTACACGGACGACGTGCTCGCGGACTTCCTCGACGCGCTCGACGCGTGCGGTCGCGAGGACGACACGATCCTGGTCGTCACGTCGGATCACGGCGAGGCGTTCGGCGAGCACGCGGTCTCGGGCCACGGCTGGGACCTGCACGACGAGGCGCTGCTCGTGCCGCTCGCCGTCCGGGCGCCGGGCCGCGTGCCCGCCGGTCGCATCATCGAGGGGCCCGTCGACCTGATCGACCTCGCGCCGACGCTGCTCGATCTGGCCGGCCTCGCGCCGCTCCCCGACGTGCAGGGCCGGAGCTTCGCGGGGCTCCTCACGGGGCGTGACGCGCACGCGTTCGTCGAGCAGCCGATCGTGAGTCGCGCCTTCGCCGACGCGCTCACTCCGATCGCGGTCTCGGTGCGGACGGCGACGTACAAGTACATCAAGCGGTACGACACGCCGCGCGAGGCCTTCTACGACCTCACGACGGATCCCGAGGAGCGGAGGAGCCTCACCGTCGCGGTGGCGGACTCGCCGGCGAGCGTGCACCTGCGCGAGGCGCGCCAGCTCGTCGCCGAGGCCGACGCCCGGTGCGCGTCGTGGCGCAAAGCGCATCCCGCGCGCCCGGCGCCGGCCGCCCTCGGAGCGCCGGGTTGGCTCGTGAACCGGGAGCTGCTCGAGGAGCGCGACGCCGTCGAGCGGAAGCTCCGGTCGCTCGGGTACGTCGAGTAGGGGGGCGGCGTGCCGGGCGCCCGCCTTGTCGGCCGGCATGGATCCTGCTGAGCTCCCCGCTGACGGCCGCGTGCGATGAGTCTCCAGGAATACCGCCGCCGGCGCCGCTTCGCGGTGACGCCCGAGCCGCGCGGGGGGAAGACCCGGGCGCGCACGCGTGCGTGCGCGTTCGTCGTCCACAAGCATCGTGCCTCGCAGCTCCACTACGACTTCCGCCTCGAGTGGAAGGGCGTCCTCCTCTCGTGGGCGGTGCCGAAGGGCCCGTCGCTCGATCCGTCGGTGAAGCGCTTCGCCGTGCAGACGGAGGATCACCCGATCGAGTACGCGCGGTTCGAGGGCGTCATCCCCGAAGGGGAGTACGGGGGCGGGACGGTGATGGTGTGGGACGCGGGGACGTGGACGCCCGAGGTGCCCGACGTGGACGCCGCGCTGCGCAAGGGCGAGCTCAAGTGCACGCTCCATGGGAAGAAGCTCCGCGGCTCGTGGGTCCTCGTCCGCACGCGCGCCCGGCCCGGCACGCGCTCGGATCGGCCCACGTGGCTCCTCATCAAGCATCGCGACGCCGCGGCGTCGACCGAGGACATCGTCACGACCGCGCCGCGCTCGGTGCTCTCGGGCCGGCTCCTCGCCGAGATCGCGTGGCAGGAGGGCGGGAACGTCGAGAAGGCGGCCGGGGGCGATCCGGCGGCGGAGATCGAGAAGCTCATCGCGAACCCGAAGCTCGTGCGCCGGCGGCGCACGCGGAAGCCGTCCGTATGGCACTCGAACCGGGCCGGGTGACGCGGGAGCGGCGAGCGGCGCTCCCCGTCCGGGTGACGAACCCGGACAAGGTTTTCTGGCCCGACGAGGGCTACACGAAGCTCGACCTGATCCGCTACTACGACTTCGTCTTCCCGTGGCTCGCCCCGTGGGTGAAGGACCGTCTCCTCGCGCTCGAGCGCTGCCCGCACGGGCTCCGGGGCCGGTGCTTCTTCCAGAAGGAGAAGCCCGCGTCGATGCCTCCCGACACGCCGACCAGGCGCATCGTCCACCGAAACGGCGTCCGCAACTACGTCGTCGGCGGGCGGCGCGAGACGCAGCTCGCGCTCGCGAACCTCGGCTGCATCGGCGTGCACGTCTGGGGGAGCCGGGCCCCGACGCCGCGGCAGCCGGACTGGGTGTGCATCGACCTCGACCCCGACTCGGGCGTGTTCGCGGACGCGGCACGCGCCGCGCTGCGGGTGAAGGCGGCGCTCGAGGCGCTCGGGCTCGTCCCGTTCGCGAAGACCTCCGGGAAGAGGGGCATCCACGTCTTCGCGCCGATCCGCGTCGGCCCCGACGCGGACGCCGTGCGGGACTTCGCTGGGACACTCGGGCGCCTGCTCGCCGGCGCGCATCCGACGGAGCTCACGATGGCGTTCCCGCTCGCCGCGCGCCGCGGACGCGTGTACCTCGACCCCGGGCGGAACGGCTTCGCGCAGACGGTCGCCGCCCCCTACAGCGTCCGGCGCTGGCCGGGGGCGACCGTGTCGGCGCCGCTCGCGTGGTCGGAGGTGAAGCCGTCGCTCGACCCGGGACGGCTCACCATCCGGACGATCGCCGCGCGGCTCGCGCGTCGGGACCCGTGGCGCGCGTTCTGGCGGAGCCGCCGGGCGCTCGAGCCCGCGATCGAGGCGATCGCGCGCATGTGACGCTTGCACGCCGCGCGGCGGCGCGTCGCGCTTCGCCCGGGCGACGCCGTCCTCATCGCGCGCGACCGCCCGCACTGGTTCGCGCCGCACGACGGGACGGAGGCCGTCGCGCTCGCGATCTACACGCCGCGGCTCGAGGGGAAGGACTGGGAGCCGGCGACGTTGACTCTCCCGCGCGCAGCCGGTAGCCGTGATCTCCGGAGGATGCCATCGCGATGCGAGTGAAGCCGATCCTCATCGGAATCGTGGGCGCGCTCGGGTGCACGTCCGTCGTCCCGGCGTACGCGCTCGACAGCCTCAAGGGCGAGATCGTCGACCTCGCCTGCTACATGGGTCACCCGAACCCCGAGAAGATGCGGGGGCCGAGCCACCGCAAGTGCGCCGAGACGTGCCTCAAGAAGGGGATGCCGATCGGCCTCGTCACGGACGACAAGCAGGTCTACCTGCTGCTCGAGGACCACGACAACCCGAACCCCTACGCACAGCTCAAGGAGAAGGCCGCGGAGACGGTCACCGTCGAAGGCAACAAGGTGAGCGTCGGCGGCTCGCAGGGCTTCGTCGTCGAGACGGTGAAGTAGCGGCGCGTCAGAAGAAGAGGTGCAGCTCGACCCAGAGCTCGTCCTGGTTGAGCAGCGGCTGGCTCCCGGGGGCGTTGTTGATCCGATACTGGATGCGCGGCTGGATGACGCGATTGATGAAGGGCTCGGCGCCGATGGCGTAGCGCGTCTGGTCCTTGTCGTGCTTCACCTTGACGAAGTCGAACGTGCCGCGCAGGTTGAGCCAGTCGAAGAGGAGCCAGTCGAGCTCGCCGTAGGCGGCAAACTCGTCGTCGCCCGACGGCGCGTTCGGCGTCCGGTCGCTGATCGCGTCGATCTCGCCGAGGTACGTGAACCGCCAGAGGTTCGACCCGAAGTAGCCGCCGCCGACCAGGCGCCGGTTCGTCTGCCGGGCGAAGGACGCGCCGACCATCACGTTGCGGACGACGGGGACGTCGGTGAGGACCGTGTAGCCGTTGACGGTCGTCGCGACATCGTGGTCGCCGGCGATGCCGTTCGTCACCGACGTCGCGAGGAAGAAGGGCCCGGGCGCGAAGCCCACCTCGGCGCCCTCGTCGGGCGAGTCGAACGTGTACCCGACCCGGCGGCGGATGAACGCGTCGTCGTCCTGCACGCGGAGCCCGTACGCGGGGAACAGGCGGCCGGCCTTCACGTACGTGTCCCAGGGGAGGAACCCGCGAATGAGACCGAACACCTCCCGGGTGTTCGCGCCGCCTTTGACGCTCTGGTCGATGTAGAACGTCGCGACGTCGGGCCAGAGGTCCACCTGGCCGTAGAGGAGGGCCTCCTGCACGGCGAGGTCGTTGGACTGCACGTGGCTGCGGAAGGCGCGGTTCCTCGCGACGCGCGCGCCCTCGTCGCGGAAGACGGTCGTGTTCCGGACGCGGAGGTCGCCGCCGATCGAGACGTAGGAGGTGATGTCGCCGTCGAACGGCTTCACCCCGGGCGGGATCGGCAGCAGGTCGAGGTCGTGCTCGATGTCGTGGGCGTGGATGTGCGCGAACGCGGTCCGCTTGCCACCGCCGGTCAGGTTGGTGTGGCAGTCACTGCACTTCGCGCCCGCACGCACCATGAGGTACGGCTCGCCGCGCGCGGGACGAGGCGCGGCGACGACGAGCAACGCGACGCAGGCGAGGAGATACCCCCCGCGCCGCCGCGAGCCGGAGCTCGCCGTTCCCCACCGCCCCATCCACCGCCTCCTCGGCACCGGCCAGCAATCGGCGCCCCGCGGGCTGCTTAGCCCACGGCAGAGGCGAGTTCAAGGTGCGCAACGAAGCGGGGGCGGCTCAGTGACCGGTTTCGAGCGCCGCCTTGAGGGCCGAGAGGTGGTTCAGCTCGTCGGAGAGACGCTTCAGGCTCTCGAGCACCCGGTTCACCTCGCCCTGTGCCCACTCGAGCTCCTGCGGGCTCACCTTCGCGAGCGCGCTGCGGAGCTGATCGTACGCCGCCACCAGGCCGTCGATCCCGGTGAGACCGGACTCCGCGATGCGGCGGTTGACCTCACGCGTGAAGTTGATGATCTGATCCGTCTGACGCACCATCTCTTCCATCTAGTCCTCCGGGGATCCGTCGATTCGGGGCGGGAACGTCTACCACCTCGTCGTGCCGCTGACAATATCGGACGCGGGAATAGATGACCAGCATCGCGGGCTTCGCCGCCGAGCTCGACCGGATCGCGATCGGCTCGGATGTGGTCGCGCTCTGGCGCGTGGCGGAGCTCGCGCGGTACGTCGACCGCGACGCGCTCCTCGCCGGCGACGACCCGTCGGAGCCGCCGTACTGGGCGCACCTCTGGAGCGGGGCCGTCGTTCTCGCCGGCGCCGTGCCGCGCGACGCGGGACGCGTCGTCGAGCTGGGATGCGGCCTCGGGCTTCCGGGGCTCGTCGCCGCGCGGCGCGGCGCGCGCGTCACGTTCGTCGACCGCGCGGCGGCGGCGCTCGTGTTCGTCCGCCGGAGCGCCGCCGCGAACGGCGTCGCCGCGGAATGCGTCGCCGCCGACTTCACGCAGGGGAGCCTTCGCGGACGCTTCGACCTCGTCCTCGCCGCCGAGGTCCTCTACGATCCGGCGCGCTTCGCCGACACCGCCGCGGCGATCCGCCGCCACCTCGCGCCGGGCGGCCGGGCGCTCGTGAGCGACGCCGCGCGCACGGACACGCGGACGTTCTACGCGGCGCTCGACGCGGCGGGGCTCCGGTGGCGCGCGAGCGATCATCCGGTGCGCGAGGAGCGGCTTCCGGTGACCGTACGGCTCGTGGAGATCGCGGCGGTCAGCTGATGCCGTACTTCTCGATCTTGCGATAGAGCCGCTGACGGTCGATGCCGAGGAGGCGGGCGGCCTCGTTCTTGTTGCCGCCGCTCTTCTTGAGCGCGGCGGCGACGAGCCGGCGCTCGCCTTCCTCGAGCGTGACGAGCGGACGCCCCTCGAGGGGATCGTCCGCGGGCGGCGCCCAGCCGGTGATGGCGGCGGGGAGGTCGGCGAGCGTGATCGTGTCGGCGGGCGAGAGCGCGAAGGCGCGCTCGATCGCGTTCTGGAGCTCGCGGATGTTGCCGGGCCACGGGTACGTCGTGAGCCGCGCGAGCGCCTCGGGCGGGACGCGCTTCGGCGCCACCTGGTATTGCCGGCTGAAGCGGTCGAGGAAGTGCTCGACGAGGCGCGGGACGTCGTCGGGCCGCGCGCGGAGCGGCGGCAGCTCGATGTGGACGACGTTCAGCCGGTAGAAGAGGTCCTGGCGGAAGCGCCCGGCGTGGACCTCGGCGAGGAGGTCCCGGTTGGTCGCGGCGATCAGCCGGACGTCGACCGGGACGGGGAGGCTCGAGCCGAGGGGCGTCACCTCCCGCTCCTGCACGGCGCGGAGGAACTTCGCCTGGATGGCGAGCGGGATCTCCGAGACCTCGTCGAGGAAGAGCGTCCCTCCCTGCGCGGCGCGGAAGACGCCGTCGTGGTCGTTCACCGCGCCGGTGAACGCGCCGCGCTTGTGGCCGAAGAGCTGGCTGTCGAGGAGCGTCTCGGAGAGGCCGGCGCAGTTGAGGACGACGAACGGCTGGCCGGCGAGCGGACCGCGCTCGTGGATCGTCCGCGCGACCAACTCCTTCCCGGTGCCGCTCTCGCCGGTCACGAGGACGGTGCTCTTGTTCTCCGCGACGGCGTCGATCACCTGGTAGACGGCGCGCATCGGCGCGCTCTCGCCGATCAGCTCGCCGAACCCGCGCAGCCGTCCGACCTCGCGCTGAAGCCGCGCGTTCTCCCGCTGGAGCGCGTCGACCTTGAGCGCGCGGTCGATGGTTAGGAGGATCTCCTGCGGGCGGGCGTCCTTGATGAGGTAGTCCGCGGCGCCGAGCTTCATGGCCTCGACGGCGCTCTCGATCGTCCCGTAGCCCGTGAGGACGACGACCGACGTCCGCAGCCGGCGCTCGTGCATGGCGCGCATGAGGGCCATGCCGTCCATGACCGGCATCTTCAAGTCGGTGAGGACGACGTCGAAGCGCGCCTCGGCGAGCCGGGCGAGGGCCGCCTCCCCGTGGGGGGCGTGCTCGACGGCGTGGCCGGCGCGCTCGAGATTCTTCGCGAGCGTCCGCGCCATGTTGAGCTCGTCCTCGACGAGGAGGATGCGTGCCATCGCCCGCTCAGCCCGCGGCGGGCACGGGCGGCAGGTCGGCATGGCACTGGCAGGGGAGGTCGATCGTGAACGTCGTGCCCCGCCCGACCTCGCTCGCGACGCGGATCTCGCCGCGATAGCGCCGGAGGATCGAGTGCACGACCGAGAGCCCGAGCCCCGTGCCCTGGCCCGGCGCCTTGGTCGTGTAGAACGGGTTGAAGATGTCCTGGAGGTGCTCCGGGGGAATGCCGATCCCGGTGTCGCGAACCTCGAGGCGGATCAGGTTCGGGCCGGCGTCGATCGTGCGGACGGCGAGCTCGCCGCCGTCCGGCATCGCCTGCACGGCGTTCGTGATGAGGTTCAGGAGGATCTGGCGCATCGCGTTCACGTTCGCCAGGCAGGGGGCGATCGAGCCGAGCTCGGTCGTCACCCGGACGCCGTTCCCCTGGAGGTACTTCTGCATGAGCTGGAGGGTGCGGACGATCAGGTCGTTCACGTCGAGCTGCTCGAGATCCGCGCCCGATTCGCGCGAGAACTCGAGCAGGTTCTTGATGATCGCCTGCGCGCGGCCGATCTCCTCCTCGGCGATGCGGAGGTCTTCCGCGACCTCGCCGTTGCCCGCGTCGACGATCTGCCGGAGGTCGTAGAGGGCGTTCATGACGATGGCGAGCGGGTTGCGCAGCTCGTGCGCGATGCCGGCAGCGAGCTGTCCGATCGCCGCCATCTTCTCGGACTGGATGAGCTGGGTCTCGAGCCGCTTGCGGTCCGAGATGTCGACGCTGATCAGCTGCACCCACCGGCGCGGACCGTACTCGATGAAGCCCGCGTTCGTGAACACCGGGATCGCCTCGCCCCGGCGCGTCAGGAGGTGGAGGTCGTCGCGGCTCGCGTGCCCGCGTTCGATCGCGGTGCGCCAGAGGGCCTCGGCGCGGCGCTGCTCGGCGGGCGGGTGCAGCTCGTGGAAGCGGCGGCCGTCGAGCTCGCTCCGGCTGTAGCCGAGGAGTCGCTCGGCGACGTGGTTCGCGTCGAACACGGTCCCGTCGTCCGCGCGGACCATGAAGATGCACGCGGGCGAGCGGTCGAAGGCGCGCCGGAAGCTGGCCTCCTGCTCGAGGAGGTCCTCCTCCCGGCCCTGCACGAAGAAGTCCGTGATGTGGAGGACGCGGCGCTGGAACTCCTGGGAGAGGAGCTGGAGGAGGGTCTCGCCGCGGTCGCGGTCGTGGGCGTACTCCCGGCGCAGCTCCTCGGCGAGCAGCTGGGTGAAGCGCATCTGGACGGCGAGGAAGCGGGACGCCGGGAACTGCGCGATGAAGCCGCGGCGCGCGTGGCGGCTCAAGAACACCCACGTGTCCGTGTCCGTGGGGTCGGCGACGTGCCGCGCCCAGCGTTCCATCGCCGCGGTCATGTCCGCGCGAATCTGCGGCCAGCGCTCCTCGGGGATGCCGAGCGTCGGGCCGATGTCGCGGAACCAGCGGTCGAGCGCGCGAGGGGTGTGGCGCACTATCGCTCCGGCGAGCTCCCGCCGCAGCTCGGCGTCCCCGGGGGGGATCTGCTCCAGGCCGAGGCCCCGCATGTACCCCGTGATCCGCTCCAGATGTTGCGCGAGCGAGGCGTCGGGGGCCGCGGCCTTCACGTCCGCGCGCTTACCAGCTTCGCCCGACCCATGGAAGCGACGCAACCCGGCGTCGCCGGCCGTGTTCGGCGGCCGCCGTGCCTGCCGACGCCGCCTGCTGGGAAGACGCGCTCGGTTCCCCTACAATCGGCCCCCGCATGGCCATCGCCACAGTGGGTGACGCCCCGTCGCCGGACGGCACCCCGGCCGACGCGGCCGCGCCGCCCTCCCCCGGGGCCGCCGCGGCGGCGGCCGACCCCGACGTCGCGCTCATGCTCCGGGTCCAGGCGGGGGAGGAGGCCGCGTTCCAGGAGCTCTTCCGGAAGTTCAGCCCCCGCGTGCTCGGGTTCACGCGGCGCTTCGTCACGAGCGAGGCGCGCGCCGAGGAGGTGACGCAGGACGTCTTCGTCCAGATCTACCGCTTCCGGCACCGGTACCAGCCCGAGAGCCGCCTCGCCGCGTGGGTCTACAAGATCGCGACCAACCACTGCCTGAACGAGCTGCGGCGTCCGGAGCGGCGGCTCCGCGTCGACATCTGGGGCGGCAGGGACAAGGACGGCGAGGCGATCGAGCCGCAGCTCGCCGATCCGCAGGCCGCGACGCCGGAGGAGGGCGTGTCCTCCCGCGAGCTCGCGCGGCTCCTCGACACGGCCGTCGCCGCCCTGCCGCCGAAGCAGCGCGCCGCGCTGCTGCTCTCGCGCGTGGACGGGCTCGCCTACAAGGACGTCGCCGCGGCGATGGGCTGCACGGAGGGCGCGGTGAAGGCACTCATCTTCCGCGCCGTTCACACCTTGAAACGCGAGCTGAAGGACTTCGTCGAGGAAGAGGAGGAATGACCATGCGATGTCGTCGGGCCGAGCGAGAGCTCGCGGCCGCCGTGGACGGGCAGCTGGATCCACGAGGCCGGCGTGCCCTCGATCGACACCTCGCCGGGTGCGCCGCGTGCCGTCGAGAGCTCGCGCGGAGTGCGGCCGTGCTGCGCGCGGTCGCCGCGCTGCCGACCGAGCTGCCCGTGTCGCTCGCCCTCGAGCAGCGGACCCTCCGCCGGATCCGTGCGCTCGAGGACGAGGGCGTGCGCCCGTTCGCCTGGTGGCCCCGCGTGTCGGTGCCGGCGATGGCGCTCGGCGCGGCCCTCGCGGCCGTCGTGCTCGTGCGCGTCGTCACGACGGAGGACGCGGGCGCGCCGCGCGGTCCCGCGGTGACGCCGCGGCCGCAGGTCGCCGCCGAGACGCCGCGGGCGGCGGGGCCCGCCAAGCCCTCCGTGGCCGTTGCCGGCTCCAAGCGGTCGCCGCGCGCGGTCGCCAGCGTGCCGAAGGACCCGCCGCCGGAGCTCGCCGCGGCGCCCGAGCTGTTCGTCGACCTGCCGATGCTCCGGCATCTGGAGAAGCTCGAGCACTTCGACGCCATTCTCGCGACCGGCCTCGACGACGCGCCCGCGAACGGCGACGGCGGACAGGATCGCTCGAACGGATGAGGCGCGTCCTGCCGATCACCCTCCTCGCGCTCGCGCTCGGCGCCGGGGTCGTTCGCGGGCAGCACTGGGACGGACGGCCCTGGGACCAGCTCTCGCCGCAGGAGCAGCGCCGGGCGTGGGAGAACTACCAGCGATATCAGAACCTGCCCCAGGCGCGGCAGCGCATGCTCGAGCGGCGCTACCGCGAGTTCCAGCAGCTCCCTCCGGAGCAGCAGCAGCGGCTACGGCAGAACTACCAGCAGTACCGCGGCCTCGCCCCGGAGCAGCGGCGCGAGTTCAGCGAGAAGTACCAGCGCTGGAAGTCCCGCCGCTAGGGCACGACGACCAGCTCCCCGCCCACGTGGCCGGGGTGGAGCTGGCAGATGATCGGGAACACGCCGACCTTGTTGGCCGTGAACTCGACCGACTTCGGCTCGCCGCGGTTCACGATCTCCGCGATCTCGTAGGCCGGGATTGCGAACCCGTGCTGGTTCGGGTCGGACGGGACGTTGTTCACGAGCTTGAGCGCGACCTTCGTGCCCTTCTTCACGACGATCGTCCCCGGCACCCACATCTTCGTGCCCTCGTACTCGACGTTGACGACCGTGAAGGTCATCGTGGCGGGGGCAGCCGCGGCCGCGTGCAGCTTCTCCGCCGCGAGCGTGGCCCGCGGGAGGCCGAGCAGAGCGAGCGCGAGGGGGAGCAGGGCGACGAGCATCCGCGTCATCATCATCCTCCTTCCGCAGGGCGGGAACGGTGCGCCCTCTTGCACCACAGGCGGCCGCGAAGAGCAAGGCGTTGAGCGTCGGGGCCCGGCTGGTATCATCGCCCGCCATGCGCCGTGAGGGGACGTTCCGCCTGCGCGCCGACTTTGCGCCGCAGGGCGATCAGCCGGCGGCGATCGCGTCCCTCGTCCGCGGCCTCCGCGAGGGCGCGCCGCACCTGGTGCTGCTCGGCGTCACGGGGAGCGGGAAGACGTTCACCATCTCGCACGTCGTCGCGCAGGTGAACAAGCCGACGCTCGTCATCGCGCCGAACAAGACGCTCGCCGCGCAGCTCTACAACGAGTTCCGCGTGCTCTTCCCGGAGAACGCGGTGCGGTACTTCGTCAGCTACTACGACTACTACCAGCCGGAAGCGTACGTGCCCTCGACGGACACGTACATCGAGAAGGACGCGTCGATCAACGACGAGATCGACAAGATGCGCCACGCGGCGACGAAGGCGCTCCTCGAGCGGAACGACACGCTGGTGGTCGCGAGCGTCTCGTGCATCTACGGCCTCGGCTCGCCGGCGAGCTACTTCGACATGCTCGTCTTCCTCGACCGCAACGCGGAGGTCGAGCGGGACGCGATGCTGCGGAAGCTGGTCGACATGCAGTACCAGCGCGCCGACTACGACTTCCACCGCGGGACGTTCCGCGTCCGCGGCGACGTGGTGGAGATCTTCCCGGCGTACGAGGAGGCGAAGGCGATCCGCGTCGAGCTGTTCGGCGACGTGGTCGAGAGGCTCTCCGAGATCGACCCGCTCCGCGGCCGCGTCCTCCGCCCGCTCGAGCGGGTTGCGATCTACCCCGCGAGCCATTACGTCGCGAGCGACGCGGTGATGAAGAAGGCGGTGGAGGGCATCAGGGCGGAGCTGCGCGAGCGGCTCGACGTGCTGCGCGACCAGGGCAAGCTCCTGGAGGCCCAGCGGCTCGAGCAGCGAACCCGGTACGACCTCGAGCTGCTCGCCGAGATGGGCTTCTGTCCCGGGATCGAGAACTACTCGCGGCATCTCGACGGCCGCGCCCCCGGGGAGCCGCCCTACACGCTGCTCGACTACTTCCCGGAGGACTACCTGCTCGTCGTCGACGAGAGCCACGTGACGATTCCCCAGATCGGCGGCATGTACCGCGGCGACCGCTCGCGGAAGGAGACGCTCGTCGAGTTCGGCTTCCGGCTTCCGTCGGCGCTCGACAACCGGCCCCTCAACTTCGACGAGTTCATGCGCCACGTGCACCAGGCGATCTACGTGTCCGCGACCCCGGGCGACTGGGAGCTCCGCCGCGCGGCCGGGCGCGTCGTCGAGCAGCTCATCCGGCCGACGGGGCTCACCGACCCGGAGATCGTCGTGCGCGGCGCCCGCCACCAGGTGGACGACCTCCTCGAGGAGATCCGCAAGCGCGTCGCGGCGCGCGAGCGCGTCCTCGTCACGACCCTCACGAAGAAGATGGCCGAGGACCTGACCGACTACCTCCAGGAGGTCGGCATCAGGGTCCGCTACATCCACTCCGACATCGAGACGATCGAGCGGGTCGACATCATCCGCGACCTCCGCAAGGGCGA
>Ga0070741_10003754_pt1 | contig 36769 bp, 34 predicted proteins | sample Coa_R1_4_FD_66440 | JGI IMG/M metagenome (GOLD analysis project Ga0070741, IMG submission 66440) | Surface soil microbial communities from Centralia Pennsylvania, which are recovering from an underground coalmine fire - Coalmine... | ecosystem: Environmental > Terrestrial > Soil > Unclassified ... | reverse complement strand
GGGGTAACATCACTCCATGCAGGAGATCCTGGACGCCATTCTGAACGACGCCTCCGGACCCGAGCTGCAGGCGCTTCCCCTCCCCGAGACCTTCCGGGCGGCGACCGTCCACAAGGACGATGTCGAGCTGTTCGCCGGGCTGCTCTCGGAGGAGAAGGATCCGAAGAAGAGCATCCACATCGACCAGGTGCCGATCCCCGAGCTGGCCCCCGACGAGGCGATCGTGGCGGTGATGGCCTCGGCCATCAACTTCAACACCGTGTGGACGTCGATCTTCGAGCCCCTTCCGACCTTCCTCTTCCTCGACCGGCTCGGCCGGGAGAGCGTGTGGGGCAAGCGCCACGACCTGCCGTACCACGTCATCGGCAGCGACGCCTCGGGCGTGGTTCTGCGGACGGGCTCCGCGGTGCGCAACTGGAAGTCCGGCGACCGGGTGACGATCCACTGCAACTACGTCGACGACCAGGACCCGTCGGCCCACGACGACTCGATGCTGGCCGCCAACCAGCGGATCTGGGGCTTCGAGTCGAACTTCGGCGGCCTCGCCGACCTCACCGTGGTCAAGGCCAACCAGCTGATGCCGAAGCCGACCCACCTCTCGTGGGAGGAGGCGGCCTGCAACGCGCTCACGAACTCCACCAGCTACCGCATGCTCGTGAGCCCCAACGGTGCCCCGGTCCAGCAGGGCCAGATCGTGCTGGTCTGGGGGGCGAGCGGCGGGCTCGGCGGCTATGCGTGCCAGTACGTCCTGAACGGCGGCGGCATCCCGGTGGCGGTCGTGTCGTCCCCCGAGAAGGTCGAGCTCATGCACGACCTCGGCGTCGAGCACGTGATCGACCGCAAGGCCGAGGGCTACCGCTTCTGGAAGGACGAGCGCACCCAGGACCCGGCCGAGTGGCGCCGCTTCGGCAAGAAGATCCGGGAGCTGGCCGGCGGCGACCCCGACATCGTGTTCGAACACCCCGGCCGCCACACCATGGGGGCGTCGGTGTTCGTCACCCGCCGGGGCGGCACGATCATCACCTGCGCTGCCACCTCGGGCTACATGATCGAGTACGACAACCGGTATCTGTGGATGAGCCTCAAGACGATCAAGGGCTCCCACTTCGCCAACTACCGGGAGGCCTGGGAGGCCAACCGGTTGGTCGGCCAGGGCAAGGTGCAGCCGATCCTGTCGGCCGTCTACCCGCTCGAGGAGACGGGGGAGGCGGCGCTGCAGATCCACCACAACCTGCACGAGGGGAAGATCGGGGTGCTGTGCCTGGCGCCGCGGGAGGGCCTGGGCATCACCGATCCGGAGCTCCGGGCCAAGATCGGCGAGGACAAGATCAACATCTTCCGCCGGCACGCCTAAGGTCCACGCTCATGCTGACCGAGATCGACCACGTCGCCATCGCCGTCCACGACCTCGAGGCGGCGATCGACTACTACCGCACGACCTTCGGCGTCGAGCCCGTCCACCGGGAGCGGATCGAGAAGGACGGCGTCGACGAGGCGCTCATCAAGGTGGCCGACTCCTACATCCAGCTGCTGACCCCGACGCGGGACGACTCCCCGGTGGCCAAGTACCTGGCGGCCAAGGGCGAGGGGATCCACCATGTCGGCTACCGGGTGGAGGACTGCGCCGCCGCCCTCGACCGGGTGAAGGGCGAGGGGCACCGGACGATCGACGAGGTCCCCCGCCCCGGGAGCCGGGGCACGACGGTGGCCTTCGTGCACCCCAAGGGCGCCTTCGGGACGCTGATCGAGCTCGTCGAGGAGCCGGCGTCGGCGCACTGAGCCTGTCCTGAGCCGCGGTACCCATCGGCTGCCGATCCGGCCAAACTGGGACGATCGGCGCGAATGACGCGCCGTCCTTTGCAGTCTGTTGTGTGGACGTGGAGCAGCGCGATCGGCAGGAAGGGGCCACGATGCGGCGCAAGGTGCTGATGGGTTTGGCGATGCTGGCCGCGGTGGCCATGCCGCTGGCGGCCACGGCGGGGTCGGGAGCGCTCCCGGCATCGGCGGCGCCGGCCCCGGCCCGGGCGACGGCGGCGGGCCAGGGAGCGCCCTTCACGCTCGGCAACGCGGCCTGCTCGCTCATCGCCGTCCCGGCGGCCGGCAAGCTGCCGGTCGGCATCGGCACCTGCCCCGGCGTGCGTCCCGGGGCGGTGGTGCAGACGAAGGTCGGGCTGTGCACGCTCAACTTCCTGTTCACGGCGCCCGACGGCGAGCGCTTCATCGGCACCGCCGGCCACTGCATTCTCGGCGGTGACAGCGAGCTGGCCGGCGACAACGCCGGCGAGAAGACGTGGGCCAAGGGCGCCGGGCCCGAGGCCAAAGACTCGGCCGGGCACCGGATCGGCGAGTTCGCCTACGCCATCCTCCAGGACCCGAAGGACTTCTCGCTGATCCGCCTCGACCCCGGCGTTCAGGCCAGCCCGGAGATGTGCGACTTCGGCGGCCCGACCGGGATCAACAACGACGTCAGTGACGGCCCCCGCGTCCTCGAGTACTGGGGCAACGGCATCGGCATCGGGTCGGCGCTGCCGGCCCGCTCGGCAATCGCCTTCGGCTTCCCCAACGCCGACCACGTCTACGCCGCCGGGCTCGCCCTGCCGGGTGACTCGGGGAGCGCGGTCATCACCGAGGACGGCCGGGCGGTGGGCGTGCTGGTCACCGTCGGGATCCACGGCTTCGGTATCGACCAGAACGGCATCGACGCGGGGACGATCGGCATCACCCGGCTGGCCCCGCAGCTGGCCCGGGCGTCGCAGGTGCTCGGCATGCCGTTGTCGCTGGTGACGGCGGGCGGGAAGTAGCCCACCAGCAGCAGAGTCGCTCGGAGGAGGGGCACTAGCCTCTCCCCCATGGCCATCGAAGAGAGCGACATCCAGGAGCAGGCCGAGGCCGAGGCGCTCCACGGCGACGAGGGCGGCGCGGCGGTGGAGCCCGTCCCCCATCCGCTCCAGGAGCGGCTGGAGGAGCTCGGCAAGCTCAAGGAGGCCGCCCTCCACGCCGGCAGCCCGGCCGCCGTCGAGCGCCAGCACGCCCGGGGCAAGCTCACGGCCCGGGAGCGCCTCGAGGTGCTGCTCGACCCGGGCAGCTTCGTCGAGCTCGACATGCTCGCCCGCCACCGGGCCCACGGCTTCGACATCGAACGGACCCGGCCGCTGACCGACGGCGTCGTCACCGGCTGGGGCACGGTGGACGGGCGCAAGGTGTTCGTCTTCTCCCAGGACTTCACCGTCTTCGGCGGGGCCCTCGGCGAGGTCTTCGCCGAGAAGATCCACAAGGTGATGGACCTCGCCGAGTCGGTCGGGGCGCCGTTCGTCGGCCTCAACGACGGCGCCGGGGCCCGGATCCAGGAGGGGGTCGTCTCCCTCGCCGCCTACGGCGGGATCTTCTACCGCAACGTGAAGGCGTCGGGGGTCATCCCCCAGATCAGCGTCATCATGGGGCCGTGCGCCGGCGGCGCCGTCTACTCGCCGGCCATGACCGACTTCATCTTCATGGTCCGGGGCACGTCGCACATGTTCATCACCGGGCCGGACGTGGTGAAGGCGGTGACCGGCGAGGACGTGACCCAGGAGGAGCTCGGCGGGGCCATGACCCACGCCTCCAAGTCGGGGGTGGCCAGCTTCGTCTACGAGGACGAGAAGCAGTGCCTGGAGGAGGTCCGCTACCTCCTGTCGTTCCTGCCCTCGAACAACCTCGAGGACCCGCCCTCCGTCGCTCCCGAGGACGACCCCGAGCGGCGCTGCCCGGCGTTGGTCGAGCTGATCCCCGACTCGCCCAACAAGCCCTACGACATCAAGAAAGTGATCGCCGAGGTGGTCGACGACGGCGACTTCCTCGAAATCTTCCCCCACTGGGCGGGCAACATCGTGACCGGCTTCGCCCGGATCGACGGCCACGCCGTGGGGATCGTCGGCAACCAGCCCCAGGTCCTGGCGGGGACGCTCGACATCGACGCCTCGGAGAAGGGCGCCCGCTTCGTGCGGACGTGCGACGCCTTCAACATCCCGCTGGTGACCTTCGTCGACGTCCCCGGCTTCCTGCCCGGTACCGACCAGGAGTACGGCGGCATCATCCGCCACGGCGCCAAGTTGCTCTACGCCTACTGCGAGGCCTCGGTCCCCCGCATCCAGGTCATCACCCGCAAGGCCTACGGCGGCGCCTACGTGGTCATGAACTCCAAGTCGATCGGCGCCGACCTGGCCTTCGCCTGGCCGTCGGCGGAGATCGCCGTCATGGGGCCGCAGGGGGCGGTCAACATCATCTTCCGCAAGGAGCTGGAGGCGGCCGACGACCCCGAGACCCGCCGGGCGGAGCTGGTCGAGGAGTACACCGAGCGCTTCGCCAACCCCTACGTGGCCGCCGAGCGGGGGTACGTCGACGACGTCATCGACCCCGGCGAGACCCGGGCGGTGCTGTGCCGCTCGCTGGCCATGCTGCGGAGCAAGCAGGAGAAGCTCCCGGCCCGCAAACACGGAAACGTGCCGCTGTAGTGGCCGCGCCGCCGCCCGCCGCCCGCCGCCTGGCCAGCGTGCCACCCCGGGCCACCGCCGAGGAGGTGGCGGCCATCGTGGCCGCGCTGGCGGTCATCGACGCCGAGGACCGGGCCCGGGCCGCGGCCTCCGCCGCCGGGGCGGCCGGCGACGACCGCATCGACGCCTGGGTCCGCTCGGCCCGCCTGTCCAACCGCAACGCCGGTTACACCCGGGGCCCCTGGCGCCTGGCCGGCCGCCTCCCCCGGCGGAAGCGAGCCTAGTGATGTCGTCGCGAGCGCTCGCCCGCTCGTGACATGTCGCGCATTTGCTGTGGGGGGCTTCAGCCTGACTCGGGGATCCTGCGTTCCTGAGGAACAGGGGGTGTTCCGGAGGAACGCAGGTTCGGAGTGGCCAGGCGGCGAACCCGCCCCGAGGGGAGTGGAGTAGAGAAGCCCGGGCGTTGGGCGCCCCAACGTTCTCCTCGGGACGGGCGCCCCAGTATCACGCGGCCGGCCGGCGGTTTTCCAGAGCCCTGTGGACAACTTGGGGATGAATGCCCGGCCATGGCTGACGTACGCTCGATTTCGTCAACACGGCACGCAGACCAGGGGGGAGGACCGGGCCGGTGACCATCAAGGAGATCGACGCCGCAATCGCAGGTCAGACCGTTCCAGGGCTCTTCTCCACCACGGTCGGCGCCCGGGCCGACGAAGTCGCCCTCCGCTGGCGGTCGCCGGGGGCCGAGTCGGCCACCAACGCCCTGACCTGGGCGGAGTACGCCGACCGGGCCTGCCGGGCGGCGGCCGGCCTGCAGGCGCTCGGGGTGCGGCCGGGCCAGCGGATCGTGCTGATGATGCGCAACCGGCCGGAGTTCCACTACGCCGACATGGGGGCCCTCCTGGCCGGGGCGACCCCGATCTCCATCTACAACTCCTCGTCGCCGGAGCAGATCGAGTACCTGGCCGGGCACTCCGAGGCCGTCGCCGCCATCGTCGGCGACGTCGGCATGCTGGAGCGCTTCCTCAAGGTCAGCTCCGAGCTGCCCGGCCTGCAGAAGCTGATCCTGATCGACGACCCGGACGGGCAGGCGCCGGCGGACGTCGTCCCCTTCGCCGACCTCGTCAGCGCCGCTCCCGTCGACCTCGAGGCGGCGACGGCGGCCGCCCGCCCCGAGGACCTGCTGACGCTGATCTACACCTCGGGCACCACCGGGCCGCCCAAGGGCGTGATGATCACCCACTCCAACCTCTGCTGGGTGGTCGAGAGCATGAGCCGGGCCACCGGCGAGCCGTTGGCCGGCTGGCGCCAGGTCTCCTACCTGCCGATGGCCCACATCGCCGAGCGGCTGCTCACCCACTACTTCCACATCGCCGAGGGCACGGACGTCACCTGCTGCCCCGAGCCGACCGAACTCGTCTCCTACCTGCGGGAGGTCCGGCCCGAGCACTTCCTCGGCGTGCCCCGGGTGTGGGAGAAGATCCACGCCGGCATCACCGCCGCCATGGCCGCCGACCCCGACAAGCAGGCGGCGTTCCAGCGGGCCATCGAGACGGGCGACGATGCCGTGCTCGCCAACGTGCGGGCCATGGTCGGCCTCGACGGGATGCGCCTGGCCCTGACCGGCGCCGCCCCCATCCCCCGGCCGGTGTTCGACTTCTTCCGGTCGATCGGCGTCCCGCTCTCGGAGGTGTACGGCCTGTCGGAGTGCACCGGCCCGATGACGTGGAGCCGCGACGTCCGGGCGGGGACGGTCGGCCCCCCCATCCCCGGCCAGGGGCTCAAGATCCTCGACGACGGCGAGGTCTGCTGCCGGGGCGGCAACGTCTTCGCCGGCTACCTGAAGGACCCCGAGCGCACCGCCGAGGTGCTCGACGACGACGGCTGGCTCCACTCCGGCGACATCGGCCGGCTCGACGAGGCCGGCTACGTGCAGATCGTCGACCGCAAGAAGGAGCTGATCATCACCGCCGGCGGCAAGAACATCTCGCCCGCCAACCTCGAGGCGGCCATCAAGTCCTATCCGCTGATCGGGCAGGCCTGCGTCGTCGGCGACGCCCGCCCCTACATCACGGCGCTGATCGTCCTCGACCCCGACGTCGCCCCGGCCTGGGCCCGGTCGCAGGGCATCGAGTTCGCCTCCCTGGCCGACCTGGCCGCCCACCCCGACGTCCGGGCCGAGGTGGAGCGGTGCGTGCACGAGGCCAACACCCGCTTCTCGCAGGTCGAGCAGATCAAGAAGGTGGCCATCCTGCCTACCGAGTGGCCACCGGATTCCGACGAGCTGACGCCGACGATGAAGCTCAAGCGGCGCGGCGTCCTGGCCAAATACGCCGACGAGATCGAAGCGCTCTACAACGCTGACACTCGGGGGGCTCTGCCCCCCGAGGACCCCCCGAACGGCGCCGCGGCGCCTTCGGCGCCCGTTCTTCTGTTCTGACCGGTGCTGTTCCGCCCTTCGGGCGGGCACCGGTCAGTCGACGCCGGCGATCTCGACGCGGTCGCGGCCGGCGGCTCGCGCCGCGGCGAGGGCCTGGACGGAGCGGCGCAGCAGGTCGTGGGCGTCGAGGGCGTGGCTGGGGTAGCAGGCGATCCCGGCCGAGAGCGTGAACGACCGACCGGTCGGGCTCATCGTGACCGCCTTGCGGACCCGTTCAGCGGCCGCGGCGGCGCCGGACTCGGGCGTGTCCTCCAGTAGACAGGCCACGGCGGCGTCGCCGTAGCGGCAGGCGGTGTCGCACTCCCGCAGCGTCCGGCGGATGGCGCTGCCCAGCAGCCGCAGCGCCTGGTCGCGCCGCTCCGGGCGGGCCCGCTCGAACCCGTCGAGCTCGAAGACGACCAGCGACAGCGGCTGGAGGTGGCGGCGGGCCGAGGCCACGCGCTGACTGAGCGTCACCCGGAAGAACGTCCGGTCGACGAGGCCGGTGACCGGATCGTTGGTCGACAGGCGGGGGATCGGGTTGCGGAGGTCGATCGTGACCTCGTCGCCGTCCTCGGCGCCTGCGGCCCGTCGGGCCCGCCACACGATGGTGGCCAGGGCGAGCGAGATGAGAGCACAGCCGGTCGCCGTCGACCCGAGGGCGACGGCCCCCACCAGGAAGGCCAGCCCGGCGGCCAGGCCGGCCGCCACGGCGCAGACGAGCGCCAGGACGAGCCGCTGGTTGGCGGGCAGAGGACGCCGGCGCCGGAGGCTCACGACGCCTCCCTCGCCGCCCGTTCCGCCACGACCAGCTCGGCGATCTCGCCCATCACCTGGCTGAGGCGGAAGTCCTTGGGGGTGTAGACCCTGGCCACCCCGATCTCGGCCAGCTTGGCCTGGTCGGACGGGGGAATGATGCCACCGACCACCACCGGGGCCGACACGCCCGCTTCCCGCAGGAGGCGCACCGTCTCGGGAACCAGCTCCAGGTGGCTGCCGGACAGGATGGAGAGGCCGACGACGTCGACGTCCTCGTCGGCGGCCGCCTGGGCGATCTGGGCCGGCGTCAACCGGATGCCGGAGTAGACGACCTCCATGCCGGCGTCGCGGGCGGCCACCGCGATCTGCTCCGCGCCGTTGGAGTGGCCGTCGAGGCCGGGCTTGCCGACCAGCAGCTTGGGCGGCCCGCCGTGGGCGGTGATGGCCCGTACCGTCTCCCGCACGGCCGACATCGCCTCCGCATCGGGGGAGACGACGCCGCTCACGCCGGTCGGGGCCCGGAACTCGCCGAACACCTCCCGGAAGGCGCCGGCCCACTCGCCGACGGTTCCCCCGGCCTCGGCCAGGGCGATCGTGGCCTCCATGACGTTCTCCGTGCCGGCGGCGGCGTCCTGCAGGCGGGCCAGGGCGTCGGCCACCGCGACGGCGTCCCGGCCGGCCCGCCAATCCTCGAGCGCCTCGACGATCTGGGCTTCGACGGCCGGGTCGACGACGAGGATGGCGCCCTCGTCGGCCGCCTCCAGCGGCGACGGCTCGGTGGTGGTGAAGTCGTTGACGCCGACGATGGTGATCTCGCCGCTCTCGATGCGGCGGGTCCGCTCGGCGTGGGACTGCACCAGCCGGCCCTTCAGCTCGTCGATCATGGCGAAGGCGCCGCCCCCGGCCAGGACCCAGTCGAGCTCGGCGGTGGCGGCCTCCTCCAAGGATGCGGTCTTGGCCTCGATCACGGTCGAGCCGTCGAAGATGTCGCCGTACTCCAGGAGGTCGGTCTCGTAGGCCAGCACCTGCTGCATCCGCAGGGACCACTGCTGGTCCCACGGACGGGGAAGGCCGAGGGCCTCGTTCCAGCACGGCAGCTGCACGGCCCGGGCCCGGGCCGACTTCGACAGCGTGACCCCGAGCATCTCGAGCACGATCCGCTGGACGTTGTTCTCCGGCTGGGCCTCGGTCAGGCCGAGCGAGTTGACCTGGACGCCGTAGCGGAAACGTCGCAGCTTCTCGTCGGTGACCCCGTAGCGTTCCCGGCCGATCCGATCCCACATGCGCGCCAGCGCCCGGAGCTTGCAAATCTCCTCGACGAAGCGGATCCCGGAGTTGACGAAGAACGAGAACCGCCCGACGACCTCGGGGAAGCGGTCGGCCTCGACCTGGCCCGACTCCCGCACGGCGTCGAGGACGGCGCAGGCCGTCGAGAGGGCGTAGGCGATCTCCTGGACCGGCGTCGCCCCCGCCTCCTGGAGGTGGTAGGAGCAGACGTTGATCGGGTTCCACTTCGGCACGTGCCGGACGGTGTAGGCGATCGTGTCGACGGTGAGGCGGGCCGACGGGCCGGGCGGGAAGATGTACGTCCCCCGGGACAGGTACTCCTTGACGATGTCGTTCTGGGTCGTGCCCGACAGGCGGGCCGGGTCGATACCACGCTCCTTGGCCAGCGCCACGTACATCCCGAGGAGCCAGGCGCAGGTGGCGTTGATGGTCATCGAGGTGTTCATGTCCTCGATGGGGATGCCCTCGAACAGCGCCCGCATCTCCCCCAGGTGGGGGACGGGCACGCCGACCTTGCCGACCTCGCCCCGGGCCAGGACGTGGTCGGGGTCGTAGCCGGTCTGGGTCGGCAGGTCGAAGGCCACCGAGAGGCCCGTCTGGCCTTTGGCCAGGTTGCGGCGGTAGAGCTCGTTGCTGGCCCGGGCCGAACTGTGCCCCGAGTACGTTCGCATCACCCAGGGTTTGTCGCGGGCCGGCACGCCATTCATTTTCTGTGTTGCTGGGGCCTTTGGCTATTCGGCAGCCGGGATTTCCTCAGTTACCGCTTTGTGTAGTCGTAGAACCCCTGTCCGCTCTTCCGCCCGAGCCGGCCCGCCGACAGCATGCGGCGCAGGTGCTGGGCCGGCTGGAGGAACGGGTCGGGGTTCTCGGCGTGGAGGGCGTCGAGGATCGACACCGTCACGTCGATGCCGACGAGGTCGATGAGAGCGAACGGGCCCATCGGCATGTTGGCGCCCGCCTTCATGGCCGAGTCGATGTCCTCCTGGCTGGCCACGCCCCGCTCCAGCAGCCGGACGGCCGAGTTGAGGTAGGGGAACAGCAGGGCGTTCACGACGAAGCCGGCGACGTCGCGGACCTCGATCGGATCCTTGCCGCAGGACCGGGCGAAGGCCAGGGCCGCCTCGACGGTCTCGTCCGTGGTGGTGATGGCCCGCACCACCTCGACGAGGCCCATCATCGGCGCCGGGTTGAAGAAGTGGATGCCGACCACCTGCCCCGGCCGGCTGGTGGCCACGGCCATGTCGACCACCGGCAGCGTGGAGGTGTTGGTGGCCAGGATGGTGCTGGGGGCGCAGATCCGATCGAGGGCGGCGAAGAGTTCCTTCTTGACGGCGAGGTCCTCCACCACCGACTCCACCACGAGGTCGCAGGCGGCCAGCTCCTCGAGATCGGTGATGCCCCGGATGAGCGCCAGGGCGGCGTCGCGGTCGGACTCGGCCAGACGCCCCTTGTCGACCTGCCTGCCCAGCGACTTCTCGAGGCCCGACCGCATCGTGTCGACGCCGGCCTGGGACCGGCTGCGGAGTACGACCTCGTACCCGTTCTTGCAGGCCACCTCGGCGATGCCCGAACCCATGGTCCCGGACCCGACGATCCCGACGCGCTTGATGGTCATTGGTGCTCCCTCACCTTCCGCCGCTGGCAACGATGCGGTCAGGCTACCTGCGGAGACGGTCCAAATTCGACGGGTAGGCTCGCCTTCCATGGATCAGGACCACACCGGCACCCTGGCCCTCGTCGGCGGGGCCGAGTGGCGGGACGGCTGCCGCAAGTTCGACGCCGCCCTGCTGGAGGCGGCCGGTGCCGGCGAGGTGCTGGTGCTGCCGACGGCGGCGGCCTTCGAGAATCCTCGCCGGGCGGTCGAGACGGCCCGGCACTACTTCGAGGACCTCGGCGCCCGGGTCTCGGGCCTCATGGTCCTCGGCCGGACCGAGGCCGACGACGAGGCCAACGCCGAGGCCGTCCGGGCGGCGCGCTTCGTCTACATCGGCGGCGGGTCGCCGATGCACCTCCGGTCGGTGCTGAAGGGCTCCCGGCTGTGGGAGGCGCTGGTCGAGGCGTGGAACGGCGGCGCCGTCCTCGCCGCCTCCTCGGCCGGGGCCATGGTGCTGTGCGACCCGATGGTCGATCCCCGGGGCGGCGCCTACACCGTCGGGCTCGGCCTGCTCGGCAACATGCCGATCTTCCCCCATCACGACACGGCTCCGGCCCACCTGCGGGAGCGGTCGACGGAGCTGCGCCCCGACGGTGCCGTCCTCGTCGGCATCGACGAGCAGACCGCCCTGCTGCGGGATCCGGACGGGGGCTGGCGGGTGGCCGGACAGGGGGCGGTCACGCTCTACGGGCCCGGGCGCGACGAGATCGCCGAGTTCGGGACCGACTCGGTCGTCGACCGCCTGCCCCCGTCCTAGCTCACTGCGATGGTGATGCTGAAGATGTAGAGCGGCCGGGTCGGCGGGCCGTCGCCGTTGGCGAAGGACTCGATCTTCTGGGCCACGTCGAGGCCGCTGGTCACCATCCCGAACCGGGAGTAGCTGTTGGGCAGCGATGTGCCGCTCTGGCCCGTCACGATGAAGAACTGCGATCCGTTGGTGTTCGGGCCGGAGTTGGCCATGGCCAACGACCCGAGCTTGTAGCCGTCCTTCGGAAGCTCGTCCTCGAACGTGTAGCCCGGACCGCCGCTGCCGTTGCCCTGCGGGTCCCCGCCCTGGATGACGAAGTCCTTCACCACCCGGTGCCAGGTCAGCCCGTCGTAGAAGTGCTTGTCGGCCAAAAAGACGAAGTTGTTGACCGTCTTCGGCGCCCCCTTGGCGTCGAGGGCGACGACGATCTTCCCGCACGACGTGTCGATCGTGGCCGTGTACGTCTTGTTGGTGTCGATGGTCATCGGCGGCGGCGCCGTGAACTTCGGCCGGTTGGGGTTGTCGGGCGGCTTGGTGTCGTTGCACTGGATGGCGGCCAGGGCCGGATTGGCCGTGGTGGTCGTGGTGGGGCCGGTCGAGGCGGTCGTCGACGACGAGGCGCTGGCGCTGTTGCTCTTGCCGCTGCCGCTGCTGTGCAGCCAGGCCCAGAGGGCGAACAGGGCGATGATGAGGACGAACCCCACCGCCCCCCGAATGAGCGACTTCCGTTTCTGCTCCTGCCTGGCGGCTTCCAACTGCGCCGCCCGGGCGGCTTCCCGGTTTTGGCGCTGGCGTTCCCGCTTCGGATCCGGCATGGCGGGGGAGTCTAAATCGCCCGGGCGGCTGAACGGCTGACGGCCGCTCGCTGGTACCCTCGATCGGGCCATGACCAGCCCAGTTCTCCCCCATCGCGCCTGATGGCCCTCGTCGTCCAGAAGTTCGGCGGCACCTCGGTGGCCGACCCCGACCGGATCCGGGCGGTGGCCGACCACATCGCCCGGACGCGCCGGGGGGGCGACGACGTCGTCGTGGTCGTCTCGGCCATGGGCAAGACCACCGACGAGCTCATCCGCCTGGCCGGCGAGGTGTCGGGCACCCCCGCCGCCCGGGAGATGGACATGCTGCTCACCGCCGGCGAGCGGATCACCATGGCGCTGCTCTGCATGGCGCTGATCGACATGGGGGTGCCGGCCGTGTCGTTCACCGGTTCCCAGGCCGGGATCGTGACCGACACCACCCACGGCAAGGCGAAGATCCTCGAGGTGCGGGCCCACCGGCTGACCGAGGCGCTGGCCGCCGGCAACGTCGTCGTCGTGGCCGGCTTCCAGGGCGTGTCGACCGCCCTCGACGTGACCACCCTCGGCCGCGGCGGTTCCGACACGACGGCCGTGGCCCTGGCGGCGGCGCTCAGTGCCGCCGCCTGCGAGATCTACACCGACGTCACCGGCGTCTACACCGCCGACCCCCGCATCGTGCCCGACGCCCGCCGGCTCCCGCTCGTGTCCTACGAGGAGATGCTCGACATGGCCGCCACCGGCGGCAAGGTGCTGGCGCTGCGGTCGGTCGAGTTCGCCCGGAACCACGGGGTGGCGGTGCACGTCCGCTCCAGCTTCACCTGGGAACCCGGCACCTGGGTGAGAGAGGAAGACCCGTCCATGGAACAGGCCATGATCTCCGGCGTCACCCACGACACGGGCGAGGCCAAGGTCACGATCGCCGGCGTCCCCGACCAGGTCGGCATCGCCGCCCGGGTCTTCCGGGCCCTGGCCGAGGAATCGGTCAACGTCGACATGATCGTGCAGAACGTGAGCAAGAGCGGGATCACCGACATCTCGTTCACGCTTCCCAAGGACGACCTGAAGAAGGCCGGCAAGGTGATCGAAGGGCTCGTCGGCGACCTCGGCGCGACCGGGTGGGACGACGACACCGGCATCGCCCGGGTGTCGCTCATCGGCGCCGGCATGAAGACCCACCCCGGCGTCGCCGCCACCATGTTCGAAGTCCTGGCCCGGGAGGGCGTGAACATCGAGATGATCTCCACCAGCTCCATCCGGATCTCCTGCGTCGTGCGGGCCGACAACGTCGAACGGGCGGTCCGGGCGCTGCACGACGCCTTCGGTCTGGCCGAGGGTTCGACCGGCCCGGTGCTCGTCTCATGAGCTCGCCTGTTCGTATCGGCGTCGTCGGCGCCACCGGGCTCGTCGGCGGCGAGATGCTCCGGATCCTGGAGGAGCGGTCGTTCCCGGTGGCCGAGCTCCGGGCCTATGCGTCGTTCCGCTCCGAGGGGCGGCGGCTGCCCTTCGCCGGTGAGGAAGTCGCCTGCGAGGTGCTCCGGCCCGGATGCTTCGACGGCCTCGACCTGGTGATCGTCGACGTCGACGACCCGCTGGCCGTCGAGTGGGCCCCGGTGGCGGCGGCGGCCGGCGCCCGGGTGGTGGACAACTCGGCCGCCTTCCGCATGGACCCCGACGTGCCGCTGGTCGTGGCCGAGGTCAACCCCGAAGACCTCGGCCACCTGCCGAAGGGCATCGCCTCCTGCCCGAACTGCACGACGATGGTGCTGGTGGCGGCGCTGGCGCCCCTCCACCGGGCGGCGGGGCTCCGGCGGATGGTGGTGTCGACGTACCAGTCGGTGTCGGGCGCCGGCCAGCCCGGGATGCGGGAGCTCGAGGAGCAGTGGACGAAGGGCGCCGGCGAGTGGGAGTGGTACCGCCGGGCCGGGACGAACGACGCCCTCCCCGCCGGTCAGGTCTGGAGCAAGCCGATCGCCGGGAACGTCATCCCGCTGGCCGGGTCGGTGAAGGAGGCGGGCTACACGTCGGAGGAGTGGAAGCTCGTCAGAGAGACCCGCAAGATCCTCCACGACGACTCGATCGCCGTCACCGCCACCTGCGTCCGGGTGCCGGTCTTCGTCGGGCACGCCATGACCGCCAACCTGGAGTTCGGCCGTCCGGTGAGCAAGGCGGAGGCGGTCGAGCTGCTGTCGTCGGCGCCGGGCGTGGTGCTGGTCGGTGACGGCGACGGCGCGCCCACGGCGCTGGAGGGCGCCGGCATCGACCCGGTGCTGGTGGGCCGGGTCCGGGAGGATCCGTCGAGGCCGGGTGGGCTGGACCTGTGGGTGACGGGCGACAACCTCCGCAAGGGGGCGGCCCTGAACGCGGTGCAGATGGCCGAGGTGCTGGTCGCTCAGGGGTTGTAGCCGGTCACGGCGATCATCCGGCCGGTGCTGGCCCGGAGCCGCATCGGCAGGCAGGCCTGGTAGTCCTCCGAGTCGTACCAGCCGCGGACGGCGTCGAGGGATTCGAACTCGAGGACGATCATGCGGGGCGACCACTTCCCCTCGATCACGTCGGTCTTCCCGCCGCGGACGAGGAAGCGGCCGCCGTGGCGGGTGACGCTGGCTTCGGCCAGCTTCCCGTAGGCGGCGTACTCCTCGGGGTCGGTGACCTCGAGCTCGACGATGACGTAGGCGCTCATCGTGACGGCGTCTCCTTCCTTGGCGGCTCACGCCGCCCTTGTCGGGGGGACACCCCCCGTCCCCCGGGCCGGCGTCTGATGTGGAGCGGCCGGCCGGCGGCGCCCATCGCCGCCTCGGCCAGCGCTTCCGACAGGGTGGGATGGGGGGCGATGGTGAGGGCGACGTCCTCCACCGTGGCGGCCATCTCGACGGCCAGCGCCGCCTCGGCGGCGAGTTCGGCCACGCCGGCGCCGACCATGTGGACCCCGACGACGGTGGCGCCCCCCGGGCCACCGGCGCCGGCCCGGTCGGCCACGATCTCGACGTAGCCCTCGGGCCGGCCGAGCGCCACCGCCCGGCCCGACGCCGAGAGGGGGAACCGGAAGCTCGTGGCGTCGACGCCCGCCGCTGCGGCCTGCTCGGCGGTGAGGCCGACGGTGGCGACCTGGGGATCGGAGAAGACGACGGCGGGGATGGCGGCCGGGTCGAAGGCGGCCCGCCGTCCGCCGGCGGCGGTCACGGCCACGTCGGCCTCGGCCGTGGCCTTGTGGGCCAGGGCGGGGCCGGGCGTGATGTCGCCGATGGCATAGACGTCGGGTGCGGCCCGCCGGTCGGGGCCGACGATGACCCGTCCGTCGGCGTCGAGGCGGACGCCGGCGCCCGACAGGCCGAGGGCATCGGTGTTGGGCCGCCGTCCGACGGCCACGACCACGGCGCCGTCGGTCGCGTCCTTTGCGTCGGCCATCCGGCGTTCCTGCGGAACACCTGTCGTTCCTGAGGAACGCCGGACCGGCAGGCGGGCCTCGCCGTCCGGTCCTTCGATGACGAGGTCGTCGCCGTCCCGGCCGAGGACCCTGGTGCCGAGGCGGATGGTGATCCCGCGGGCTTGGAGCGCCCGCTCGAGGGTCCGGGCCAGGCCGACGGGCATTCCCGGCAAGAGCTGGTCGGCCAGCTCCACGATGGTGACGTCGGCGCCGAGCTTGGCGAAGGCGCCGCCGAGTTCGACGCCGATGTAGCCGCCGCCGACGACGGTCAGCCGGCGGGGGACCGAGCGGAGGGCGAGGGCGGCGGTGGAGTCGAGCACGGTCCGTCCGTCGAAGGGGAGGCCGGCGAGGTCGACGGGCCGGGAGCCGGTGGCCAGGACGACCGACGTGAACTCGTAGAAGGCGGCGTCGTCGCCCCGGGTCACGGCCACCCGGCGGGCGGTGGCGAAGCGGGCCGTGCCGGTGGCGATCGTCACGCCGGCGTCGCGCAGCAGGTGCTCGACGCCGCCGGTCAGCCGGCCGACGACGTCGCCGATCCAGGCCTGGGCGCGCTCGAGGTCGACGGAGGCGGTCAGGTCGACGCCGATGCCGGCCGCCTCGCCGGGGAGGCCGGCGGTGTCGGCCACGTGGATCAGCGCCTTGGACGGAATGCAGCCGACGTTGAGGCAGACGCCGCCGATGCGGTCCCGTTCCACCAGGGTGACGCTGCGCCCGGCGGCGGCGGCTCGCAGAGCGGCGGCGTACCCGCCCGGCCCGCCGCCGATGACGAGCAGGTCGACGCCGGTGGCGACCTCGCCGACGACCATCAGCCGTCGGCGGCCAGCAGTTCGGCGAGCAGGGTGATGGGGTCGGCCAGGAGGGCGGTGACGTACTCGGTGAAGGCGGTGGCGACATCTCCGTCGATCAGCCGGTGATCGACCGACAGCGCCCAGGGAAGGGTCGGCCGGGCCTCCACGCTGCCGTCGACGACGAGCGGGCGGGGGCGGATGGCGCCGAAGCCCATGATCCCGACCTCCGGCGGTCGGATGAGGGGCGTGGCGTAGCGGCCGCCGATCGCGCCCCAGTTCGAGATCGTGAACGTGCCGCCGCGGAGCTCGGCGACGTCCACGCTGCGGTTGCGGGCGGCGGCGCTCAGCCGGAGGACCTCGGCCCCGAGCTCGGCCAGGCTGCGCCGGTCGGCGTGGCGGATGACCGGGACGACCAGCCCGTCGGCCGTCGCCACCGCCAGCCCGATGTTCCGGTCGGGGTGCACGATGATCTCGCCCCCGGCGCCCCCGGCGCCCCCGGCGGCTGCCTCCAGCGAGGCGTTGAGGACGGGGAAGCGGCGCAGGCCCCGGGCGACGGCGGCCACCAGGAGGGCGCCGACGGTGGTCTCGATGCCGGCGTCGGCCAGCCGGCGACGGGCGGACAGCAGGCCGGTGGCGTCGATCTCGTCCAGCACCGTGAGGTGCGGGATCTCCGCCCACGACCGGGCCATCGCCTCGGCCGTCACCCGCCGGATGCCCCGCAGGGGATGCCGCCCCGGCTCCATCCACCCGAGGGCTCCCGCCGAACCGGCGTTCTTTATTAATGCGGTTCGGGCCTGGTCGGGAACACCGGCTCGACCGGCGGCGGCGGCTTCCACGTCGGAGGCCAGGATCCGGCCGCCGGGCCCCGTGCCGGCGACCGTGGCCAGGTCGACGCCCCGGTCCACGGCCAGCTTGCGGACGGCCGGCGCCGCCTTCGGGCGCCCGCCGCCCGGCGAGCCGGGGCCGGCGGGGGGCGACGCCGCCGGCGAGCCAGGGCCGGCGGGGGGCGACACCGCCGGCGAGCCCGGCGAGGTGGCGGGCAACGTCCCGGCGGCCTCCAGGACGACGAGCTCCTGGCCGACCTTCACGATGTCGCCGGCGGCGAAGCGGAGCGACACGACCTGCCCGGCCACCGGCGACGGCAGCTCGACGAGCGCCTTGTCCGTCTGGACCTCGACCAGCGGCTGGTCCCGGACGACGGTGTCGCCCGGGCCCACCAGCCAGGAGACGATCTCGCCCTCCTCCAGGCCCTCGCCGACGTCGGGCAGGGCGAACTCGACCCGGCCCATTCCTAGCCGGCCTCGCCGCAGACACGGAGGGCGGCGTCGACCACCCGGGCGGCGTCGGGGACGTAGTACTCCTCCAGCATCCCCACCGGGTAGGGGACGTCGTAGCCGCCGACGCGGGCCACCGGCGCCTCCAGCGAGTAGAAGGCCTCCTCGCAGATCGTGGCCACCACCTCGGCGGCGAACCCGGCCGACTGCGGCGCCTCCGACACGACCACCGCCCGGCCGGTGTGCTCGACGGCGGCGACGATGGCCTCGATGTCGAGCGGCACGAGCGTCCGCAGATCGAGGACCCCGGCCGAGAGGCCGTGCTGGTCGGCCAGCACCCCCGCCGCCTTCCGGCACACCTCGACCTGGGCGCTCCAGGCGATGAGCACCACGTCGTCGCCCGTCCGCACTTGGTTGGCCTTCCCCAGCGGCACGAGGTGCTCCACTTCGGGCACGTCGTCCTTCATCAGCCGGTAGCCCTTGAGCGGCTCGAGGAACATGACCGGGTCGGGGTCCCGGATGGCCGAGGTCAGCAGCCCCTTGGCGTCGGCCGCCGACGCCGGGAGCACCACCTTAAGCCCGGGGCACTGCACCAGCTGCGCCTCCAGCGCCTCAGAGTGCAGTTCCGGGGTCCGGACGCCGCCGCCGAACGGCGCCCGCACCGTCACCGGGCAGTCGAAGCGCCCGTCCGAGCGGTAGCGGAGCCGGGCCAGCTGGCCGCCGATCTGGTGGAAGGCCTGCCAGGAGAAGCCGAGGAACTGGATCTCCGGCACCGGCACGAAGCCCTCGGCGGCCAGGCCGACGGCCGTCCCGATGATCACCCCTTCCGACAGCGGCGTGTCGACGACCCGCCTCGGGCCGTACCGGTCGAGCAGCCCGTCGGTGGCCCGGAAGACGCCGCCGTTGCGGGCGACGTCCTGCCCGAAGACGAGCACGCGCCCGTCCCGCTCCATCTCCTGGTGGAGGGTGTGGTTGACGGCCTCGACCAGCGTCATGACCGCCATCGCTCAGCCCTCGGGGGCGGCGTCGAGGCCGAGCCGGGCCCGCACCTCCGCCCGCTGCACCCGCATCCGGGGCGTCGGCTCGGCGTAGACGTGGTCGAAGAAGTGGTCGGGGGCCACGGTCATGGCCTCGGCCCGGTCCCAGGCGCCGTCGACTTCGGCGGCGGCGGCCGCTTCGGCTTCGGCCTGGCGCTCGTCGCTCCACAGTCCCCGGCCTTCGAGGTGGCGCCGGAGCCGGCGGATGGGGTCCCGCCCCTCCCAGGCCGTCCGTTCCTCCGGGGCCTGGTAGCGCTTCGGGTCGTCGGCGGTGGTGTGCGGGCCCATCCGGAAGGTCACCGCCTCGATGAGCGTCGGCCCGCCGCCGTCCACCGCCCGCTCCCGGGCGGCGGCGGTCACCGAGAGCATCGCCAGGGCGTCGTTGCCGTCGACCCGCACGCCGGGAAACCCGAAGGCGGCGGCCTTGGCGGCGAAGCTGGGCGCCGCCGTCTGGGTGTGCAGCGGTGTCGAGATGGCCCAGCCGTTGTTGACGCAGAGGAACAGCACCGGCGCCCCGAGGACCCCGGCGAAGTTGCCGGCCTCGTAGAAGTCGCCTTCGGAGCTGGCGCCGTCGCCGAAGAAGACGCAGGCGACGCCGGCTTCCCCCTTGAGCTGCATGGCCCAGGCGAGGCCGAGGGCGTGGGGGATTTGGGTGGCGAGGGAGATCTGGACGGGGAAGACCCGGGTAGGGGCCGGGAAGTGCCCGCCGGCCGGGTGGCCCCGCTGGTAGAGGGCGTACGTCCGCAGGACCTCGGGGCCGTAGCGGCCGAGCGCCACCGGTTCCCGGTACTGGGGCAGGACCCAGTCGCGGGCCGGGTCGAGGGCGGCGACGGCGCCGACGACGGCGGCCTCCTGACCCTCGATCGGGGCGTAGGTTCCGGCCCGTCCCTGGCGCTGGAGGGAGAAGAACCGGCCGTTGGCCACCCGGGCCTTGACCATCTCGGTCATCACCGCCACGAGGTCGTCGTCGGAGACCTCCGGCGGCTCGGCCACCAGCGCCGAGCCGTCGTCGGACAGGACCCGGTAGAGGACGTCGCCGCCGGCCGAGGCGGCGCCCGCCGCGGCGACGAGGTCGAGGTCGAGGCTCACCCCACCCTTCCTAGACGCTGCCCGGCGCCGGATCAAAAATCGGGGGCGGCCGGGGCGGGCCCGGCGGTAGGGTTCGCGGTATGCAGCTGGGGACGTTGAACCGCAAGGCCCAGGCGGGTGTGGTGCTCGCCGAGTGCCTCATCGGGATGCTCCTGGTCGTCACGATCCGGCCGGCGGCCGCCGGGCCGGCCGGGCCGCACCACTACGTGGCCCTCGGCGACTCCTACACCTCGGGGCCGCTGATCCCGAACCAGTCGCCGGAGTCCGGGGCCTGTCGCCGGTCCGACCACAACTATCCGAATCTCGTCGCCGCCGCCCTCGAGGCCGGCCGGTTCACCGACGTCAGCTGCGCCGGCGCCACCACCGCCGCCATGGCCGGGCCCCAGCCGCTGGCGGGCGGGCTGACGGCCGGGCCGCAACTCGACGCCCTTGGCGCCGATGTCGACCTCGTCACCCTCGGGATCGGCGGGAACGACATCGGGTTCGGCCAGATCGCCGTCCTGTGCGCCGCGCTCAGCCTCTTCCCGCCGTTCGGCGCGCCGTGCCGGCACCACTTCACCCGCCACGGCGACGAGATCGGCCGGCGGATCGATGCCGTGGCGCCCAAGGTGGCGGCGGTGCTGGCCGCCATCCGGGCCCGGGCGCCCGACGCCCGGATCCTCGTCGTGGGCTACCCGGTCATCCTTCCCGCCGCCGGGCCGGGCTGCTGGCCGCTCATGCCGGTCGCCATCGGTGACGTCGCCTGGCTCCGGGGCGTCGAGGGCCGGCTCAACGCCATGCTGGCCGCCCAGGCGGCCGCGGCCGGCGCCACCTTCGTCGACACCTACCACGAAAGCGTCGGGCACGACGTCTGCCAGCTGCCCGGCCGGAAGTGGGTCGAGGGCTTCGTGCGGACGGCCCCGGCCGGTGTCGTCCATCCGAACGCCCTCGGGATGGCCAACACCGCCCGCCAGGTCGTGGCGGCGCTGTCCTCCTGACCTCCTCAGGAGCCACGCCGCCGACAACGCTCATCCGGGCAACGGACTCCGCAGCCCGACCCCCCGCCCCAACCGGCGTTCCTTTTCCGCCCCCCAGCGGTAAACGAACGCCGGTTTGTGCTGCCGGGCCGGCCTGGCCGTTCTGGCGTTCCTTTTCCGCTCCCCAGCGGTAAACGAACGCCAGTTGGACTGGCAGGGCATCCGGTGCCGGTTCAGGATTCTGCGCCCCCGTACGGCTCAGGCGGCGACAAGGTCGAACGTCGTACCGACGGTGTTCTGGATGAACGCCTCGGGGAGCCGGGCGGCGAAGGCGGTGGCCGCCTTCCAGCCCGTGCAGTGGGCGGGGACGACGACGTCGGGCGCCAGTTGGGCCAGCGCCTCCACCGTCGCCGGGATGATCGGCTCGAAGCCCGGGCCGGTGAGGTGGAAGCCGCCCATCACGGCGTGCACCGCTTCGACGCCGGTGAGGTGGCGGGCGTACCGGGTCAGGTTGACGACCCCGGAATGGCCGCAGCCGGTGAGGACGACGAGCCCTCGTCCCCGGACGTGCATCACCACCGCCTGATCGTCGAGGATCGACGGGTCGGGCTCCCAGGCGCCGTTGCGCCAGGCCTGGTGGGGCGCCATCCCCGTCTCGAACTCGGTGGTCCGGGCGACTTCCCCGGTGACGAGGACGCTGCCGCCGAACAGGAACGAGGGCTTCTCCGCCTCGACGATCTCGAAACCGGCCTGCTCCAGCGCCTTCCGGCTGGTGGTCGGGAGTTCCCACGGCTCCCGGCCCGGCAGGGCGATCCGCCGCTTCGACCAGAACAGCGGGTGGATCACCACCGGCAGGCCGCCCCGGCCCAGCGCCCGGGCGAACCCGTCGAGGCCGGTGGTGTGGTCGAAGTGACCGTGGGAGCACACCACGACCTCGACGTCGCCGGGGGCGATGTCCATGCGGCGCATGTTCTCGACCATCCCGTCCGGCGTGACGCCGGTGTCGAACAGCAGCCGGTGGACCGACCCGCCGGCCCGGGTCACCTCGACCAGGGCCGAGAAGCCGTGCTCGGCCTTCGGGCCGTCGGGCACCCGGCCGTCGAGCGTCGTCGGCGCCTCCCGCCACGGCCAGCGGGCCAGCGGCCGCCGGTGCGCCGGGCCGGAGTCGCCGGCCAGCAGGTCGCAGACGTTGTCGACGATCGTCGTGATCGTCACCCGCTCGACGGGTTCGAGGGGGATCCGCTCGCCGGTGTAGGCGCCGAGATCCACCGGGACCACGAGGCCGGCACCGGCGGCGGACGGGGACGCTGATCCGCCATCGCACATGGCCGCATCCTAGAAAGGGCGGCGGATGCGACAGGGATGCGATAGGAAGGAGCCATGCGGTATCTCGCTCTCCTTGCGGTGGTCATCCTGGCCGGCACCGGGTGCGGCGGTGGCTCGAGTTCGAGTTCCGGCTCGGGCGCCAAGGACCAGGACATGGCCGGCATGTCATCCAGCACCGTCGGTTCCGGCACCGCCGGTGGCGGGCGCACGGTCGACGTCGAGATGCACGACATCTCCTATTCGCCGGCGTCGATCCCCGTCCATGCCGGCGAGACGGTCACCTTCGTCTTCCACAACATGGGTCGGATCCAGCACGAGGCGTTCCTCGGCGACGCCGCCGCCCAGGCCGACCACGACCAGGAGATGGCCGGCGGCACGGGTGGCGGCATGGCCGGCATGGGTGGCGAGGCGGTCAAGGTCGATCCCGGCAAGACGGCCACGATCACCCACACCTTCAAGCCCGGTGAAACGCTGCTGATCGGGTGCCACGAGCCCGGCCACTACGCCGCCGGCATGAAAGTGGCGCTGCCCGAGACCTGACGGCCGGGCTCAGCCCCCCTCCCGGGCCAGGGCCCCGAGGAGGCGCAAGGTCTGCCGGCGGACGGCCCGTCCGCCGATCGGGGAGGCCAGGAACTCGGTGGCCCCGACGTCGGCCAGGGCCCGGAGGCGTCCCGCCACCTCGTCCTCGTCGCCGGCGATGACGACGCCGGCCGGCCCCTCGAGGCCGGCTTCGTCCAGGAGTCGCCGGTAGGACGGGAGGGTCCCGTACACGGCGAAGGTCGTCGCCGCCCGCTCCAGCACGGCGGGGACGTCGTCGGTCACCGCCACCGGCAGCCCCACCCCGACCCGGGGCCGGGGCCGGCCGGCCTTTTCGGCGGCGGTGGTGATCGACGGTGCGATCCGTTCCCCGATCACCGACGGTGCGGCCATCCACGTCAGCGTGCCGTCGGCCAGCTCGCCGGCCACCCGCAGGAGGGCCGGGCCGAGGGCGGCGACCAGGATCGGGACCTCACCGGCGTCGTCGACCGTGAGCGGGCCCATGAGCGTGCGGGCCCGGAGCGTCTCGCCGGACACGTCGACCGGCCGGCCCTCGAGCGCCGGCCGCAACGCCGAGAGGTACTCCCGCAGGTGGAGCGCCGGCTTCTCGAAGGTCATCCCCAGCATTTCCTCGATCACCAGTTGATGGGACAGGCCGATCCCGAGATGCAGCCGGCCGGGGCCGAGCGCCGCCGAGGCGGTGAGGGCCTGGCCGGCCAGCACCAGCGGGTGGCGGGGGTAGGTCGGCACGACGGCGGTGCCGAGCTCCACCCCGGGCACCTGGCGGCCGGCGACGGCGATGGCGGTCAGGGCCTCGATCCCGAAGAGCTGGGGCAGCCAGGCCCGCCGGACGCCGGCGTCGGCCGCCTCCCGGACGGCATCGATCACGGCGGCGAGGCCGCCGCCGCCCACCATCACTCCGATGTCCATGGGTGGAGCCTGTCAGCCTGCCGGGGCCAGCACGAAGTCGAAGCGGCAGGTGTAGCCCGCGCCGTCGGCCGCTTCGAGCTTCGTCACCAGCGAGGGCCGGGCGGCGCCGACGCAGTCCTGCTCCAGCCACGGGTCGCCGGCGAAGTAGACCTGGGTGGTGAGGGGCGCGAACCCCTCGGCCTCGAGCCGGACGTGGATGTGGGCCGGCCGGTGGGGGCCGGTCCCGAGCAGCTCCAGCACCCGGGCGGTGTGGGGTTCGTCGGGGATGTCATAGGGCGCGGGCACGACGGTGCGGACGGCGAAACCGCCGTCGGCGCCGGTCGTCACCCGGCCCCGCAGGTTCCACTCCGGCAGCCCCGGGGCGAAACGGGAGTAGCGGCCGTCGGCGTCGGCCTGCCACAGGTCGAGCACCGCCTCCGGCACGGCGGCGCCGTCGAGGGAGCGGACCGTGCCGGAGAAGACCAGTGCCTCGCCCGGCTCGTCGGCGCGCATCGGCAGTGGAACGGGCCCGCCGTCGGGCCGGGGACCGCCCAGCTCGGGGGCGCCGGCGGCGAAGAACGGTCCCTCGACGTTGCCGTCGGTGGTGCCCGGTGTCCGCCGCCCGCTGCCGTCGGCCTCCTCCACGGTGGCCTCGAGCAGGACGTCGCACAGCAGCGGCAGCTCGCCGCGCTCGGCGGCGGCCAGGACGAACCCGACGGCGCGCCGGTATTCGGGATAGGTGACGCCGTGACGGCGGATGACCTCCTTCACGCTGTCGAGGAGATCCCTGACGATGAGCCCTGCTCGCTGGTCGTCCATCCCGGCACCCCTTCTCTCGTTGGCCCTGCTCAAGCACACACCCCCAGTGCGGCCGGTGCAACGCGCCCCCCCCGGCTGCAGGGAGGGCGCCTCCTGGTCGGGCTCGGCCTCGCCGTCGGAACCGGTCTCTCTTCCTCGGCCGGCACGACCGGGTCCGCCGGCCGGTTGGTCAGTACATGATCGCCGGCAGGTAGGCCCCGGCCGGCTCGTTGTACAGCCCGGTGGTCATGAGGGTCATCAGCTGGACGACCCGCAGGCCGTGCTCCAGGCAGAACCGGAACAGCACGCCGTCGCGGACCGGGACGAGGATCCCCGGGCCGCCGAAGCCGGTGGCGGCGCCGATGAGCGCCTGGATGTCCTCGACGGTCTCCCCGACGCTGTGGGCGAAGAACGACAAGCCGGCGGAATACCCGGTGATGCGCCCGTCGTGCTCGACCACGAGGGCGGAACCGGCGTCGAGGGCGTCGGAGACCTGGGGCGAGCGGTCGTGGCCGTGCACCACCCGGCAGAGGCGGTTGCAGGCCCCGAGATCGGCGGCGCCCGCCGGCCGGACGGCGCGGCCCCCGACGACCAGGCCGAGGGGCGGGCCGGCCATGCAGGCCAGCGGTTCCCGGGCCTCGAACCCGAGTTTGGCGTAGAGCGACAGCGAGCGGACGTGGTAGGCGGTCTGCACCAGGCGGACGCCGGCCGCTCCCCGCTCCTCGGCCCGCTCCAGGACTGCCTCCATGAGCCGGCGGCCGATGGAGCCGTCCTGGACGGCGGGGTCGACGGTGATCGGCCCGACCCCGGCGATGACGGCCCGTTCGTCGAGGAAGTTCGACCCGACGACCCGCCCGTCCGCCTCGGCCACGATACTGAAGAGGCCCGGGCGGTCGAGCAGCGCCGTCACCAGCCCGGTGGCCGCCTCGGCGGACGGGAAGTCGCACGGCATGCCGTGCGCGGCGGCGAGGGTGGCGAAGGCGTCGTAGCAGATCTGGCCGCAGGTCACGGCGTCCTCCGGCCGCCCCGGGCGGAGCTTCACGTCCATCCCGGCCAGCGTAGGGCTCCGCCCGACAGCGATGCCGCAGGTGAGGACACGTAGAGTGCCGGTCATGGCTGGTTTCGTCTTCCGGCTGATCCCGCCGCGTCCCACCTTCATGTTCGACATGTCCGACGACGAGCGGGCGACGATGATCGAGCACGCCAAGTACTGGACCGCCCTGGCCGAATCGGGCCGGGTCCTCGCCTTCGGGCCGGTGGCCGACCCGGTCGCGCCGTACGGGATCGGGATCGTCGTCGCCGACGATCTCGCCGCCGCCGAAGCGTTGCGGGACGGCGATCCCGCCATGCGGTCGCCGCACGGCTTCCAGACCGAGATCGCCCCCATGCTCCGGCTGGTGACGCCGCAGGGGGAGCGGTGAGCTGAAGGCCGACAGCCATGATCGGATCCGGGTCCACGGCGCCCGGGAGAACAACCTGAAGGACGTCAGCGTCGAACTGCCGAAGCGGCGGCTGAGGGTGTTCACCGCCGTCTCCGGGTTCGGGCAAGAGCTCACTCGTGTTCGGAGGTCGCCGGTGGTCATCCGGCGGAACAGCTCTTTCCCCTCGAGGCTGAGTCGCCGATCGCCACTCCGGCGGTGTTCCCCCAGCAGCTCCTCGCCAATACTCATCGCTTCCATCGTGCCCGACGTCTTTTTGCAACCGGGGGTGTCGGACAGGAACGTTAAAGCGGTCGCGGTTCCGGCCGCATACCGCGACCGGTTGCGCCCCACGGCGTTGATGGCGGTGCTTGCCCCCTTCACCGCGACCGGTCGCACCCCCCCGTCCGGCCTGGTGGAGCGGCGCGATGGACCGGCGTTCTTTGAGGAACGACAGGTGTTCCTCAAGAACGCGAGACCAGAACGCCCGGGTCGACGACGAGTCGTAGGAGGCCTGGCCAACCGGGCCAGCAGATCGACCTGCTCGGCGGAATCGAACGGGCGACACCGAGACCAGACCGCGGTCTCGACCACGGCCTCCTTCCCGAACTTCAGCAGTTCGGCCAAGTACGCCAGCCCGAGTCTGGAGCCGGTCTCGATCTCGGACCGCAGCCACCATTCCGACTCGGCGAGCGCGTTGGCTACTGCTTCTCGGAGGCGGCAACCTTGAACTCGACGAACCTTTTGTCCCAGGCATACGAGTCCAGGTGCCCGGGGCAGTCGTCCGACTTCGGCGCGCCGAACGAGTACTCGGCGGCCGGAGCGCAGAGAAACCCTTTACCGTCCGACGAGTTGCGGTATCGCCGGTTGCCCACCCGGTACGTGAACTCGATGCCGCGGATCCGGCCGATCCCCGGGCCGGTCGACTTCACGCCGACGACCAACTGAAGGCCCCCGTAGGGCTTGCCGGTGCCGTCCTGGGCCGTTGGGGGGCGGACGACATGTTCTTCCGTCAGCGATCTTGACGGGTAATCCGGCGGCGGGAAGCCAAAGGCCGCCATGAAGGCGTACGGCTTCGGGCCGCTGGGGTGCTGCCGAGCCATGACGCCGAGCACCTGGATCGGCCCGGTCACGCCAAGCACTCGGACCCGTTCAAGGACCGCTGGCTCCTTTCCCTCGGTCTCCAGGAGATAGGCGAAGGAGAAGGGAACGCCGACGTCGACCGGCTGAGCATTGCCGAACCCTCCGCCTGAGCCAACGGGCCCGGCTGCCAGTTCATGCGGGCGGGTGAGGACGACGGCGGTGACGATAGCCACGAGACTGATCATGATCACGAAGCCAAACTGCGCCAGGCGGCGCCGCTGGGAACCCGGTCGCACCGTCGGAAATCGACTCACGGCAACGATCGGATCCTGGTCGGCCGGTAGCTGGCGATGTCTTCGCGGTCGCCGCACAACTGCCGTTCCCGCGGCACGAGATTGTGCCACTCGGTCTGCACCCCTTGAGCGACAGTCGTGGTAACAGAACCCGTGAAGCCAGCGACCGACACCCCGCCCTCGTATGTCGTGCTCTGCTTCTCCTCCCGGACATGCCGTCCGTTCGGCAGCACCGGGCTCATGTGAGCGGGATCGCAGCGAGGTTCGTCGCCGCCCTCGGTCTGATGCAGCCCACCTTTCCAGGTGTACGGCTGGACGCTCTCGGCGTCATACCAGCGGTCGCCGTTGCCATAACAACGCCACTTGTACCACCCGTACTTCATGTCGGCGGCGAAGTGGTACATGTGCCCGGGAGGGAGGTTCGGGTCGGACGTCGAGGTCGACCGGCTGTTCTCCATCGAACTGGTGCTTCCGCCGACGGACCAGGCCTGGCCGGCTTGACGGACGCCGACCTGGAAGCTGCTCGACCGAGTGGTGGTGTAGACGAAGTAGCCGCCCCAGTCCCGCTCGGCGTGCACCTCGCCGATCTTCGTGTACTGAACGTCGAGGTCTTTGGATTCGAGCAGTGCCATGCAGTTCCGGTCGGCCGGCTTCCTCCACGGAACCCCTTGCGCGGTGAAGCGCGGCTCCCCGTGGCCGGAGAGCACCATGGTCGTCGGGCGCTCTTTGGCCACCTCGGCGGGGTCCTCGGTGGTGTCAGTGGACAGCGCCCGGAGTTCGCCGGCCTCGGCGGCGAGGCGGGCCGCGGGTGTCGTCACCCAACGGCCGTTCCGCTCGCCTCTGGGACCGTCGGCGCCGGCGGCCGAGAACCCGCCGGCCGGTACCCATGAGAGCGAGTCGAAGGCGAGGTTGAAGGAACCGTCGTCCCCGAAGGCGGCGACCATCACGTTGGTCCAGCCGTCCTGGTCCTCGGCCGAGCGCAAAGCCTCGGTGTGGAGCGTCCGCAGGACATAGCGGCCGGCGCTGTCGGTCCTCGTCCGGGCGATCTCCCGGAGCGGAGCGGAACCCTCGTCCAACCCGAGGCCCGCCGGGCGGGCGTAGGCCACGACCTCGGCCTGGGTCTGGCGGCCGTCGGCCCCGACGAGCGAACCCGCCCAGAGAGTCGGCGCCGGGACGTCCGCCCGCACCGCTGGCGAACCGACGAGACCCAGTCCCAGGACTGCGACAACGACGCCGTGCTTCCAGCTCATCAGCGGCCCTCCGTGAGCAGGGAAATTCACTCGACGGAAGCCAGAACGATCCAATCCGCCGGCGATGACGCAAAACGGGCCAATTTCGCGAAGTCGCACACAGTCTCCGGAAATCTGGCCACCCCGGAGCCGGAGATCCTGGTGGTTTTCAAGGGGACCGATCGAGCTCGAGACCTCACAGAGACCGGATCACGACCGGGCGCGTTGCGGGACTCGCTCCAGGGGCACGCTGTTGATCGCGGCATTCGGTTCGTCGTTCCCGCTGGTCGTCCGACCTTCTCCGAGCCGGTGCTTCAGTGGTGGAGGGACAGAGACCGACGTGGGGCTGAGCTCGTATAGCGCTCCGAGCCGTTCGGACCAAGGGTGAGGGCGGCGCCTGTAGGTGGTCGGAGCTGTCCGGAGCGCCGCCTGTTGACAGGGGATATGGTCCGTCGGCCGTTCAGGTACCTCTGAACGCGAGTCAGGACCGGTCAGAAACCGGCCCTGACGTGCACTTTCTCTGAGTCGGGACGGCGGGATTTGAACCCGCGACCTCAGCGTCCCGAAAACGGCCGGGGCGGTTCTGAGCGGACGTCCACGGACTGAAATAGCAGGTCAGAGCCATTGTTCGAATGTCGATGGACAAGGGCGAATGAGGGCACGCGCGCGATGGACGCGCGATGGAGCCCTCTGCGTCATTGATAAGAATTCGCTCAGCCCTTTTTCGGTGAAGCGGGCGGACCGCCATTTGTCCGGACCGACGTGCGCCACCGCCCGGTCGGCCCCACCGATGTTCGGGGCCCTCACTCAGTCAGAGGGTGAACCGAGGGGGCGGCTCGGCTCCCGGTGCCGCCGGCACTCCGAAGCGCTCGTCGAAGGCGTCCCAGTCCTCGACCGACAGCAGCATGGCCTGGCGGCTCATCGTCACCGTGAAGCGGTCGAAGAACCCCGTCTGACCGAGCACCGCCGGCCAGGCTGGCTCCCAGGCATCGAAGAAGCCGACGTCTGCTTCCCACACGATGAGGTCGTCATCGGCTCCGTCGGGTGGTCCAAGCACGAGTTCGACGGTGGTGAACCTGACCGCCCGGACTCCTCCGCCGATGCGGATCTCGATGTCGGCCAGTGCGCTCAGGTCGCAGCCGGCTGCCTGAGCGACCCACGGTGCGGCCAGGACATGGTCGGCTCCTGAGTCGACGAGCGCGGCGACACCGACCGGCCCGGAGGGCCCGACGATGCCGATCGGCACCGCTGGCCGCATCAGCGGACGGTCGCGGAACGGCGAATCCTTCGGGCGTGGTTCCTGGACGTAGGGAAAGACCCAGGGAAACGGCGTGGGCACCGAGCTTCAGCCGATGCCGACGGTCTCGGGTTCGTTCTCGGCCGGGACCCGCACGATCGTGGTGCCGGTGATGCCCCGCTGCTGGATGGACGCGACGAGGTCGTAGGGGCTCTGGTTGGCGTCGACGACGTCGCCGTCGGCGATCGCGACCCAGCAGCCGGCGTACTCAGCTTGCAGAGCGGCGATGCTGAATGGCGGGCGTCGGCCAGTTCCGGTCACGGCACCTCCCTGCCTCGTTCCCTCGGCTCTGCCATGGGAAGCTCTATTGCGCCCCACTCAGTGTATCCCGGCCCCACGCTGGGTGGCGACGTTGGTTTCTCTCGCCAATCTGGGCAACTCCGGCCTCCCATTGTCTCTCACCATCGGTCCCAGCGGGCCGAATGGCGGGGCCGGGGCGGAGCGACCTCCCAGTTGCCGAGCGCAAGGGCGACCTTGTCGACCCGGCGGGCGGCGCGATTGGCCCGGCGAGCATCCCCGCCGATGCCCCACTTCCCGCCGAGCGGCCCAGGGCCGAAGAACGGGGGCCAGCCGCCAAACTGTTCGGCAAGGGCACACTGACGAGCCCACCGGCCGCTGGAACGGCGGATGGCCAGCGGTTCTCTGGCCGCTGGGTTGGGGTCGTGGATCGGTTCGCGCCAGTCGGCGGGCAAGTGCCGGCCGGCCCGGTGGGCGACCTGCGCCCAGGGCGGCATCGTGTTGTATGTGCGGGACACGGCGGTGCTCTCCTCCGTGCCTGCTGGTCAGGCACCTACAACACGCGCCGACCTCCTTCGCTCGCACCACCCGGGTGCAGTGCCTTCTCCCGATGGTCGCCGACGCCGGGCCCAACTGCAACCAACTTGCTCGGCGGACGGGCTCGAAACCCACGCCGGCAAAGAACGGCGAGCCGGTCCTGGCGGAGTTGGTCGCGGTCGACGCGGTAGCCGATCAGTAACCTGCTCGTGGCCACCACCCCCAGTGCCCCGTCGCTATCGTGTCAGCTCGTCGCCGAGATCGTCGCCCATCTCCCGCCGGAGCTCATCAAGGTGCTCCTGGGTGAAGCCGAGGGGACGACGATGAGCTCCCAGCCGCGACACGCGGCGGGGCTTTCGCAGCGCTTGGATGCGGACGGTGTCCCCGGGTCCGACCCCATGACGAGCGAGTTCGTTCGCGGGCACGACGAGCTCGCCGTCCTCGCCGATCGAGACGTCGAATGCGTCTGCCGGGTCTGTCATGGGCCGGCTCCTTGCGTGCCGAGGGCTCACAACGATTATGAAACGGCTTGTCGGGCGAGGGCCGCTCCCGATGGGGTCGTTCCTCATCCGGTGGGCCAGAGTGCAAACGATCAGGCAGAAACCGCCGTTATGCGTTCCGGGCCCGGCGGTGGCGGGGCGGCCAGACTCGTCCCACAACGGCACCACCTCCCGGACGCTCCACCCTATGCCGACGTTGTGGCCTCGACGATCACGAGCTGGACCCCGGTGGATGATCCGACGGGGAGCCCGGGCCCGAGGGTGAGGGACTCGTAGGAACTGGCTGGGTAGCCCCTTGGCGACGTGGCCGATGGCGACGAGGGCTGGGCCTCGACCCCTACGTACACCGAGAAGTTGCCGTCGGCAGCCCGGGTCACCGCGAAGTCCACGTCCTTCACCTTGTAGCCGGCGCAGTCGTAGAGGCAGATCGGCCCCGGGGAGGCCTGGAACTCCTGAGAACAAGGGTGGGACGCCGTGCAGTAAGCCCCGAGGGCCTGAGCGGTCAGACAGTGCTCGGCGCCGGAACCTCGCACTCTCGCCGCCCGAAAGGCCGAGAGCAAGGCGTCAGCCGTCCCGTCCTTGGTGGCCCGGTCGCACGACGGGGACGATTCAATCGGTGTCAGCGCGATGCTGACCCGAGTGACGGCGGTCGTTGTCGTCGAGCTGCTGCTGAACGCCGTCGCCGTTGTCACCGACGAGCGGGTCGTGGTCGAGGCTGCCGAGGGGCCGGCGGACGACGAGCAACCAGCCGCGATCACCAGGACGACCGCCACCAGTGCACGGCCGGCGGACAGCCAACGGGACTTGGGATGTCCCACTGCGTCCGCCATGGATCCAACCCGCCGAACCGTCACGGTCCCATGATGGGCAATCTGCTCGGTCAAGACACCTGGCCCCAGGGCGAGGAAACCCTCACCGATCGAACCCGAGCTTGAAACAATCAAGCACTTCAAGGGTGGGCTGGGTGTGCCGGCGGGGACGGTCGGCGCTGGTCGTAGATCACGAACCAGGTCTGCTCGTCTCCGGCCAGCACCTCGGCCGTCATCGCGTTGAGGACCGTGTCGTCGTCTGCGCCCAGTTGGGTGCGGACCCCGATGAGCAGTTGGTCGCCCTGCCGTTGGAGGTTGACGGCGTAGACCTCGTTCTCGTCGTCCCAGAGCCAGACTGACCGGAACTCGACGCCGAGTTCGTCCCAACGTTCCGGGCGCTCGGCCAGCCGCTCGTTGAGCAGTCGGGCCCGTCGCCGCCGCCGGGTCTCCCAACTCCGGTCTGCCTTGGCTCGTTCCACCTCAGCGCGGTACTCGGCGGCGTCGAACGCGAGATCAGGCAGGTCGGCCGGGCGGCCGTCCTCGTCGGCAAGTGAGGCATCGAGCGGGTGGTTCAAGCCCACGAAGCTGCGGAATCCAGACCACCGCACGATCCCTTTCGATTCGGAGATGCGGCACGCCGTGGTGCCGCAGCCCGCCTCCCCGCAGCCGCACAGGTACAGCGCAACCCGCCGTGGCGGGTCGGTCGGCGTCAGCGGGTCGCCTCGGTGCAGGAGCGACTCTGGGCCGAAGCCACGGTCTCCCCTCCACGCCAAGAAGTCCTGTCCATCAACCAGCAGGACGACCCTGGGATGGTCGACCGATCTCCCCGGTAGGACCTGGATCTCCAGACGGCTGAGCGGGCTCATCGCACCGAAAGGTACCGCCCGCAGACTCACATCGCCCCCGGATTCCCGAGTGGCTGTCACCGAGGCATCGAGGCAAACGACGTCATCGGGACCGGCGCCTTGGTGCTATCGGCCGAGTTGCCTGCTTACTCCGGCGTAGTGGTTGACGAGCTCGTCGCTCAGTCGGTCGGCCGGTTGACCGCCAGAGCCGTCGTCCACGAGTCGAGCGAGGACGAGGTTCGCTTCCTGGATGGCGTCGATGGGACGCATCCAGTCGGGTGCCAGGCGGAGAGCGAGGCGAGCGGCGACCTCGAGATTCCCCTCGATCACCCGCTTCCGAGCGTCGTGATCGCCTTCGGCGGCCCGAAGGAGTTCCTGTTGTTCGTCACCGGGGCTTAACCGGGGAAACCGGCCAACCTCGTTCAGGTACTCCGCCAGGTGCTCGTCGTCAGTGGCCATGTCGACCACCATGCGTGTGGAAGTGGCGCAGCGGGTTCGGCACGAAAGGGCTATTTCATTGAGGCACCCGACGGGCCTCCGAGAGGTGACGGCTTCCGTGGCTCTCGTACTCCTGATGGCCCGCCTGGCTCTGCTGGCGGCAGTGCTGGCGGAGCCGAGGTTACGAAGCGGGTCAGGTGTTCCTGGACGATGGCGGCGAACACCACGACGATGACTGTCGTTGGCAGGGCGATCCAGACGACCAGCCCGAGGAGCATGAGCACGATCGTCAGGATTGCCACAGCCGTTGCGACGGCGAGCACTCGGGCGTAGGGGACCGTTCGAAACAGCGGTCGATAGGGCTGGCCGAAGCCTTCCTCGTATGCTCGAAGGTACGCTCGGCGCTTGTCCCTCAGTTCGCGTCGCAACGTCCAATCCATCCCCTCAGGATGGCAGCGTTTCCCGGCCCTTTCATCCCGAAGCCGCATTCACGGTACATCCGCTGCGGCCGTGGGCGTCCTCAGCGGTGGCGTCGAAGCTGTAGGCCGAGTAGCACCCCGGCGAGGACAAGTCCGATCAGCAGGGACCCGTCCGCGAGGATGGCGGCCCTATGTCGGGCGATTGCGCACGGACCCGGCAGGCAACCATGGCCGCCGGAAACGCAGACCGCCGGCTCGGCGCAGTTGGCGGCCAAATGTCCCATCGCCAACGCGGGGAGAGCTGAAGCGAGGATCACAGCCAGGGCGGCGATGACAACGATCAGGCGACTCCGCCGGGCTCCAACTCGATTCGTCATCGGTGCTTCGACGCCGCCAACCGGGGCTCAGTTCCGTCGGCTCGCGAAACGCTTTGTCGGCCCCCGGGGCGGTCTCGTCAGTTGTGGTCAGATTCGAAGACCCAACCGCCAGCCGTTCGCGAACAGTGATTCCACATCCGATGCGATGGGACGGTATCCGTCACGACGACGGCGTGGTCCTCGCCGATGTACTCGACCGATACGACGCGCGCCCGCGCCTGCGGAAGGTGCTCCCACTCGGCGAGAGCGGCCTCCTCCGGTGTCGGAAACGCGTCGGGCTCCACGTGACCATGGTGCCGCGTACGTCGAGCATCCCGCTCGGGATTGCTTGCCGGCGATGAGCGCTGGCCCCGGGCCGGCGAACCGTCCTAAATCGCCGTTAACCGAGCGATCGGCAAACGGTCGACGCGGGTCATGGTCCGAAGTCGAGTTCGATGCCGTGGCTGGGTGGCTGGATGCCGGGGTCGTGGTGGAGGCCGGCGGCGTGGGTGCGTCCGAGGTCTCGGATGATGTCGGGGAGTTCGGGGAGGGGGTTGAGTTCCTGGTCGAGGGCGTGGAGTCGTCGGGTGGCTTCGGGGTGGTCGGCCAACCAGGTGTTGCGTTCTCTTCGGGTGTGGTCGAGCTCGTCCCGTCGGGCGTCGAGGTGGTCGATGGCCTCGTCGAGGCGGCCGGCTTCGGGGGCGACGGTCCGGGTGTAGGCGGCTTCGGCGGCGGATTCCTGGTCGGCCCAGTGGGTGGCTTCTTTGCGCCAGTGGCGGCGGTCTCTCCAGGCGGTGGAGGTCTCGGCGTAGTGCTCGGCTTTCCGGTGCTGCCGGCGGGCGTCGAGGAGCCGGCGGGCGGCGGCGCCTTCGGGGGTGTCGGCGTAGCCGCCCTGGCCGGCAAGCAGATCGGTGTGCTGGCGGCGCAGGGCGGCGAGTTCCTGATCGACCCGTGCCAGGTCGGGGGCGGGATCGACCGGAATGGCGGCGGCGACGGCGTCCCGTTCGGCTTGGAGGCGGGCGTGGCGCAGAGCGGCTCGCATGCCGGCGGGGGCTTGGTCGTGGTGTTCGACGGCGAGGGGTTCGGTGGCGGGGGTGCCGGAGTCGATGGCCCAGCGGGCCCGGTGGTCGATGGCCCAGTCGCGGGTGAGGTCTTCGGCGGCCTGGTCGATGTTGTCGGCGACGACGTGGACGGTGTTGGCTTCCCGGCCGCGGCTCATGGAGACGTAGGCGAGTGCCCGTCCGCCGCCGTCCTCGTAGCGGTGGGCGACGTCGACCGTTGATCCTTGGGAGCGGTGGACGGTGACTGCGTAGCCGTAGGCGATGCGATCACCAGCGAGTTCTTCGCCTTGGAGGCGTTCGAAGCGGCCGTCGTCCATCCGCACGATCAGGGAATCGCCCTGGACGCCGAGGGACACGACCTCGCCTCGTTCGGAGGTGACGACCTGCCCGTTGTCGCCGGGGGCGAGGGTCACGATCCGGTCACCGACGCAGTAATTGCGGCCGCCGGGGGCGGCCAGGTCGGGGCCGGTGAGGCGGCCCTCCAGGGCGAAGCGGTCGCGGGCGAGGCGGTTGAGGGCGTCCACGTTCGTGCGCCGCCAGGCGTACATGGCCGCGTCCCGTCCGGCGCAGACATCGGCGTACCAGGTGTCCACCGTTGCCTGCCGGGCTTCGTGGGCGTCCGGGGCGATCCGGATCCGGTCGTGGGCGGCGTACCAGGCGACGGCGTCAGCGACCTTCCCACCGCGGAGCTGGCGCAGTGCTTCCCGCTCGGAGGGGTCGTCCTGGCGGAGGTTCTCGGTCAGGACATGGACGATGCCATGATGCCGATTGAGGAGCGCCCGCAGAGCGCCGCCGGGGCCGACCGGGCCGAGCTGGCGGTGGTCACCGACCAGGATCACCTTCGACTTGGCCAGATCGCAAGCGGTCAGCAGGCGCAGCATGTCGCCGTCGTCGGTCATCCCGGCCTCGTCGAGTACGACAACATGCCGCCGGGTGAGCTCCAGGCGGCCGTGGTCGAGGCGCCAGAGGAGCGAAGCGACCGTGCGGCTCTCGGCGAGGTCGGCTTCCCGGCCCAGGGTCCGGGCGGCCTGGCCCGAGGTGGCCGTCCCAACGACCTGGTAACCGGCGGCGGCGTAGGCCTCGGCGGCGCAGCGGACCATGGTGGTCTTGCCGGCGCCGGCCACGCCGAGCACCAGCGAGACGCGCCGTCCCTCGCCGCAGATGCCCCGGACGGCCTTCGTCTGCCCGGACGTCAGCGGACGTCCCAGGACGTGCTCGGCGTGGGCGATGGCCGACCCGACCAACTCGTCGGCGACCACGGCGGAGGTCGCCGTGCCCGTGCCCCGGGCAACCAGTTCGGCAACGGCTCCTTCGGTGGCCAGTGCGGAGGCGGTGGCGTAGGTCCGTTCACGGGCACCCTTGACGCCGAGCAGGGGGACGCAGTCGGGAACGGCGAGGATCCGTTGCACGGCTCGTTGGAGGTCCCCGATTGGCCGGCCGTAGAGGGCCGGGCCGACGGCCACGACGACGTCGGCGGCGGTGAACACCTTGGCCACCGACAGGCGGCTCTCGGGGGAGAGCGCGTCGCCCATCAGCCCGATGATTTCCCGCTCGGACAGGCCCGGCGCCAGGACCGCTTCCCGGCCGGCCCGCTCGACCGAGGCGGCGAGGTCGGGCACGGTCCAGCCGACCTCGGCCAGTTCCCGCTGCCAGCTGGGCATCAGCTCACCGACCGGGGTGTGACGCTTGGCCTCCCGGTTGTCCCGGGCCACGATGTTGCGGGCCCGGTAGCTCGAATAGCCTCTCGCTTCGACCTCCTCGGCGATCTCCGCCGTCCGCTTGGAGTGGATCTCCAGCACCTCGTCGGGAATCCCGACGATGCGCCAGTGGCCCAGCCGACCCGACGGGCCAGGGTCGGGTGTGATGGCGTAGCCCAACTCGACCGCGGTGCGGGCGGCCGCCGCCCGGCCCACGATGGTGGCGGCGTGGAGCTGCTCCCGCCACAGCGTGGTGTCGGGCGCCTTCCAGCCGCCCTG
>Ga0070741_10003753_pt1 | contig 36779 bp, 36 predicted proteins | sample Coa_R1_4_FD_66440 | JGI IMG/M metagenome (GOLD analysis project Ga0070741, IMG submission 66440) | Surface soil microbial communities from Centralia Pennsylvania, which are recovering from an underground coalmine fire - Coalmine... | ecosystem: Environmental > Terrestrial > Soil > Unclassified ... | reverse complement strand
CTAGGATGCCATTGCGGCAATTTCGGGCAAGAGGTCGGCCGCGAGCCTTCTTGCCATATGGTCAATGGCGATCGCTTCCTCAACCGATTGCGGCTCGCCGGTGACACCTTTGCGCTCTGCGGCGTCGAGCGTCGCCTCGACCAGGGCCGCAATGCCGGCAAATCCGAGCCGGCGGCCGACGAATTCGGCAACCGCGATCTCGTTGGCGGCATTGAGAACGGTCGGCGCCGCGCCACCGGTCGCGAGCGCGCGGCGCGCCAGGCCCAGGGCCGGGAAACGCACCGGGTCCGGCTCTTCGAAGCTGAGCGTACCGATCCGGGCGAGGTCGAGCCGCTGCGCCGGCGTCGTCATGCGCGCCGGATGGGCCATGCAATGGGCGATCGGGATGCGCATGTCGGGCGAGCCGAGCTGGGCGATCACCGAGCCGTCGCGGAATTCGACCAGGCCGTGAACGACCGACTGGGCGTGCACCACGACATCGAGCTCGTCGGGTTTCAGTCCGAACAGATGATGGGCCTCGATCAACTCGAGACCTTTGTTCATCAGGGTTGCCGAATCGATCGTGACCTTCGGGCCCATGGTCCAGGTCGGATGCTTGAGCGCCTGTTCGAGCGTGACGTTGCGGATCGCCTCCAGCGACCATGTCCGGAATGGCCCACCCGACGCGGTCAGAATGATGCGTTTGACGTCCTCGCGGCGGCCCGCGCTTAGCGCCTGAAAGATCGCATTGTGCTCGGAATCGACCGGCAGCACCGCGGCGCCGGCCGCGGCGGCGCGGCGCATGAACAGCGCACCGGCGCAGACCAGGCACTCCTTATTGGCCAAGGCGACCGTGGCGCCGCGCTCGGCGGCGGCGAGCGTCGGTTGCAGGCTGGCGGCGCCGGTGATCGCGGCCATGACCCATTCGGCCGGGCGTTGCGCGGCTTCGACGAGGGCTGCAGGCCCGGCAGCCGCCTCGATGCGCGTGCCGGCGAGGCCGGACTTCAGCTCCGCATAAGCGTCGGGATCGGCAATGGCAGCGAACTGCGCGTTGAGCTCGCGGGCGAGCTTGGCCAAGGCCGTGCCGTTGCGGCGCGCGGTCACGGCCTCGACCCGGTAACGGACCGGGTCGCGCCGCAACAGGTCGATGGTGCTCGACCCGATCGATCCGGTCGCGCCAAGGAGCGTCACCGTGCGGGGCACGGCGGCCATCAAATCGGCGGTCGCCAGCGGCTGCCTCTTTGTCATCGCGCTACCATAGCAGCAAGCCCTGGGCCGCAGCACCGGTTCCCGCATGCAGAATGCCGATAAGGGCGGCAGCGGCGGCGGCGAACAGGAAACCGTCGAGCCGGTCCATCAGGCCGCCATGGCCCGGAATGATGCGGCCGCTATCCTTGGCACCGAAGCGCCGCTTCACGGCGGATTCGAAGAGGTCGCCGGCTTGAGCCAACACCGATAACGCCAACGCGATGACTCCAACGCTCACCCAGCGGCCAATGCCGCTCGCATAAGCGACCGCGATAGCGGCGGCAACCCCCCCGGCCAACCCGCCGAGCGCACCCGACCAGGTTTTGTTCGGGCTCACTTGCGGCCACAACCGCGGTCCACCTATGCCGCGGCCGACAAAGTAGGCCAGAATGTCGGTCATCCAGACGATAAGCGCAACGAACAGAAAGGCTTGGAAGCCGAATTTGGCGTCGTTGCGCAACAGCGCCGGGCCGAGAAAGGCGATCCCGGCATAGATGACCCCGCCGGCCGCCCATAGCACGCCGACACGCTGTCCGGCCGCACTGCCTAGCGCGGCTGCCGCGCCGGCCAGCGCAGCCCCGATCGCAATGGCGACCGCCGCGATGGCCGGATAGCCCAGCGCGACCAGCATCAGCGCCGCCAGCAATGCAGCACAACCCAGCGTCAAAAGCCGCAGGTCCGCACGGCCGGCGACCAGATGCGTCCATTCCCAAAAAATGCCGGCGGCGGCGAGTCCACATAGGATGAGAAAGATCCAGCCGCCCCAATAGGCAATCGCCAGCACGATCGGCGCCAGCACGGCAGCCGATACGATCCGCAAGACAAGATTGCGCGGGCCGGCGTCGGCGGCGCCACCGCTTGGGGGGATGGTCACGATCCGGTTTGCGCGACGAGACCGCCGAAGCGGCGTTCGCGCCGCCGATATTCGGCGATGGCAGCCTCGAGCGCCGCGCGGTCGAAATCGGGCCAGTTGATCGGCACGAAGACGAGTTCGCTGTAGGCCGATTGCCAGAGCAAAAAATTCGACAGGCGCTGCTCGCCGCTGGTGCGGATGATCACATCCGGGTCGGGCAAATCGGCGGTGTCGAGATGGCGGGCGATCAGATCCGGCGAGATCGCCTCGGGCGCCAGCCGCCCCTGCGCGACTTCGGCCGCGAGCCGGCCGGCGGCGCGCGCAATCTCCTGGCGGCCGCCGTAATTGAAGGCAACGACCAAGGTCAGACCGTCGTTATCGCGCGTCAAATCCTCGGCTTCCTGCAGCAACAGGCGGATATCGCGGTCGAGGTTGTCGCGCTCGCCGACGATACGCACCCGCACGTTGCTCTTGTGAAGGTCGGCCAGATCGTTGCGGATGAAGCGGCGCAACAGGCCGAGCAGGTCTTTGATTTCCGACGCCGGTCGCGACCAGTTCTCCGAGCTGAACGAGAAGATGGTCAGCACCTCGATGCCGAGGTCGCGCGCAGCGCGCACGGTTCGGCGCAGCGCCTCGACGCCGCGGCGGTGACCTTCGATGCGCGGCAGACCGTGCGCCGCGGCCCAGCGGCCGTTGCCATCCATGATGATGGCGACATGGCGCGGCGTTTCGAACCCGTCGCCCTCGCCCCTCACCGGCGAGGTTTGATGTCTCGCGCCTAAAATCTTGGTCAAACCGTCATGATCTCCTTTTCCTTGGCGGCGAGCAGCTTTTCCACCTCGGCAATCGACGCGTCGGTCGCTTTCTGCACTTCACCGGAATGCCGTTCTTGCTCGTCTTCGCTGATCTGGTGTTCCTTCTCAAGCTTCTTGAGAAGATCGAGGCCGTCGCGGCGCACGTGGCGTACCGCGACGCGCGCGGCCTCGGCATATTTGTGCGCGACCTTGACGATTTCGCGCCGCCGCTCCTCGTTGAGTTCCGGAATGCGCAGCTTGAGCACCTGGCCTTCGGTGGTCGGCGTGAGGCCGAGATTCGCCGCCGAGATCGCCTTCTCCACCGCGTGCACCATGGAGCGGTCCCAGACCTGCACGTTGAGAAGGCGCGGCTCCGGCACGCTGATGGTCGCCAGCTGATTGAGCGGCATGTGGCTGCCATAGGCGTCGACCTGAACATGCTCGACCAGGCCCGCCGAGGCGCGGCCGGTGCGCAAGCCGGACAGCTCCTGTTTCATCGAGGTGAGTGCGCCCTGCATGCGGCGCTTGAGATCGTTGAGGTCGAAATTCGTGGTCGCCATGGCGCCCTCCGCGAGCGGCCGTCTTCATTTTCGGCCGCGCTCCTCCCGCCTACGGGAGGATTTGAGTATCTCTCCCCGGCCCTGCGCGGCTTTCGGCAAGACCAGGATGCCGGACAATCAGCCGACAGTCGTAAAGTGGCCCTTGCCGCGCAACACGTTGGCTATCGCTCCCGGCTCCAGGATCGAGAACACGATGATAGGCATGCGGTTTTCCTGGGCAAGCGCGAACGCCGTCGCATCCATGATTTTCAGGCGTTTATCGAGCGCTTCCTGGTGGTCGAGCTTGTCGTACCGCTTGGCGCTCGGATCGCGCTTGGGATCGGCGGTGTAGACGCCGTCGACGTCGGTTGCCTTGAGCACGGCCTCGCAGCCCATTTCGGCGGCGCGCAGCACGGCGGTAGTGTCGGTGGTGAAGTACGGGTTGCCGGTGCCGCCGGCGAACACGATGACCCTTTTGTCCTCGAGGTGGCGAAGCGCGCGCTGGCGCTCGTAGGTCTCGCAGACCTGCGGCATCGACAAGGCCGACATGGTGCGCGCGCTCACTCCGGCGCGCTCGATCGCGGCTTCCAGCACCAGCGCGTTCATCACGGTGGCGAGCATGCCCATGGCATCGGCGGTCGGGCGCGAGAGGCCGTCTTCGGATATCTGCGCGCCACGCAGCACGTTGCCGCCGCCGACCACGACGCCAAGCCCGATGCCGAGCCCGTGCGCGGCGACGAGATCGGCGGCGAAACGGTCGATGGTCGGCTGATGGATGCCGAATTTCTCCGGCCCGCTGAGCGCTTCGCCGGAGAGCTTGACCACGACCCGGCGGTAATTTTTCAGCTTGGCCATGACGGATCTTCCGTCCCATCGGACCGGTCGCGGGCGACGAAAATCACGCTGGGCGGCTGGTCATCCGCGGCGGGATTCGCTTGGCTTGACACCCTACACCTAGGCGCCGGCGAGCGCCGCCACTTCTCCACCGAAATCGCCGGCCGGCCGTTCGATACCCTCGCCGAGCGCAAAGCGGACAAAGCCGCCGACCTTGATCGGCGCCCCGACCTTGCCTTCGCTTTCCTTGAGTGCCTGGGCGACGCTCTTTTTGTCGTCGTGGATGAACGGTTGATCGAGCAGGCAGACTTCCTTGTAGAAGGTCTTCAGTCCCGACTCGACGATCTTCTCGACCACGTTGGCGGGCTTGCCCTGCGCCTTGGCCTTGTCGCCCAAGACGTTGCGCTCGCGCTCGATGGTTGCGGCATCGAGCCCTGACGAATCGACGGCCTGCGGATTGGCCGCGGCCACGTGCATCGCCACCTGGCGGCCGATCGCCTTGAGCTCGTCGGCATTGCCGGTCGATTGGAGCGTGACAATGACGCCGATGCGGCCGAGCCCCTCGCCCGGCGAATTGTGCATGTAGCTTGCGACCACCCCTTGGCCGACCGCCAGACCTGCCGCGCGGCGCAGCGTCATGTTCTCGCCGACCTTGGCGATGGTTTCAGAAATGGCATCGGCGGTGGTGCGGTCGCCGATCCGCTCGCCGAGGATCTTGTCCACGTCGGCCCCGACATCCAATGCGACATTGGCTATCATTTTGACCAGGCCCTGGAACAGGTCGTTGCGCGCGACGAAATCGGTCTCCGAATTGACCTCGACCAGAATGCCCTTGTTGGCGGTCGCGGCGACCCCGATCAGCCCTTCGGCGGCGACGCGGCCGGCTTTCTTGGCGGCCTTCGAGAGGCCCTTCTTGCGCAGCCAATCGACCGCGGATTCGAGATCGCCGCTGCACTCGGTCAAGGCCGCCTTGCAATCCATCATGCCCGCGCCGGTCTTGTCGCGCAGTTCCTTGACCATGCCGGCGCTGATGTTCGTCGTGCTCATTCGTTTCATCCTTAATCGCGTTCGACGTCCGGGGACCAAGCCAGCCGAGACGCCCGCATCACCAACATAGATATGCGATCGCCGGCGCGCCGCACGTTCCGGACTTATGGGTCCGGGCTCGCACGAGCGGCGCGCCCGGAATGACGCTTACTCGGTCTCGGCGGTCAGTTCCTTGGCCTTGGCGACCCAGCTTTCGACGCGGCCGGGCAACCCGACCTCTTCGCCGACATTGTGGGCGGCGGTCGGCGACATCTCGGCGAGCTGCTGGTAGTGGAAAATGCCGAGGTCGTTGAGCTGTTTCTCGATCGCCGGCGACACGCCGGGCAGCTTCTTCAAATCGTCGGCGACGCCGCGCGGCCCGGACAGGGCCTCGAAGCCGAGCTTGTTGGTCTCGGCCGGCACTTCCTCGGCCATCACCGGTTCCGCCTGGGCGCCGATATCGACGCCGCGCGAGCCTTGGGCGCGCGAGATGCCGTCGATCGCCGCCTTGGCGACGAGGTCGCAGTACAGCGTGATCGCCCGGCTGGCGTCGTCGTTGCCGGGCACCACGTAGGTGATGCCCTCGGGATCGCAGTTGGTGTCAACGACCGCGGCGACCGGCACGTTGAGCCGGCGCGCTTCCTTGATGGCGATGTCTTCCTTGTTGGTGTCGATGACGAACAAGAGGTCGGGCAGGCCGCCCATGTCCTTGATGCCGCCGAGCGCGCGGTCGAGCTTGTCGCGCTCGCGCTGCAGGGTCAGCCGCTCCTTCTTGGTGTAGCCCTGTGCCTCGTTCGACGACAGCATCTCATCGAGCTTGCGCAGCCGCTTGATCGAGTTCGACACCGTCTTCCAGTTGGTCAGCGTGCCGCCGAGCCAGCGCGAATTGACGTAATACTGAGCCGAGCGCTTGGCGGCGTCGGCGACGGCATCCTGGGCCTGGCGCTTGGTGCCGACGAACAGGATGCGGCCGCCCTTGGCGACCGTGTCGCTGATCGCCTGGAGCGCCTGGTGCATCATCGGCACCGTCTGCGTCAGGTCGACAATGTGGATGTTGTTGCGGGTGCCGAAGATGTACTCGGACATCTTCGGGTTCCAGCGGTGGGATTGATGGCCGAAATGCACGCCAGCTTCCAAAAGCTGGCGCATGCTGTAGTCGGGCAGCGCCATAGATCTTCTCCGGTTGATCCGCCGCGGACCGAAGAGCCTCACCCTTAAGGTGAAGCACCGGACGGTCCCCTTTCGGGGCCAAGGCCCGCGTGTGAGGTTTGCGCGGCTTATATAGCGAACCGCCGGCATTGCGCAACGCACAATTGGGGCGCGGTCCGTCCGACAGCCGGCCACTGCCCCTGCCCCTTGGCGAGGCCGGATTACGTCTGCTGCCGTTGCGCCCGCATGAGCCTAAGGCGCTCCAGGCTTTCGGCCGACCAGACGGCCTCCAGTTCGTAGAACTCGGAAACCGCTTTGGCGCCGGAGGGAAGCGTCACCCACGGCTGTTTGGAGGACGTGTAGATGTGGATGTCCGGCGGACAGAGGTCGGGGTTGTCCATGGTGCCGACGCGCACAAAGCGGACGGCCGGCCCGGCTTGCGGGTAATTGCTCCAGACCGCCACCCGGCAGGTCGGACAGCGGGCGATCTTCTGGCCCCTGCCGCTCGCCGAGGGCGTCGCAACGATGTCCGGCTCGCCGGCGGTGTGCACCACGCGATCGGCTTCATAAAGCGCATTGAGCGCATGGGCGGTACCAGTCTCGCGCTGGCACCAGCGGCAATGGCAGGCATGAACGATCAACGGCGTTCCGATGAGGCGATATCGGACCTGCCCGCAGGTGCATCCGCCTTCCATGTCCGGCGCTTACTCTGCGGCGCGCGCGAGGCCGACGGAGTCGAGATGCGCGACGACTTCGCCGACGTGCATCACGTCGGCGTATTTGTGATGCATGTCGAACAGATTGACCTTGTGGGTGAGCTCGGCGCGGTCGTAGGTGCATTCCTCGACGACGCTGATGTGATAGCCGGACGAATAGCCGTCGACGACGCTCGCGCGCACACAGCCGGACGTGCTTTCGCCGCATACGATCAGGCTCTGCACGCCAAGGAGCGCCAGATGCGAGGTGAGCGGCGTGCCGGCAAAGATGCTGGCGCGCTGTTTCGGGATCAGAATGTCGCCGGGCTCGAGGGTGAACTCGCGATAAATGCCGTAGCCGTCGTCCGGCACCTCGCGCTTGCGCCGCGTCGACACCGCACCGGGCGGCCGGTTGTTGGGGCGGATGTCCTGGGTGCAGAAAAAGATCGGTATGCCGGCGCGGCGCGCCGCCGCGAGCAACGTCTTGGTCGGTGCGATGGCGCGATGGGCGTAGAGGCCGCAGGTGTTGGGATAACGCTCGTTGAGCTCGGCCGGCGGATGGGCACCGCCGCGATAGACGAGGTCGTAGAGATCGATGCAAAGGAGCGCCGGCCGCGGGCCCACATAGGTCTCGCGTCGCCAGCCGGCATAAAGCGCAAGGTCGCTGTCCGGAACGACGTCCTTCCAGCAATGCTCGTTGAATTGGTCGATGGATGCCATGGGATTCCTCCGCTCCGGTCGCCAGAGTATAGCGGCATGGCGCAAAATGTCCCATGCGCGCGGCCTGCCATGGCATGCGGAACCTGCTAGCATCGCGGCATGAAAAAGCTGCATCGACGCCGATTCATGCAAGCCGCCGCCGCGGCGGCCGCTATTCCGGCGCTGCCCGCCCTGGTGCGGGCCGACACTTATCCATCGCGGCCCGTCCGCATCATCGTCGGGTTTGCGCCGTCGGGCGCCGCCGACATCATCGCGCGGCTGATGGCGCAGAAGCTCACCGACCGTTTCGGCCAGGCCTTCGTCGTGGAAAACCGGCCGGGCGCCGCCATGAACATCGCCACCGGTCTCGTCGCCAAGGCGGCGCCGGACGGCTACACGCTGCTCAACATCACCACCATCAACGCCTGGAACGGGTCGCTCTACAAACATCTCGATTTCAATTTCCTGCGCGACATCACGCCGATCGCCAGCATCTCGCGCGCCGGCGGCGTGCTCGAGGTCAACCCTTCGGTTCCGGTGCACAGCGTTGCCGAGTTCATCGCCTACGCCAAGGCTAATCCGGGCAAGCTCAACATGGGCACCGGTGGTCCGGGCTCCGGGCCGCACATGTACGGCTCGCTGTTCGAGATGATGGCCGGCGTGCAAATGGTGCCGGTGCATTATCACGGTACCGGACCGGCGGTGCCCGATCTGTTGAGCGGCCGCCTGCAGGTGATGTTCGACCTGGTCACGTCCTCGATCGGCTCGATCAAGGACGGCAAATTGCGCGCGCTCGGCGTCACCACCGCGAACCGCTACGACGCGTTGCCCGACGTGCCGCCGATCGGCGACGTCGTCAAAGGCTACGAGGCGAGCGGCTGGCAGGGTTTCGGCGCGCCGGCCAATACGCCGCCCGAGATCCTCGACAAGGTGCACGAGGCGATCAACGCCGCTTTGGCCGACGCGGCCTTACAGAAGCGGCTCGACGAGATCGGCGCGCCGGCATTTTCGACCTCGCGCCAGGATTTTCGCAAGCTCATCGAAGCCGACACGGCGAAATGGGCCGAGGTGGTCAAGTTCGCCAATATCCAGCTGGATTGATGAAATATCCTTCCCTGCGAAGCGGGGAAGGGGGACCATCTTGCGAAGCAAGATGGTGGAAGGGGCGCCGGCCATGACACTTGTTGCAGCGACTGAGCAAACCTCCCCGCCGCGCGCCCCCTCCACCATCCTTCGCTCGCTATGCTCGCTACGGATGGTCCCCCTCCCCCGCTTCGCTGCGCTACGCGTGGGAGGAAAGTGATGCCAGCATCGCGCCGCCGGTGGTTAGGTCTTGCAGCCGCTGGCGCAGCGCTGGCGCCGTGGTCGCGTCGCGCTGCCGCCCTCACCTATCCGACGCGGCCGGTGCGCATCATCGTCGGCGCCGTGCCCGGCAGCGCGCCGGACGTCGTCGCTCGGCTCATGGCCGACTGGCTGTCGAAGCGGCTCGGCCAAGCGTTCTTCGTCGACAACCGCAATGGCGCCAGCGGCAATCTCGCCTCTGAAATGGTGGCCGGCGCGGCGCCGGACGGCTACACGCTGCTTCTGGTGTCGGCCTCCGCCGCCATCAACGCCACGCTCTACCACAATCTGAAATTCAACATCCTGCGCGATTTCACCTCGATCGCCGGCGTCGTTGCGTTTCCGATGGTGATCACGGTCAGTAAGGCGTTCCCGGCCAAAAGCCTTCCTGAGTTGATTGCCGCCGCCAAGCAAACCCCCGGCAAGATCAACATCGGAACGCCGCCGATCGGCTCGCCGCAGCACGTCGCTGGCGAATTGTTGAAGATGCTGACCGGGATCAATGTCGTTTTTGTCGCCTATCGCGGCGGGCCGCCGGCGATTACGGACGCGCTCAGCGGCCAAGTGCAGGGCGTCATCGGCACCGTGCTTCTGACCATCGAGCAGATCCGCGCCGGCGGTTTGCGCCCGCTCGCCGTCACCGGCACGGCTCGATCCGAATTGCTGCCGGACGTGCCGACGGTGGCAGACACCGTCCCCGGCTTCGAGGCGACCCAATGGGTCGGCCTTATGGCGCCGAAGAACACGCCGCGCGACATCGTCGAAGCGCTCAATCGCGAGATCGAGGCAGGCCTCGCCGACCCCTCCATGAAGGCGAAGATTGTCGCGCTCGGCGGCACCGAGCTGCCCGGTTCGGCGGCGGCGTTTGGTTCATATGTCGACGCCGAAGTCGCCAAGTGGGCAAAGGTGATCGCGTTCGCCGACATCAAGGCCGATTGATCGGGCGCCACCGCTGCAATCGCTTCAAGGTAGTCATTGATGAAAATATCACGCCGTGCCGTGCTGCAGTTCGTTGCCGCCACAGCGGCAATCTCGTCTGGGTTGCCGCGGCGCGCGGCGGCGCTCGATTATCCGACGCGGCCGGTGCGCCTGATCGTCGGCCTTCCGGCCGGCGGCACGCCCGACATTTACGCGCGCCTGATCGCCGACCGCTTGTCCGAACGGTTGGGCCAGCCGTTCGTGGTCGAGAACCGGCCCGGCGCCAGCGGCAATATCGCCACCGAAATGCTGGTGCGGGCGCCGCCCGACGGCTACACGCTCCTGATGGTCATCGCGCCGAACGTGATCAATCCGGCGCTCTATCCGGACCTGAAATACAATTTCATCCGCGATACCGCGCCAGTCGCCAGCATCGGCGGCTCGCCGTTCGTCATGGTGGTCCATCCGGCGTTTCCGGCCAATAGCGTTCCCGAATTCATCAGCTATGCGAAGGCCAATCCGGGCAAGATCAACGTCGCCTCGACCGGCAACGGCAATCTCACCCACATGGCTGCCGAGCTGTTCAAGATGATGGCCGGCGTCGACCTGTTGCACGTGCCCTATCGCGGCGAGACCGCGGCGCAGGCCGATCTCCTCGGCAACCGCGTGCAGGTCATGTTCGATCCGGTGCCGTCGGCGCTCGGCTATGTGCGCAGCGGCAAGCTGCGGGCGCTTGCCGTCACCAGCGCCAAGCCGATGACGGATTTGCTGCCCGGCCTGCCGGCCATGAAGCAATTTTTGCCGGACTACGAAGTGACCGGCATCACCGGCATCAGCGTGCCGAAAAACACGCCGGCGGAAATCATCGGCAAGCTCAACCAGGCGATCAACGCGGTGCTCGCCGAGCCGCAGATCAAAGCGCGCTTTGCCGAGCTCGGCAGCCTCGAAGTGAGCGGCTCGCCCGCCGATTTCGGCCGGATCGTCGCGGCCGAAACCGACAAATGGGCCAAGGTGATCAAGTTCGCCGGCATCAAGGCGGAGTGACGAGCGCGACCGAAGGGCGCGGGACGCCGCGTGGCGCCAGCCGTACAATCGGCGGCACGCAGGAGGACACGACCATGCAGCTTGGGCGCAAGCGCTTCATGCAATTGGCTGCTGCGACGGCGCTGTGGCCGGCGGCGGCGCGCTTCGCGTTCGCCGACGATTACCCGACCAAGCCGATCCATCTGGTGGTGCCGTCGCCGCCTGCCGGCACGTTCGACATCGTAGCGCGGCTCGTCGCCAAAGCGGTGGAGCCGCACCTGCACCAGCAATTCGTCATCGACAATCGCGGCGGCGCCGGCACCAATCTCGGCACCGGCACCGTCGTCCACGCGGCGCCCGACGGCTATACGCTGCTGCTTGCCGGATCGCCGGGCGCCATCAATGTCACGCTCTATCAGCATCTCGATTTTTCCTTCGCCCGCGATATTGCGCCGGTCGCCAGCATCGAGCGCGCGCCGCTGATCGTGGTGGTCAATCCATCGCTGCCGGCCAAGACCGTTCCGGAATTCATCAGCTACGCCAAACAGAATCCCGGCAAGATCAACCTCGGCACCGGCGGCGCCGGCTCAACCGGCCATGTGGCCGGCGAGCTGTTCAACATGATGGCCGGAATCAAGATGGCGCACGTGCCGTATCGCGGCGAGGCGCCGGCGATCACCGATCTGCTGGGCGGCCAGGTGCAGGTCGTGTTCTCGACGCCGGGCTCGGCCATCTCCTACGTCAAGGCCGGCACGCTGCGCGCGCTCGGCGTAACCAGCGCCAAGCGCATGGACGTGCTGCCCGATGTGCCGACCGTCGCCGAGTTCTTGCCCGGCTACGAGGCGGTGTCATGGGCCGGCATCGGCGCGCCCGCCAAGACTCCGCCCGAGATCATCGCTAAGCTCAACGCCGCCTTCAACACCGCTTTGGCCGAGCCGGAGCTGCAAGCACGGCTGGCCCAGTTCGGCGCCGTGGTGATGACGACCACGCCGGCCGAGTTCGGCACGTTCATCGCCGCCGAGATCGAGAAGTGGGGCAAGGTGGTCAAGTTCGCCGACATTCACGCCGACTGATGTCAAGCACGCGCGGTGCCTGGCTGGGGATACAGACAAAAAAATCTGGAGGAACGTTATGATCATTGCGCGCCGACATTTTTTGCAGGCCGCAGCCGGTGCAGCGGGTCTTGCCGCCGTGCCGGCCGCTTCGCGCCTCGCCCGCGCCGACACCTATCCGTCGCGCTCGGTGCGCATCGTGGTCGGCTTTCCGCCGGGCGCCGCCACCGACATTGTCGGCCGCCTGATGGCGCAGTCGCTGTCGCAGAAGTTCGGCCAGCAGGTCTATGTCGAGAACAAGCCGGGCGCCGGCAGCAATCTGGCGGCCGATCTCATCGCCAAGGCGGCGCCGGACGGCTACAACTTGCTGGCCATGACCGTCACCAACACGGTCAATGAAACGCTTTACACGAATCTGAGCTTCGACTTCGTGCGCGATCTGGTGCCGGTCGCACGCACCATCCGCTCCGCCAACGTCCTGGTAGTCAATCTGTCGGTGCCGGCAAATAACGTGGCGGAATTCGTCGCCTACGCCAAGGCCAATCCGGGCAAGCTCAATTACGCCTCGTACGGCCACGGCACCGCGCCCAACATGGCGGGCGAGCTGTTCAACATGCTGGCGGGCACCAAGCTCGTGCATGTGCCGTATCATTCGAACTTCATGCCCGACATGCTGAGCGGCCAGGTGCAATTGTCGTTTCTGCCGGTGCCGCTGATCATCGGCTTCATCCGCTCGGGCCAGGTGCGGGCGCTCGGCGTCAGCGGCGCGGCGCCGACCGAGGCGCTGCCGGGCGTGCCGCCGATCGCCCAGACCGTGCCGGGATACATGGCCGACATTTGGCACGGCATCGCCGCGCCCAAAGGCACGCCGGGCGAGCTCGTCGAGAAGCTGAACGGGACCATCAACGCGGTGCTGAACGATCCGGCGCTGAAGCCGAAATTCACCGATCTCGGCGCCGAACCGGCGCCGCTGAGCACAGCTGAGTTGCGCACGTTCATCGCCGCCGAAGTCGACAAGTGGGCCAAGGTCATCCAATTCGCCGATATCAAAGCGGGGTAAGCTCGACAATGAAGTTCAGGCGCCGCGATTTTCTGCAGGCCGCATTGGGCACGGCCGTCCTGCCGTTGTCAGCTCACGCCGCGCGGGCGCAAGCGTTTCCGTCGCGCGTCATCACCATCGTGGTGCCCTACCCGGCCGGCGGCCCGACCGACACCATCGCGCGCATCCTCGCCGACCGCATGGGCACGGTGCTGCACCAAACCGTCATTGCCGAGAACATCAGCGGCGCCGGCGGCAGCATCGGCGTCGGCCGCGTCGCCCGCGCTACGCCGGACGGCTATACGCTGAGCATCGGTCACGTGCAGACCCACGTGCTCAACGCCGCGGTGATGAAGCTGCCCTACGACGTGGTCAATGATTTCGCGCCGATCTCGCTCATTGCCGACACGCCGATCTGGATCATCTCGAAAACCGCGGTGCCGGCCACCGATTTCAAGAGCTTCCTGGCCTGGCTGAAGGAGGAGAACGGCAAGGCCACCGCCGGCACTGTCGGCATCGGCGGCCCGACCGAAATTGCCGGTCTGATTTTCGCCAAGCAGACCGGCACGCAATTCCAGACCGCACGCTATACCGGCGGCGCGCCGCTGCTGCAGGATCTTTTGGGCGGCCATATCGATTTCGCCTTCGGCCAGGCCGCGACCTATTTGAGCTATGTCCGCAACGGCCAGCTCAAGGCCTATGCGGTGTTGCAGCCGAAGCGCTGGTGGGCGGCACCCGAGGTGCCGACTCTGGACGAACTCGGCATTCCAAACATTCACGCCAGCTTCTGGCACGGCCTGTGGGCGCCCAAGGGCACGCCGCCCGATGTGATCGCCAAACTGAACGACGCGGTGCGCGAAACGTTAGCCGATGCGAGCGTGCAGCAGCGCTTTCGCAACGTCGGCCAGGAAATCTGGCCCGTGGCCGAGCAGACGCCGGCGGCGCTGGCGGCCAAGCAGAAGGCGGAGATCGCGCAATGGACGCCGATCGTCAAAGAGGCCGGGATCAAGATTGACGAGAAGTAGCGGCGCACGCCGCGATGACGAGCGAATATTCAGGGAGAACAAAAATGTCGCTAATCGATCGCAGAAAGATGTCGATTCTCACCGCCGCGGCGCTTGCCGCGCCGGCGCAGGCATTTGCCGCGGAGACCTATCCGTCGCGCCCGATCCATCTCATCGTCGGTTTCTCCCCCGGCGCATCGTCCGACATCGTGGCGCGCCTGTTTGCTAAAGGCGCCGAACAAATCCTCGGCCAGAACATCATCGTCGAGAACAAGACCGGCGCCGGATCGAGCATCGCCGCCGGCTATGTCGCGCGCGCGGCCAAGGATGGCTACACGCTGATGGCGCCGGCGTTGTCGACCTTGACCTACAAGACCGTACATGCCGAAGCGCCCTACGACATGGTCAAGGACTTTGCGCCCATCGCGCTCCTGGCCGTCGGCCCGCTGGTCATGGCGGTCGATCCCAAGCTCGGCGTCAACAGCGTCAAGGAATTCACGGCGCTCGCCAAGTCAAAACCCGGCCAGCTTAATTTCGGCACGGTCGGGCCCGGCAGCCTGCCCGATCTCGCCGCCGAACTTTACGCGCAGCGCGCCGGCGTCAAGCTCACGCAGGTCACCTATCCGGGCAGCCCGCAGATCACGCAGGATCTGTTGGCCGGCCGGGTCCAGATGAGCTTTCAGATTACGTCGGCGATCGTCGGCCAGGTCAAAGCCGGCCAGATCAAGGCGCTGGCGGTTGCGACCGCGAAGCGGTCCGACCTGTTGCCCGACGTGCCGACCATGGCGGAAGCCGGCATGCCGGACTTCGACACCCCGCTCTGGTTTGCCGTCATGGCGCCGGCGGGCACGCCGCGTCCGGTGATCGATAAGCTCGCCGCCGCGGCCAAGCAGGCGATGCATTCGCCCGCAACCAAGGATCTGCTGGCCAAACAGGGTTTTGCCCCGGAAGACATGGGACCGGATCAGTTCGCCGACTTCATCAAGAGCGAGGTCAAGCGCTGGTCCGATGTCGTGACCGCCGCGAACATCAAGGGCTGAACGGGCGCACTCGCTAAACCGACTGCAGCGCGCCTTCCTCGCGCGTTGCATCGAACGAAAAAATCCAGGAGCGGTCGAGGAACGGCGGCGGCGGCACTTTGCGGTTATTGGCGAACTGCTGGCGCGACTGCAGAGTGACGCGCGCGGTGCGCGGCTGGCGCGCGGCGACGTAAGTGGCGAGCGCGGTCTCGATGTCGTCGTGATCGGCGAGCGCGCGCGCCAGCACATAGCCGTCCTCGATCGCCATGTTGGCGCCCTGCGCCAAGGTCGGCATGGTCGGATGCGCGGCGTCGCCGAGGAGCGTGACCCGGCCGCACGTCCAGTGCGGCAGTGGATCGCGGTCGTAAATGCCCCATTTGAACACGTGCTCGACGTGGCGGAACATGCCGAGCAGCGCCTCGTTCCAGCCGGCTTTGGCGGCGATCAGCTCGTCGCGGCTCGAGCGCACCGACCAGGATTCCTCGACCCACTCTTCGGTGTAATGGCCGCCGAAAATGTTGAGCGTGTCCCCGTTGCCGCCGATCGGATAGGTGATGACGTGGCCGTTCGGGCCGATCCAGCCGACATATTCGCCGCGCTCGAGCGTGACGCCGCCGCCCGGACCGACGCGGATCGGCACGCAATCCATCGGCACCATGCAGCGCCACGCCATCATGCCGGTGAAACGCGGCGCGTCGGCGCCAAAATGCTGGGCGCGGATAGTGGAGCGGATGCCGTCGGCGGCGACCACGACGTCGGCTTCAGCTTCCGTACCGTCTGAAAAACGCGCAACCGCTTGGCCATTGACCGTGTCAGCGCCGATACAATTGGCGCCGAGCCGCAGTGGCACACTGGCGGCCGCCGCGCGCAGCATGGTGTGCAGGTCGGCGCGGTGCGCCGTCATATAGGGCGCGCCGAATTTCGGCTCGTAAAAGCCCCGCATCGGCTCGCGAAAGCGCAGGCTGGCGTCGTCCCATTTGAGCGACACCATGGTGGTCGGCTCGACCGCGTTGCGGCGCAACGCGTCCTCGAGACCGAGCGCGCGGAAAACTTTGACCGAGTTCGGTCCGATCTGCAGCCCGGCGCCGACCTCTTCGAGTTTTTCCGCGCGCTCGAAAACGGCGACTTCAATGCCGCGCCGGCGCAGCGCACAGGCCGCCGCGAGCCCGCCGATGCCGGCGCCGACGATGATGACGCGCAGAGGCCGCCTTGCTTTCACCGGCATGCGCGGATGATGACATAGAACGTGTCAGCGCGTAACCTTCGACATCGGGTTGGCGCCATGAGGCGGGGGAGATCGCGTATGTCGGCTCGTATGGCGATTGCGTTTGCGGCGGCGCTGTTCTGTGTATCGAATGCTGCCGCGCAGCAACCGAAGCTCGATTATGACTTCTTCAAAAACCGGGTCGAGCCGATCTTTTTGCAGAAGCGCGAAGGCCATACGCGCTGCTATGTCTGTCATAAAGAATCCAATAACGCCTTGCGTCTGGAGAAGCTGCCGGCCGGCGCAACATCCTGGACCGAAGAGCAGTCGCGCAAGAATTTCGCCGTGGTGTCGGCGCTGGCCGTGCCCGGCGACCTCGCCGCCAGCCGGCTCCTCCTGCACCCGCTCGCACCGGAAGCCGGCGGCGACCTGTTTCATTCCGGCGGCCGCCAGTTCGCCTCCAAGGACGATCCGGACTGGAAGATCTTGGCGCAGTGGGTTTCAGGTCAGCACTGAGTCAGCGCATCACCAGCGTGTTGATACGCTTGGGCACTTCGCCGACCGGAATGACGGCGCGCAGCTTCATGGTCTCGGTGTCGATGGCCGAAACCGAGCGCAGGCCGGCGTTGGAGATGTAGACGGTCTTGCCGTCGGGCGCGAAGGTGACCCAGTTCGGGATTGCGCCGCCGAGGCCACGCCCCGGCAGCTTCAAGTCCGGCAGCGCCACCTGGCCGAGCAGGCTCAGGTTGGCGAGCGAATAGACGAACACGGCGTTCTGCGGAATGCTTGTCACCCACAGGGTCTTGCCGTTTGGCGCCACGCCGATGCCGTGCGAGGGCGCCGCGGCGCGGCCGGCGTCCATCTCGACGCCGGTATGCAGGTTGGGCAGCGTGATGCGCGCCACTTCCTCGCGTTTGGCAAAGTCGATCACGGCGAAGCCGTCGGTATCCGAGAGCTGGACGAAAATGCGCTTGGTCGAGCCGTCCGGGTTGGCCTCGATGGTCATCGGCCGCACGCCCTTGTCGAACAGATACTCCCAGGCGACGGTATCGGTCGTCAGATCGATGACGGTGAGCAGCTTTTTCGGGATCGAGCCGGCGATCAAAAACTTGCCGTCCGGCGTCACGTAGATGTTGTGCAGCCGGCCGTGCACCGGAATGCTCTTGGTCCGGGTCAAGGTCGCCGCATCGACCACGTCGACGGCACCCGGTTCGCGCGCGATGGCGACGAAGATGCGCTTGCCGTCCCGGCTCACCGCGATGTTGTTGGGATGCGCCGACAGCGCGACTTTCTTGATGAGCTTGCCGCTCTTTTGGTCGAACACGTCGAGCGTCGCGGTCGATTCGTTGCTGACATAGACCTTGGAGCCGTCGGCGGCGAAATTGATGCCGTGGGCCGCCTCGATGCCGCCGATCACCTGCACCACCTTATTGGTCGTGGTGTCGACGACGTGGATCGCGTCGCCGGCGCTGTTGGTCACATAGACGAACGCCGAGGTCGCCAGCGCCGGCAGTGGCGCAAGCGCAAGTGCAATCGAGGCATATCCAAGCAGGCGGTGAATGGCGGCCATGGCGTTCTCCCTTGGCGCTCTCCTTTGGCAACGCTTTCCACGAGCAAATTTGACGGCAGCGTACGCGCAAGGCGCATCTTGCGCCAGCGCCTTTTGCGGGCGCGAGACTAAAGCGCCTCGACGGTGACGACGCCGGTCACGGCCTTGATGGCGCCGGCGATCTGCGGCGAGACCTTGAAGCGGCCGGGCAGTTTTACTTCGACCTCACTGCCGTTCTGCAACAGCAGCACCATGCTGACCTCGCCATCGCCGGCCTCGCCGCCACCGTTGCCATTGCCGTGTCCGTTACCGCCGCCGTTGCCGTTACGCGCGGCGCCGTTGCGCGTCGGCTCGAGGCGGCGCGCCACGCCGGCGAGCGGCTCCTCGTTGCGGAGAAACACGCGTAATCCCTTCTGCGTGCGCGCCGCCGCTTCGTCGAGCGGCTCGACCGATTGGATGCGGGCGCGCACCTCTTCGGCCTGTACCTCGGCACTGAGCAACAGCAGCACCGCGGTGCCGGGCTCCAACAGGTCGCGGTACTGTGCCAAGCCTTCGGCGAACAGCACCGCCTCGTAGTGCCCGCTCGGGTCGGACAGGCCGATGATGCCCATCTTGGTGCCGGTGCGGGTGCGCCGCTCCATGCGCGACACCACCGTGCCGGCGACCCGGCCGGCGCCGGCGCCGGCCTTCACCGCGCGGGAAAACTCGGCCCACGACTGCACGCGCAGCCGCTTGAGTGCCGCGGCGTAGTCGTCGAGCGGATGGCCGGACAGAAAGAACCCGACCGCCTCGTATTCGCGCTGCAGCCGCTCCGCCGGCAGCCATGCTTCGAGCGCCGGCAGCGTCAGCGGCTCATGCGCCGTCGGGCCGCCGAACAGTTCGGACTGGCCGAGCGCGGCATCGTCATGACTGCGCTGCGCGCTGGCGAGGAGCCGATCGACTGCGCCAAACACGCGAGCGCGGTTCGACTCCATGGCATCGAAGGCGCCGGCAGCGGTGAGCGATTCCAGCACCCGCTTGTTGAGCGCGCGCGGATTGATGCGGCGGGCGACGTCGGCGAGATCGGCGAACGGCCGGTCGCCGCGCGCGGCGACGATGCTCTCGACCGCCTGCCGGCCGACGCCACGCAACGCGGCGAGCGCATAATGGATGGCGTTACCGTCGACCTCGAACTCCACGTCGGAGCGGTTGATCGACGGCGGCTCGACCTTCAGCCCGAGCCGCTCCGCCTCGGCGCGAAATTCGGCGAGCTTGTCGGTGTTGCCCATGGCGAGCGTCATCGAGGCGGCCAGGAATTCGACCGGGTAGTTCGCCTTCATGTAGGCGGTGTGGTAGGTCAAGAGCGCGTACGGCGCCGAATGCGATTTGTTGAAACCGTAATCGGCGAATTTCGCGCACGCCTCGAAGATCGCCTCGGCCTCGCCGCGCGCTATGCCGCGCTCGACCGCACCGCCGATGAAGCGCTCGCGCTGCTTTTCCATCTCGGCGCGGATTTTCTTGCCCATGGCGCGGCGCAACAGGTCGGCTTCGCCGAGCGAATAGCCGGCCAGATCCTGCGCGATCTTCATCACCTGCTCCTGATAGGTGATGATGCCGTAGGTCGGCTGCAAAATCGGCTGCAGTTTCGGGTGCAGATAATCGGTCGGCTCGTGGCCTAGCTTGCGCGCGCAGTAGGTCGGGATGTTGGCCATCGGGCCGGGCCGGTACAGCGCGACCAGCACGATCAGGTCCTCGAAGCGGTCCGGGCGCATGTCGATCAGCGCCCGCCGCATGCCCGCGCTTTCCACCTGGAACACGCCGACCGTCTCGCCGCGCGCCAGCATGGCGTAGGTTTTTGCATCGTCGAGAGGCACCTCGGCGAGATCGAGGTCGATGTCGCGCCGCCGCACCAGTTTGACCGCGCGATCGAGAATGGTGAGCGTGGTCAGCCCAAGAAAATCGAATTTCACGAGGCCCGCCGGCTCGACCCACTTCATGTTGAACTGGGTCACCGGCATCAGCGATTTCGGATCGCGGTAGAGCGGCACCAGTTCGCTCAGCGGCCGGTCGCCGATGACGACGCCGGCCGCGTGCGTAGAAGCATGCCGATGCAAACCTTCGAGTTTCTGGGCAATGTCGAAGGCCCGCGCGATCACCGGGTCGCGGTCGCGCTCGGCCTGCAGCCGCGGCTCGTCATCGATGGCGCGTTTGAGCGTGACCGGGTTCGCCGGGTTCTGCGGCACCAATTTGCATAGCCGGTCGACCTGTCCATACGGCATCTGCAGCACGCGGCCGACATCGCGGAGCACGCCGCGCGCCTGCAGCGTGCCGAACGTGATGATCTGCGCGACGGAGTCGCTGCCATAGCGCTGCTGCACGTAGCGGACGACTTCATCGCGCCGCTCCTGACAGAAATCGACGTCGAAATCCGGCATCGAGATGCGCTCGGGATTGAGGAAGCGCTCAAAGATAAGATCGAAGCGAATCGGATCGAGATCGGTGATGGTGAGCGCATAGGCGACCAGCGACCCGGCGCCCGAACCGCGGCCCGGTCCGACCGGGATGCCCTGCGCCTTGGCCCACTGGATGAAATCAGCGACGATCAGAAAGTAGCCTGCGTATTTCATCTTGACGATGACGCCGAGCTCATAGTCGAGCCGCTCGCTGTATTCGTCGGCGGTATGGCCGTGGGCGATGCCATGCTTCGCCAGCCGCGCGGCGAGGCCGGCTTGGGCGGCCTGGCGGAGCGCGTCGGGCTCGTCGTTGCGGACGGTCTCGTCGTCACGGCGGCCGCCGGAGAAGCGCGGCAGGATCGGTGCGCGGGTGCGCGGCCGGAACGCGCAACGCTCGGCGATCTCGACGGTGGCGGCGAGCGCCTCCGGCAGATCGGCGAACAGCTTGGACATTTCGGCGCGGCTCTTGAAACGGTGCTCGGACGTGAGCTGGCGGCGCTCGCTGTCGGCGATGAGCTTGCCTTCGGCGATGCACAACAGCGCATCGTGGGCCTCGTAATCGTCGGGCTTGGCGAAGAACGGCTCGTTGCTGGCGACGAGTGGCAAACCGGCTGCGTAAGCAAGCTCGATCAGTCCCGCCTCGACCGCACGCTCGGACGTGGTGCCATGGCGCTGCAGCTCGACATAAAGCCGGTCGCCGAACAGGCGCTGCAACATCTCGCAGCGCGCCGCCGCCAGCGTCTGCTGCCCGCCGGCGAGCGCCAGATCGAGCGCCCCGCTCGGGCCGCCGCTCAGCGCGATCAGGCCCGCGGTCTCGCCGTCGAGCCAATCGAGCCTGATATGCGGCCGCTCGTGCGGCTCGGTCTCGAGATAGGCGCGCGAGCACAGCCGCATCAGGCGGCGATAGCCTTCTTCGCGCGCGGCAAGGAGCACGAGCCGCGGAAAGCTTTGACCGACGCCGCCGCCGTTGCCGGCCACGCCGCCGCGCTTCTCCTGATCGGCGAAATCGACAGCGAGCGCGCAGCCGACGATCGGCTGGATGCCGCTGCCGGCCATCTTTTCAGAGAATTCCAGCGCGCCGAACATGTTGTCGGTGTCGGTCAGCGCCAGCGCCGGCTGCCGGTCTTTTTTGGCAAGCTCGGCGAGCCGCGCGATGGTCAGCGCGCCCTCGAGCAGCGAGTAGGACGAATGGACGTGCAAATGCACGAAGCGGGGTTCGGCGAGGGTGGACATGACTTGGCTTTACGTGGTGCGTTCGGCGATTCTGCCGAGCGCGACGATGACGCATCGAGGCCGGCGCTGTCGATGGCCGCGGCCGAATAGGCCGCGACATCCACAGCCCGTTGGCGCGGCGGCGGGCGCGCCCGTGCCTGGCATCGAAAATCAAATCACGCCAAGTACTTGGATCCAGACCGCGACCGTCGCCAGAAACAACGTGATGGAGGCCAGCGCCGCCGCCTCCTCGAAAAACCTGCGAACCATGACCCAGCTCCTTCTAAGAACGAAGAGGGAACATTGTTCACTAGGCGTTCGCGAAGTCAAGCCCTCTCCCGGCGTGCGGGAGGGCGCTCACGCTCGCTGGTAAATGGTTCGTTTGGGCGCTGAGTCGGAATAAAGACAATCCGCCGGTGTTTGCCGCGCCATGCAGGAGATCGCGGAATTCAGAGGCTATGCCGAGGACTGCCGGCGAATCGCGCGATCTACCAACGATCCCGAGCACAAACGTCGCTTGATGGAGATGGCCACCGTCTGGGACCTGCTGGCCGACGAGCGCGAGGAACGCCCTGGCGGCGGCAAGCGGGCGTCAGACGGCTGACCGGTCGGTGAGAAGCGCGGGGCACGCCTTCTAAGCTGCGCCGAGACAGGCCGGCGAAACGAACACCCGCACCTCACGGCCGAGCAGCTGCAACAGAATAGCGACGCGATGCTCGTCGGCGATGCGCTCGAGCACGCCGGTGGCTTCGGCAAAAATGCCGTCGATGAGGCGCACCGCGCTGCCCGGCCGCATGCCGGCAGGCAGGCCGAGCCGCACAAAACCCTGATCGGTCTCACGGCCGCGGATCTCGTCGACGACGCCGTCGGGCACCGGCACCGGATCCTCGCCGGCCAGCACCAGCCGGCTGACGCCGAAGGTCGAGCAGATCGAACGCCAGCGATCGCGGGCCGGGTCGAGCGCGACAAACAGGTAGCGGGGAAACAGCGGCCGGACCACGACGTCGTGGCGCCGGGCGTGGCGGCGGCCGCGCGCATAGCGCGGCAGATAAGTGGCAAAGCCCTGCCGGCGCAGATTGAGATCGGCGCGGGCTTCGCCGTTGGGCTGGGTGTGCACGACGTACCAGCGCGCGCCCGGCATCATGAGGCGGCTCCGTGACGGGCGGCGGCAATTGCGGCGGCGTGCACCCGCAGCAGCGCCGGGAGATGGACGCGCTCGGCGCCGAACGCAGCCAGCGCCGCGTCGTATGCGGCGCGCGCGTCGGACAAAGCCGTGATCATGACCGCGTCAACTGCGTCGATCGCCGCCCCATCGGGACCATCGCGAAGCCCATCGGCCGGCAGCGGCAGGATGGCGACGATCTCGACCGGATGCTCGCGCGCGACCAGGCGTGCGATCTCGGCGAGATCGCCGTCGCCAATCAGCGCCAGCCGCCGCTGACCGCGCGCCGCCGCAACGGCGAACAGTTCGGCGCATTGGACGCGCGCCCGGCGAAAGAACGAAAAGGAGTTGGCGAGATAGCGCGCCGTCAGCTGCGACTTCTCGGAAAAACCTTGCGGCGTCAGGTAATAGGCATAGCGGCGCGCCGGTGTCGTGCTGACCTTGATCAGCCCCTTGCGCACACAACGTTTGAGGTAGGCGTTTGCAAGCCCCAGCGCGATGCCAAGCTCGCGCGCGACCGAACGCTGCGTGACGGCGGGATCGCGCTCGACCGCATCGAGCAGTCCAAGCATGATCGCATCGTCGGACGTTTCGCGACGGACGGTGCCCGTCCAGCCTGCCAGCGGCTCTTGCACGCGGCCCCTCCCCGCTCAGTGCGGTCGCGTTCACCGGATGAACGTATAGCCCGTTCACCGCCTGAACGTCAAACCGCCGTCGCCGCCGGCCATCATGTCCGGCTCGGCAATATCGCTCACGCAAGTGTGCAGCCCTGCCTCGGGCGCAGCTGAGCTAAGCTGAGACGGCCGGGGTTTTAGGCAGAACATCGAAAACAGGAGGCCGCTCCATGAAGGCTTTGATCTTCGCCGCGGGACTCGTCGCTGCCGCGGGTGCGCTGCCGAGCAGCGCGCAGGCGCAAAACTATCCGTGGTGCGCCGTTTACGGCGGCGGGCGCGGCGGCGGCGGGCAAAACTGCGGCTTTTCGACTTTCGAGCAGTGCATGGCCGCACTGTCCGGCCAGGGCGGATTCTGCAATCGCAATACGCAATTCGTGCCGCCGGCGGGCCCGCGCGCCCATTATCGTCGCCACCACCGGCACTATTCGGAAGACTGAGCGAACAGCGGAGCGCGGCGCGCCCGGCTCAGGTCAGCTCGACCACCGAACCGTCGCGGATGGTGACGCGGCGATCCATCTTGGCCGCGATGTCGAGATTGTGGGTCGCGATGACGGCGGCGAGTCCGGTCGCGCGCACCAGTTCGGCGAGCGTGCCAAAGACGCGCTCGGCGGTGTGAACGTCGAGATTGCCGGTCGGCTCGTCGGCGAGCAAAAGCCGCGGCGCATTGGCGACCGCGCGGGCGATGGCGACGCGCTGCTGCTCGCCGCCCGACATTTCGGACGGCCGATGGGTCATCCGTTCCTTCAGCCCCAGATAGGCCAACAGCTCGGCGGCACGCGCCGACGCCTGACGCCGCGACAGGCCGCGGATCATCTGCGGCAGCATGACGTTTTCGAGCGCCGAGAATTCCGGCAGCAGGTGGTGAAACTGATAGACGAAGCCGACCGACGTGCGGCGAATGCGGGTGCGCTCGACATCGCCGAGCTTCGACGTCGCCACGGATTCGATATAGACCTCGCCGGTGTCGGGCTGCTCGAGCAGGCCGGCGATGTGCAGCAACGTCGATTTGCCCGAACCTGACGGCGCCACCAGCGCCACCGACTGACCGGGCCACACCGCAAGCTCGGCGCCCTTGAGCACGTCGAGGGTGGAGTCGCCCTGATGAAATTGCCGGCTGATGGCGTGCAGAAAAATGTAGGGATGCTCTTCCTTGGCGGCTGGCGCCACCGGCGTTGCAGCCGGTGCTGTTGGCGCTGCAGCCGGCGCCACTGTCGTTTCGGTAATCGTGGTCTTGTCGTCCATCGGCCGGATCACTCGTAACGCAGCGCATCGACGGGATCGAGCCGCGCCGCGCGCCACGACGGATAGAGCGTCGCCAACAGCGACAGGCCGAGCGCCATCGCCAGGACGGCGGCGGTTTCCTTGACGTTCATGTCGGCAGGCAGCTTCGACAGGAAGTACAGCTCGGACGAAAACAGATCGGTATTGGTGAGCCAGGACAAAAAGCGCCGGATCGAGTCGATGTTCAGGCACACCACGGTGCCGAGCAGGAAGCCGGCCAAGGTGCCGACTACGCCGATCGACGAGCCGGTGATGAGAAAGACGCGCATGATCGCGCCCTGCGTTGCCCCCATGGTGCGCAGGATGGCGATATCGCTGCCTTTGTCCTTCACCAGCATGATCAGTCCGGAGACGATGTTGAGCGCCGCCACCACCACGATCAGCGTGAGGATCAGGAACATCACGTTGCGCTCGACCTGCAGCGCGTTGAAGAAGGTGGCGTTGCGCTGACGCCAGTCGATCATATAGATCGGCCGCGCCGCGGCTTTGCTGACCAGAGTGCGGAAGTCGTCGATGTGGTCGGGATCGTCGGTATAGACCTCGATGGCGGTGACGTCGCCGGTACGGTTGAAATAGGCCTGCGCCTCAGGCAGCGGCATGAACACGAACGCGGCGTCGTATTCGCTCATGCCGATCTCGAAGATCGCGGCGACCTTGTAGGCTTTTATGCGCGGCGTCGTGCCCATCGGCGTGACGGCGCCGCGCGGCGCCACCAGCGTCAAATTATCTCCGACCCGCACCGAGAGCTGATCGGCGAGCCGGCTGCCGATGGCAATGCCCTGGCCGGTGTCGAAGCCGTCGAGCGTGCCCTGCTTGATGTTGCGCGCGATCGAGCCGAGTTTTTCCAGATCGCCGCCGCGGATGCCGCGCACCAGCACGCCTGAAGCGTTGAACGGCGACGAGGCCAGCGCCTGGCCCTCGACGATCGGCGCGGCAAGCCGCACGCCTTCGATCTTGCTGACGCGGTCCGACACGTCCTTCCAGTCGGTCAGCGGCGATTCGATCGGTTGAATGAGCAGGTGGCCGTTGAGCCCGAGAATCTTGTCGAGCAGCTCCTGGCGGAAGCCGTTCATCACCGCCATGACGATGATCAAGGTGGCGACGCCGAGCATGATGCCGAGGAAGGAGAAGCCGGCGATGACGGAGATAAAACCTTCCTTGCGCCGCGCCCGCAGATAGCGCAGCGACAGCATCCACTCGAACGGAGCGAAGGCATGGGTGCCGGTCGGCTCGGGCATTTGCGTCAGGGTCCCCGCGATCAGCCGGAGTTTCACACGATTCTGGCGCTTTCAAGCCGGGATTCGACTGAACGCCGGAACTCCACGCACAAGTTCACAGGCCTTTCATGCGGCAAAGTGCGCCAGGGCGTCGGCCGCACTCATCAGTTGCCGCGTGCCGTCGGCGCGCCGTTTGACCTCGACCTTGCCCTCGGCAAGGCTGCGCGGACCGACCAGGATCTGCCACGGAACGCCGATCAGATCGGCGGTGGCGAACTTGGCGCCGGGCCGTTCGTCGAGGTCGTGGTAGAGCGTGTCGATGCCTTTGTGGGTGAGGCCCGCATAAAGCGCCTCGCAAGCCGGATCGGTGTCGGCACCGCCCTGCTTGAGATTGAGGATCATGACCCGGTAAGGCGCCACCGGCTCAGGCCACTTGATGCCGGCGTCGTCGTGAAATGCCTCGATGATGGCGCCGACCAGCCGCGACACGCCGACCCCGTAGGAGCCGCCGTGGATCGGGCGCTCGACCCCGTCGGGGCCTGACACGACCGCATTCATGGGCACCGAATATTTGGTGCCGAAATAAAAAATCTGGCCGACCTCGATGCCGCGCGTCTGCAGCCGCCGCTCGGGCGGCACTTCGCGTTCGAAGCGGGCTTCGTCGTGCACGTCCTGGGTCGCGGCGTAGAGGCGCGTCCACTGGCCGATGATAGGCGAAAGGTCGCCGTCGTAGTTCACGTCCTCGCCCGGGACGGCGAGGCCGAGCACATCCTTGTCGCAGAACACGCCGGACTCGCCGGTCTCCGCCAGGATGAGGAACTCGTGGGACAGATCGCCGCCGATAGGCCCGGTCTCGGCGCGCATCGGGATTGCCTTGAGCCCCATGCGGGCGAAGGTGCGCAGGTAAGCGACGAACATCCTGTTGTAGGAAAGCCGCGCCGCCGCCTCGTCGACGTCGAACGAATAGGCGTCCTTCATCAGGAACTCGCGCCCGCGCATGACCCCGAAGCGGGGCCGCTGCTCGTCGCGGAACTTCCACTGGATGTGATAGAGATTCTTCGGCAGGTCGCGGTACGAGCGGATCGCGGCGCGGAATATCTCCGTGATCATGTCCTCGTTGGTCGGGCCGTACAGCAGCTCGCGCTCGTGGCGGTCCTTGATCCGCAGCATTTCCGGCCCGTAGGCATCGTATCTGCCGCTCTCACGCCACAGATCCGCCAGCTGCAGGGTCGGCATCAAGAGCTCGACGGCGCCGGCCCGGTCCTGCTCCTCACGCACGATCTGCTCGATCTTCTTGAGCACGCGAAAGCCGAGCGGCAGCCAGGCATAGATGCCGGCCGCCTCCTGGCGGATCATGCCGGCGCGCAGCATCAGCCGATGCGAAGCGATCTCGGCTTCCTTGGGGGTCTCGCGCAGGATGGGCAGGAAAAAACGGGACAGGCGCATGCGGTCATAGCGGTGAAGATGACGAATCGCACGCAGTCAAGCCGCATCGGCGCGGCAAAGACAAGCGCCACGTCGCGCGGTGGCGCCGACGGTGTTTTTTTCGCTGCGCCGCGTGCTGTCGGCTGATGACAACCGGAAAAAGTTGGACTACCAATATTCGAGCTATCGGGGCGCCGCGGCGTAACAGCGGCCCGCGATAGCGGTCCAAGTCTCGGGAGGACGGCCCTCAGAGCGCGATGCAACGCCGCCCCACGCCGCGAAGGTGTGGATGAGGGAAATCAGACTTAGGAATTTGAGGCAGGGCTTGGCCCTGCCTTTTCTTTTGCCGGCCGGCCCCCTCCGGGAGGCCAAGCAATGACTTAGATTTCCCATATAAGTGCTTGTTCGGATTAGCTAATTAGTCATGCATCCCGAACGGCGCCAAGAGGCCGTCGAGCGTCACCAGCCGGTTCGCCATGACGACGTAGAAGGCGGCAAAGACGGCGCATGCGACCAATGTGGTCCACATCAGCTTGCGGCCGAGTTTCGGCACGGCCGGTGCGCCGGGATCGGTGCCGGGAACGATGTCGGCGCCCTCCTCCTGGCTGTGGACACCCCACGGCAGCACCGCGAACAGCACCACCCACCAGATCAGAAAGAAAACGGCGCAGAGGGTCGTCGTCGACATGTGCGGCTTTCAGGCTTGCTCGAGCTCGACCAGAGTTCCCGCAAAATCCTTCGGATGCAGGAACAGGACCGGCTTGCCATGGGCGCCGATCTTCGGCTCACCATCGCCGAGGATGCGCGCGCCGGCCGCCTTTAGCGCATCGCGCGCGGCGCGGATATCGGGCACTTCGTAGCAGACATGGTGCATGCCGCCGTCCGGATTGCGCTCGAGAAATTTGGCGATCGGCGAATTGTCGCCGAGCGGCGCAATGAGCTCGACCTTGGTATTCGGCAGCGTGATGAACACGGTGGTGACGCCATGCTCGGGCTGCGGCTCGGGTGCGGAAACCTCGGCGCCCAGCATGCCGCGGTACATGGCGGCGGCCTTGGCGAGATCAGGCACCGCGATGGAGATGTGGTTGAGGCGGCCAATCATGTTTCTCAAACCTCGAGCACGTGCACGTGGCAGATCGGTTTCTTGTTCCAGCGCTGCGCTATCGCCGAACGCACGGCGCGGCGCACGGCTTCGGCAACGGCATCGGGATCGCGCCGGCGCGGCCGCGGCATGGAATCGAAGGCCTCCTCGATGGCGTCGCGCGCGATGTCGGCGATGGCGGCGCCTGAGGCATCGGCTTCGGGGATGCCGAACAGTTCGATTTCCGGATCGGCGGCGAGCGTGCCGTTTTCGGCCAAGGCGAGCGCCACGCTGACCGCGCCGGCGAAGCTCAAACGGCGGCGCGACGCCACGGTGCGGGCCTCGGCGTTGATGAGCAGCGCGCCGTCCTTGTAGAGCCGGCCGGAGGGAATTTCGTCGATGATCGCGGCGGGCCCTGGCGCCAGCCGGACCAGATCGCCGTTGCGGCAGGTCAACACCTGCGGCACGCCGGCGCGGCGCGCCAGTTCGGCGTGCTCGGACAAATGCAGCGCCTCGCCGTGGGCCGGGATGAGGATCTGCGGCTTGACCCAGCCGATCATGTCCAAAAGCTCGGCGCGGCGGGGATGGCCGGAGACGTGTACCAGATGCGTGCGGTCGGCGATGACCTCGACGCCCTGGGCGACGAGCCCGTTGATCACGCGGTCCACCGCCTTCTCGTTGCCCGGAATGGCGCGCGAGGAAAAGATCACGCGGTCGCCCTGGGAGAGCGCGACTTCCGGGTGCTCGTCCTCGGCGATGCGCGCCAGCGCCGCGCGCGGCTCGCCCTGGCTGCCGGTGCACAACGCCAAGACCTTTTCGCGCGGCAGATAGCCGAATGTATCGGCGCCGCGGAATTCCTGCACGCCGTCGAGATAGCCGGTCTCGCGCGCCACCTGCGTCACCCGTTCCATGGCGCGGCCGATGACGACGACTTCGCGGCCGACGGCGCGCGCGGCGTCAGCCACGGCGCGGATGCGGGTCACATGCGAGGCGAACGTCGTCACCGCGACCCGGGCCGGCGCGGTGCGCACCAGCTCGGCGATGGTCTTGGCGACGTCGGCCTCCGACGGCGAACGGCCGTCGCGCACCGCGTTGGTGGAATCGCCGACCAGCGCCAGCACGCCTTCGTTGCCGAGCGCGGCCAGCCGCTCGGCATCGGTCTTCGACCCGGTGAGCGGCGTCGGATCGATCTTCCAGTCGCCGGTATGCAGCACGGTGCCGGCGGCGGTGCGGATGGCAAGCGCGTTGGATTCCGGGATCGAATGGGCGACGTCGATGAATTCGATATCGAAGGGGCCGAGCGTCAGACGGCCGCGTAGCGGCACGACGTTGATGGGAATTTGCGGCGCGCCCGGCTCGCCGAGCCGCTTGGCCTCGAACAAGGCCGCCGTGAACGGCGTGGCGTAGAGCGGCACGTTGAGCCGCGGCCATAGATCGATCAGTGCGCCCATGTGGTCTTCATGGCCGTGGGTCAGTACGAGGCCGACGATGTTCTTGCGCTCCTCCGTGAGGAAGCGGATGTCGGGCATGATGAGATCGATGCCGGGCAGCTGCTCCTCGGAGGCGAACGACACGCCGCAATCGACGATCAGCCATTGCCGGCGCCGCGCGTCGCCAAAGCCGTAGATCGAGAGGTTCATCCCGATCTCGCCGATGCCGCCGAGCGGCGCGAACACGAGCTCAGTCTGCGCCATCGGCGGCCATTTGTTTGTGGTGAGGCTTGGATTCGGCGCTGCCGGTCAGCGGGAAAACCTCGCCGGCCGCAATCGTCTGCAGGCTGCCGTCGGCGAGGCGAAGCAGCAGGCAGCCGTTGTCATCGAGACCCTCGCCGCGGCCCACAAGCTCGCGGTCCGGCAGCCGCACCCGGATGGTCTCGCCGATGCCGACGGCGCGGGCGAGCCAATCGGCCCGCACGGCGGAAAAGCCGGCGGCGCTCCGCCATTGCGCGAGCCGCCGCGGCATCGCGGCCGAAAGCGCCGTGAATAGCGCCTCGGCGTCGACCCGTGCACCCGCGGCCGCGAGATCGGTGACCGGATAGCTCGTGGATGAAGGATGGTGCAGGCAGTTCACGCCGATTCCGATGGCCACCGCGACTTTCTCGCCCAGCATACGGCCCTCGAGCAGGATGCCGGCAAGTTTTTTGCCGTCGCAGAGCACATCGTTGGGCCATTTCATCGCAAGGCGATCCGCCATCGCCGGAGCGCGGTCGCGGATCGCATCGTCAACGGCAAGCGCGGCAACGAACGACAGTTCGGGCGCGCGGCGCGGCGGCACCGGATCGACGAGCAACAGCGTGGCGTAGAGATTGCCGGGTGGCGAAATCCAGCGATTGCCGCGCCGGCCGCGGCCCGTGGTCTGCTCGCGCGCGACGATCCATAGCGGCTGGGTGTCGCCGGCATGCTCCACGGCGTAGTGCAAAGCGGCCGCGTTGGTCGACGGCAACACCGCATGGGTCGCCAAGCGGAAGCCTGCAGCGGCGGCTTCCGGATCGAGCCGCATCAGAACAGCGAGTGCGCGGCCGCGCTGGCGGCGCCGACCAGCGGCCCGGGATAGAGAAAGAACAGAATGTTAAACAGGCCGCACACCGCAAGCACGATCCGCAGTTCGATGGGCATGGCATAAAAACCTTCGACCGCCTCATCGAAATACATGATCTTGATGATCGCCAGATAGTAATAGGCGCCGACCACGCTCGCCAGCACGCCGAGCACCGCCAGCACGTACAGGCCGGCCTTGATGGCGGCGAGGAACACGTAAAACTTGGCGAAGAAGCCGGCGAGCGGCGGCACGCCCGCCATGGAGAACAACAGCATGGCCAAGAGGAACGCCATGGTCGGATGGGTGCGGGCGAGGCCGGCGAGCTGGTCGATGGATTCCACCATGCCGGTCGAGCGGCGCATGGCCAGAATCACGGCGAATACGCCGAGCGTCATGGTGATGTAGATCGCGATGTAGAGCAGCACGCCCTGCACGCCCTCCGGCGTACCGGCGGCCAAGCCGATCAGCGCGTAGCCCATGTGACCGATCGACGAATACGCCATCAGCCGCTTGAAATTGCGCTGGCCGATGGCGGCAAACGCGCCGAGCGCCATGGAGGCGATGGCGACAAACACCAGGATCTGCTGCCATTGGTTGGTGATGCCGGGGAACGCCACGACCGCGGTGCGCACGAACATGGCGATGCCGGCAACCTTGGGCGCGGCGGCGAAGAACGCCGTGACCGGGGTCGGCGCGCCCTCGTAGACGTCAGGCGTCCACATATGGAACGGCACCGCCGACACCTTGAAGCAGAAGCCGGCGAACAGAAAGACAAGGCCGAAGATCAGGCCGACGCCGCCGTGCCCGGCGGCCTGGGCGATGGCCGGAAAGCTCACGGTGCCGGTGAAGCCGTAGACCAGCGAGGCGCCGTAGAGCAGCATGCCGGACGACAGCGCGCCGAGCACGAAATACTTCAGCCCCGCTTCGGTCGAGCGCAGCGAATCGCGATGGCTCGCCGCCACCACGTATAGCGGCAGGCTCATCAGCTCGAGGCCGAGATAAAGCGCGATGAGGTCGGCCGCCGAAATCAGCATCAGCATGCCGAGCGTGGACAGAACGATGAGCACCGAATACTCGAAGCGGACCTGCCGTTCGCGCATGGCGTAATCGAGCGACATGGCGATGGCGGCGGCCGAACCGAGCAGCGCCAAAATTTTCAGAAAGCGCGCGAAGTCATCGACCACAAAGCTGCCGCCGAAGCTGACCAGCCGCCCGCCGGGCAGCGCCAGCAGGATGGCGCCGGCGATGACGAGCAGCGCAATGGCGGCGAAATCGACGATGCGGACATTGGCGCCAGCCCGGAATACGCCCAGCATCAAGAGCGCCATGGCGCCAAGCCCGAGCACGATCTCGGGCAACACCGGCAGCATGGCGGGAAACGCGGCAGCACTCATCATTCATCTCGTCAGCGCCGCCGCCTGCGTGCCATGGAGCGCATGCTGGTAATTATCGATCAGTTGCGTCACCGAAGCGGCGGAGAAATTGAGCACCGGCTTCGGATAAACGCCGATCAGGATGGTGATGATGATGAGCGGCGCGAATACGACCATTTCGCGCCAGCCGAGATCGCGAATGGCGGCGAGGCTCGCCTTTTCCAGCTTGCCGAAGATCACCTTGCGGTAGAGCCACAGCATGTAGGCGGCGGACAGGATGGTGCCGAGCGTGGCCAGCGTCGCCACCCAGTTGTTGACGCGGAAGGTGCCGATCAAGGTCAAAAACTCGCCGACAAAGCCGGAGGTGCCGGGCAGGCCGAGATTGGCGAGCGCGAACACCATGAACACGAAGGCGTAGAGCGGCATGCGGTTGACCAGCCCGCCATAGGCGGCGATCTCGCGGGTGTGCATGCGGTCGTAGACGACGCCGACGCAGAGGAACAACGCGGCCGAGACGACGCCGTGCGACAGCATTTGAAAAATGCCGCCGGAAATGCCCTGCGCCGTCACCGCGAACAGGCCCATGGTGACAAAGCCCATATGCCCCACCGACGAATAGGCGATCAGTTTTTTCCAGTCCTCCTGCATCAAGGCGACCAGCGAGGTGTAGACGATGGCCATGATGGAGAGCGCGTAGATCAGCGGCGCCAGGTGCTGCGTGGCCTCGGGGAACATCGGCAGCGAAAAGCGCAAAAAACCGTAACCGCCCAGCTTCAACAGGACGGCGGCGAGGATCACCGAGCCGGCGGTCGGTGCCTCGACGTGGGCATCCGGCAGCCAGGTATGGACCGGCCACATCGGCAGCTTGACGGCGAACGAGGCCAGGAACGCCAGGAACGCCCAGGTCTGCAGGCTGCGCGGAAAACCGTGATGCAGCAGGGTCGGGATGTCGGTGGTGCCGGCGTCCCAGTACATCGCCATGATGGCGAGCAGCATGAACACCGAGCCGAGAAACGTGTAGAGGAAGAACTTGAAGCTGGCATAGACCCGGCGCGGTCCGCCCCACACGCCGATGATCAGGAACATCGGAATGAGGCCGCCCTCGAAGAAGAAGTAGAACAACACCAGGTCGAGCGCGCAGAACGTGCCGACCATCAGCACTTCCATCACCAGAAAGGTGATCATGTATTCGCGCACGCGGCGCTGGATTGCGGTCCAGCTCGCCAGGACGCAGATCGGCATCAGCCCGGTGGTGAGGATCACGAACGGCAGCGAGATGCCGTCGACACCCATGGAATAGCCGATGGCGCCGCCGAGCCACGGCCCTTTTTCGACGAACTGAAAGTCGGGCGACGACGGATCGAAGCGCCAAAGCAGGATTAGCGAAATGGCGAAGGTGATCAGCGTCGTCCACAAAGCCGCCCAGCGCGCATTGCGGAAGCCGGCTTCGTCATCGCGCTGCAGCCCGATGAACAGCGCGCCGGCAAGCGGCAGGAAGGTGACGACGGAGAGGATCGGCCAGCTCGTCATCCGTGCGCTCCGTAGAACATGAACCACGTCACGGCAGCGGCGACGCCGATCAGCATGGCGAAGGCGTAGTGATAGAGATAGCCGGTCTGCAGGCGCACCACGTTGCGGGTCACGTCGAGCACGCGCGCGGAGACGCCGTCAGGCCCAAAACCGTCGATGATGAAGCCGTCGCCGCCCTTCCAGAGCAGGCGGCCGAGCCACATCGCCGGGCGGACCAACAGAAAATCGTAGATCTCGTCGAAGTACCATTTGTTGAGCAGGAACTTGTAGAGCACGTGTTGCTGGCGCGCCAATTCCTCGGGCAGGTCCGGCCGGCGGATATAGAATTGAAAGGCGACCAGAAAGCCGATGATCATCATGAGCGTCGGCAGGACGGACAGCAGCAGCGGCAGTTTCTCGGCGGCTTCGAACAGCGTGTTGGCGATGCCGAGCTGCAGCGAGCCGCGGAAGAACTCGTCGCTGCCATGCCCGGTGAACAGGGCGAGCGCCGGGAAGCCGGCGGCGAGCGAGCCGACGGCGAGCACCGCCAGCGGCACCAGCATGGTCAGCGGCGTCTCATGGGCGGCTTCGTAATGATGCCGGTCGTGCGCGGTGCCGTGAAAGGTCTTGAAGATCAGGCGCCAGGAGTAGAACGCGGTCAGCGCCGCGGCGCCAAGCGTCATGGCGAACGCGTAAGCCGCCATCGGGTTGTTGCTGACCAGCGCCGACTCGATGATGGCGTCCTTGGAGAAATAGCCGGCGGTCAGCGGAAACCCGGTGAGCGCCAAGGTGCCGATCAGCATGGTCGCGTAGGTGAACGGCAGCTTGCGCCACAGCCCGCCCATGTGGCGGATGTCCTGCTCGTGGTGCATGGCGATGATCACCGAGCCGCAGCACAGGAACAGCAGCGCCTTGAAGAAAGCATGAGTGAACAGGTGGAACATGCCGACCGAATAGGCGCCCACCCCCATGGCGACGAACATGTAGCCGAGCTGCGAGCAGGTCGAATACGCGACGATGCGCTTGATGTCGTTCTGCACCAGGCCGACGGTAGCGGCGAACATCGCGGTGGTGGCGCCGATGAAGGTGACGAAGGCCGAGGCGCCCGGCGACACTGCGAACAGCGGCGACAGCCGCGCCACCATGAACACGCCCGCCGTCACCATGGTGGCGGCATGGATCAGCGCCGAGACCGGCGTCGGTCCCTCCATGGCGTCGGGCAACCAGGTGTGCAGCAGGAATTGCGCCGATTTGCCCATGGCGCCGAAAAACAACAACACGCAGGTCAGCGCCAGTGCATCGACATTGAAGCTGAGAAAGTGAAACGATTTACCGGCGAGGCTCGGCGCCTGGGCGAAGATGGTATCGAAGTCCACGGCGCCGGTGAGCGCGAATACGGCGAAAATGCCGAGCGAGAAACCGAAATCGCCGACCCGGTTGACGATGAAGGCCTTGATGGCCGCGGCGTTGGCTTCGGGCTTGTGGTACCAGAAGCCGATCAAGAGATAGCTTGCGAGGCCGACGCCTTCCCAGCCGAAGAACATCTGCACCAGATTGTCGGACGTCACCAGCATCAGCATGGCGAAGGTGAAGAACGACAGGTACGAAAAGAAGCGCGGCTTGTACGGGTCGTCGGCCATGTAGCCGATCGAGTAGAGGTGCACGAGCGACGACACCGTCGTCACCACCACCAGCATCACCGCGGTGAGCGGATCGACGCGCAGCGCCCAATCGGAATGCAGATCGCCAAACGTGATGTAGCTGAACAGCCGGACCCGCGCCTCGTGGCCAAGAATGCCGACGTCGTAGAACGCGTACCACGACAACAGGCAGGCGATGCCGAGCAAGGTCGTGGTGATCAGCTCAGCCGGAACGCTGCCGGCGGCCGGTGGTGCGGCCGCGTGCTCTTCGACATGGCTGTTGGCGAACGCGGCGTGCTGATCGGCCGGGGACGGCGCGCCATGCGGCCGATGCTCGGCCACGAGCGGCGCGGCATGGTCGTCATGGGGCGGTGGCGGATTGTCGCCCGGAAAACGATTGCGCGCACCGGCCAGCGCAATGATGCCGGCAATGATCGCGCCGATGAGCGGCAGTGCGACGATGGTTTCGTACATGCCGCTATGCCCTCGGCCGATCGTTATGCCAGCAGAAGAAAATTCGCGTCAGCAAACCCTCACCCCTTCAGCAGATCGATGTCTTCGACCGCGATCGAGCCGCGGTTGCGGAAATAGGCGACCAGGATGGCAAGCCCGATGGCGGCCTCCGCCGCCGCGACCGTGAGCACGATCAGCGCATAGACCTGGCCGACGATGTCGCCCAAGAAGCTCGAGAACGCCACCAGATCGATGTTGACGGCGAGCAGGATGAGCTCGATCGACATCAGGATGACGATGACGTTCTTGCGGTTGAGAAAGATGCCGAAGATCCCGAGCGTGAACAGGATGGCGGCGACCGACAGATAATGTCCGAGCCCGACGATCATGACAGCCCCTGCCCCGGCTTGACCTTGACCAGTTCGATCGCGTCGGCGCGCCGGCGCGCCACCTGAGCAGCGATGTTTTGGCGCCGCACCTGCGGCTTGTGCTGCAGCGTCATGACGATGGCGCCGATCATGGCGACCAGCAGGATCATGCCGGCGGCCTCGAAGAAGTAGACGTAGCGGGTATAGAGCACGAGGCCGAGCGCTTCCGTGTTGCTGACGTTGGCGGCGATCGGCGAAGCCGGGTGCACGGCCGGCGGCGACATCACCCAGCCGCCGACGATCAGCAGAAGCTCGACCAGCAGCACGACGCCGATCAGCGCACCGACGGGCAGGTAATTGAGAAAGCCCTGGCGCAGCGCGGCGAAGTCGACGTCGAGCATCATCACCACGAACAGGAACAGCACGGCGACAGCGCCGACATAGACGAC
>Ga0070741_10003752_pt1 | contig 36795 bp, 29 predicted proteins | sample Coa_R1_4_FD_66440 | JGI IMG/M metagenome (GOLD analysis project Ga0070741, IMG submission 66440) | Surface soil microbial communities from Centralia Pennsylvania, which are recovering from an underground coalmine fire - Coalmine... | ecosystem: Environmental > Terrestrial > Soil > Unclassified ... | reverse complement strand
TGTGGTGCTGGCCCGCGGTCGAGCGGATCAGTTCACGGAATTCGTAATCGAGCCCCTGATCGCGGAAGTAGCCCTTTTCCTCGGCAACCCACTCCTGAAGTCGAAAATGCGGTTCGACGATGAACTTGGCCATAGGTCCTCCCGTCGCTTGAAAAGAACGTTTCTCGTTGACGCAAGCTTACCGCCGCGCCAACACTTCGGCTATTCCCGAATAGGAATAAAGGATATGGCAAAAGCCACATATCAAGACCTGAACTTGCGGGACCTGCGCATGCTGCAAGCCTTGCTGCAGCGGCGCAGCATTACCTGCGCCGCGCAGGCGATGGAGACGACACAGCCACAGGTCAGCAAGGTGCTTGCGCGTTTGCGCACGAAGTTCTCCGACCCTCTTTTCGTGCGGCAGGGCCAGGCGATGCATCCGACGCCAAAGGCGCTCGGCATCGCCGATCGATTGCACCACCTGCTTGCAGCGGCTGACGGCCTTCGTGCGGAAGAAGCTGAGTTCGATCCGGCCCATTCGGACCGCCAGTTCAGCTTGCTTCTGACCGATGTGGCATGGTGCACTTCTTGCCGCCTCTGATCGCGCGCATTGCGGCGAGCGCGCCCGATATCAAGATCCGATCGGTGCCGCTGGTTGCGCGGTAGTTCGAATATCGGCTCGAGAGCGGGGAGGCGGATCTTGCGTTCGGTGCATTCCCCAAGGCGGCGCGAGTTTTGCGGCGCCAGCGGCTTTATTTCGACGGCTACGCCAGCGTGGTCCGCAAGCGCCACCCGCGGGCGCGCAGATGCCAATCACTCGCGGGCTTCCTGGCCGAGCGCCACATCCTGGTGGCGGGATCGGAGACGGGGCACGCCGCCCATCGCACCGCGCACCGCGTGCTGTCCTCCACCATTGCCGTATCAAACGTCATGTTGCGGGTGCCAAGCTTTATTGCTGGTGCGATCGTCGCGGCGGAGACGGATGGGATCACGACGCTTCCGGCCAATCTGGCGCGCCGTCTTGCGGGACCGCTGGGGCTCCTGGCGTTCGATCCTCCGGTGGCGCTGCCTCGGATTGAGATCGCGCAATTCTGGCACGAGCGTTTCCATCGCGACGTCGGCCATCGATGGCTGCGAAACCTGACCTTCGAACTTTTTGCCGGCAGGGACCATTAGGTCTCACGGTCAGCATTCGTTAGTAATTGAGCCGCGCTGATTTGTTCGATTCCGATTCGTTCCAGGTGAACATTCTGGAATCAGATCGCGAACATCATTGAACGTCGTGCCCTTTTGGCACAAAAGGCGATGTGATCTTCAACGAGTGCTAGTGGCCCGATTCCGGAGTTCGTAGCATTTTTCGGAGCCACGTTTCGAACTTCGGAATCGAAAGGACACTAGCTGATCTAGTGTGGCTCGGTTCAGAAGTCCGCATGACGTACCCGCGGCAACAATGATGCGGACTTCTGAACCGCCACACTAGCCGTGAGCATGCAACGCTGCTGCTGCGCGCTGATTATTTGCCCGGCGGCGCTCCTGGCCTGCCGGATTGATCGCCCGCAGGCGCGCGATGACTTCCGGCGGTGCGGTGTCAGGCGAGCCCGACGTGAAGGGTGGGGCGGGATTATATTCCAGTCGAAGCTGGATCATCTCCGCCGTCTCCCGGTCGGCCAGATGCGAGACCAGCGTCAGCGCAAAATCGATCCCTGCGGTGACGCCGCCGCCGCTCACTCGGTTGCGGTCGACGCAGACGCGCGTCTTCACAGGCTCGGCGCCGTAAGGCGCGAGATATTTCATCGCCGCCCAGTGCGTGGTGGCCTTGTATCCCCTGAGCAAGCCCGCCGCGCCCAGCACCAGCGATCCCGTGCAGACCGAGGTGATGTATTTCGCGGCCTTCGCCTGCGCACGCAGGAAGGCGAGTATCTCCTCGTCGACGACCATGTCGTCGGTGCCGGCGCCGCCGGGAACGCAGATCACATCGAGTTGCGGGCAGTCGGCAAAGGAGACGGTCGGCATTACCGTCAGCGCCGTGTCGCTCGGAACCGGCTCGATGCGCTTCCAGATCAGATGCACGACAGCACCGGGCAGGCTGGAAAACACCTGCAACGGGCCGGTGAAATCGAGCTGGGTCACTTTTGGAAAGACGAGGATTCCAATTTGAAGCTGATACAACATGGCAGGCCTTCCTAGTGGTCCAATTCTAACATTCGCATCCCTTCGCAGCGGCCCCTTTTGCGAATGTTAGAATTAAAGGACCACTAGCAAATATAAGTTTCTAGTGGAGTTTTGGATTTGACATTCGCTTGGCGAACTTGCGGCTAGGCAGAAAGCGAATATCAAATCCACTCCACTAGGTTTGGCTTGACGGCTCCAGTCTGGCATGGTGGGCTTGCGTCATAAATGGCATATTTCCCTCATTTACGGACATATAGGGCTCCATCATGATCGGCGTGCTGATCTTTCCTGACTTCCAGATCCTGGACGCATCCGGCCCGATTTCGGTGTTCGAGATCGCGGGCCGCCTTGCCGGCAGGCCGACGCCGATCAACGTGCTCGCGGAAGCGCCGGGCAGCGTGCGCTCGTCGTCTGGCGTTGAAATGATGGCGCGCGGCTTGCGGTCGCCGGGCAGCCTTTCGACCCTGATCGTCGCGGGTGGGGAGGGGGTTGTCGCGGCATCGAAATCGCAAAAGGTGCTCGCCTTCGTGCGCGCGGCCGAGAAGCGCGGCGTCCGCATCGCGAGCGTCTGTTCGGGTGCTTACGTCCTCGCGGAAGCCGGCCTTCTGGATGGACGGCGCGCCACCACGCATTGGCGGCGCACGCGGCATTTCCTCGCCACTTATCCAAAAGTGAAACTGGAATCCGATCGCATCTTCGTGCGCGATGGCGACATCTGGACCTCGGCGGGCATTAGCGCCGGCATCGATCTTGCGCTCGCCATGGCGGCCGAGGATTTCGGCGAGGACATCTCGCGGCAAGCCGCGCGGCAACTCGTGCTCTACGACCGGCGCAGCGGCGGGCAGTCGCAATTCTCGTCACTGCTGGAGCTGAAAGCGCCGACCGGCCGCTTCGCACCGCTTCTGACCTGGGCGCGCGAGCACCTCGAAACGCCGCTCACCGTCGAGCATCTGGCAGAGAAGGCCGGCATGAGTTCCCGCCACTTTACCCGCGCCTTTGTCGCCGAAACCGGCACCACGCCGTTCAAGGCGGTGGAGCGGCTTCGGATCGAGGTGGCGCGGCAACGCGTGCAATCGTCGAGCGAGGCGATCGAACGCGTCGCGCAATCGACCGGCTTTCGCGATCCCGAACGGATGCGACGGGCTTTCATCCGCGCCTTCGGTCAGCCGCCGCAATCGCTGCGGCGCGCCGCGCGGGCAGGCTAGGGAAATCGAACGGGCTAGGGAAATCGGAGCTCTGAAAGGAGCCTTGTCATGATCAAGCTGCCGCCACCGATCTGGGCGTTGATTTATGTTCTGGTCACGCTCGTGATCAGCTGGCTGCTCGGCTGGCCGGAACTGCCGGGCCTGCCGCTGCCTTGGCTCGGGATCGCGCTTGCGCTCTTGCCGTGGGCGCTGCCGGTCTGGGCGTTCTTGATGTTTCGCCGCGCCGGCACCGAGATCGATCCGACCTCGCCGACCAATCGCGCGCTGGTCACTGACGGCCCGTATCGCTACACGCGTAATCCCATGTATCTCGGACTGGTGCTGGTGACGCTTGGAATCGCAATCGGGATCGGCGCCTGGCCGATGTTTCTAGCGCCCATCGCAGTTTTTGCGACGGCAAACTGGGTCCATATTCCCTTCGAGGAAGCCAAGATGCGCCGACAGTTCGGCGCGGCCTTCGATGCCTACATGGAGCGGGTCCGGCGCTGGATTTGATGATCCGCATCTCGCCGCATTTGCGGCAGCGATGCGCACCAAACATAGCAGGTTCTGCGATCCCCGGTCAGGCAAGCGAAACAACGGCCCGCGGCCGGCATTGAGTAGCAACCCTCGCCGGGAGCTACGCCATGAGACAATTCCTGCTCTTCACGATTCTTGGTCTGTCATTCGTGATCGGCTTCACGGCGATTGCGGTGACGATCTGGCCGCACATTTCGGCGCCCGCCGAACACACGGCATTGCTGAAGGAAGTTCCGTAAGCGAGCGGTCGGGCTTTAGCAGCTTTGTTCAGTCGCCAGCCGGCACACTCTCTTCCACCTGGTCGAAATCCCGGATTTTGTACACCAGCACCGAAATGATCCAGCCCACGGCAAAGACGCCAACGATCAGATAGCCGAGAAGCCCAAAGCTCACATTCACCTGATCGACCAGGTTCCAGAAGCGCCCCTCCAGCGCCAGGCGGTTCGCAAGCAGCCCCAACACTTCGACGCCACCGATCAGGAGCGCGACGACGATCGAGATCAGCGTCATGGTGAGGTTGTAGTAGAGCTTTCGGACCGGCTTGACGAAAGCCCAGCCGTAGGTCTGCACCATCAGCACGCCGTCGGTGGTGTCGATCAGTGACATGCCGGCGGTGAACAGCGCCGGAAATATCAGAAGCGACCAGGCCGGAAGTCCCGCCGAGCCTTGGGCTGCGGAAATTCCGAGCAGCCCAACCTCGCTCGCGGTATCGAAACCGAGGCCGAACAAGAAGCCGAGCGGGTACATGTGCCAGCTTCGCGTGATGACGCCGAACAGCGAGCGAAGCAGGCGCGACAGCAATCCGCGGCCCGACAGCAGATCGTGCAGCGCTTCCTCCGTCACTCGCTCGCCGCGCCGCAGGCCCGTGAAGGCGCGATAGACGGAGATCAGGATCAGCGCATTGATGAGTGCGATCACGAACAGGAAGGTGGCGGAAACGCCGGTGCCGATCATCCCGCCGATCGCCTTGAACCAGGCGAAATTGGCTTCCAGCGCGCCAACCGAAACCGCCACCAGCAGCGAAGCGATGATGACGACGGTCGAATGTCCGAGCGCAAAGAAGAAACCGGCCGAGATCGGCCGTTTGCCTTCCTGCATCAGTTTGCGCGTCACATTGTCGATGGCGGCGATGTGATCGGGATCGACCGCGTGACGGAGCCCGAAGGTGTAGGCGAGGGAGGCGGTGCCGAGCAGGACCGGCCGATCATGGAACTGCAGGAATGCCCACAGCCACGCCAGCACATTGGCCGAGACCAGAACGACATAAAGAGAAGCTGTCTTGGCACTGAGCGCACCCGGTTTGTCGTCGAACAGCTCTGCAATGGAGATGCGCACGGCCGGGAAGCGTCAGGTCTTGCCGTCGTTCTGGCGATAATACTGGGTCCCCAGCGTGATCGCTTCGCGGCCTTGGGCACGGCGATGCTGATTGGTGTCGCGCAGCGAATAGACGCAGCCGCAATATTCCTGCTGGTAAAACTCTTCGCGCTTGCTGATCTCGATCATGCGCTGGGCGCCGCCGCCCTTGCGCCAGTTGAAATCCCAGTAGCTCAGGCCGTCGTATCGGCCGGCGGCGCGGTGCCCGCAATCGTTGATCTGGGCCATGTTCTTCCAGCGCGAAATGCCGAGCGAAGAGGTCATGACAGGAAAGTCGTGCTCGTGGGCGAAAAGCGCCGTGCGCTCGAAGCGCATGTCGAAACACATGGTGCAGCGCGCGCCGCGCTCGGGCTCCCATTCCATGCCCTTGGCCCGCGCAAACCAGTTTTCGGTGTCGTAATCGGCATCGATAAAGGGCACGCCATGCTTCTCGGCGAAGCGGACGTTTTCATCCTTGCGCAGGAGATACTCTTTCTGCGGATGTATGTTCGGATTGTAGAAGAAGATCGTGTAGTCGATTCCGGACGCGAGCATCGCTTCCATGACTTCGCCCGAGCACGGCGCGCAGCAGGAGTGCAGCAGCACGCGCTTCTGTCCGCCGGGTGGGACGAGTTTTTGTCGTTCGTTCAGTTCGATCATGCGACGCTTAAGCCTTGCGGTCTCCGCTTGGCAGTTCTTGGCGTGCCAAGTCAATCTTTGCGCACAATCTACTGGTCCCAATAGGGAAATGCCACCCCTCGGGCCTCATGGGTCTGATCACGAAATGCAGGTAAAAAGCCATGGGCAAAAAGGCCGTCTGGAGCGCGCTTTGGAAGAAATGGACCCTGGATAAGCCATCGGCGTTCGGCGACCTGCTCTGGCAGGTTTTCGTCGTGCAGTTTGCCGCCTTGCTCGACCGGTTCACCATCAGGAAGGTGATCGCGGTCGTTGTTCCCTTCGTTGTTATGGCCATCGCCTATCATCACGGCGTCGCGCTTCCGCCCGAATTGATGCTGGCGGGCGATTTTCTGGCCTACATCGATATCTTCACCGTGGTCCTTCTGGTCGGCATGCTGAGCCGTGCCACGACGATCCTGTTCGTCATCAGACAGGCGGCGGCGCGATCCGCGCAATTTGCAAACCGCCTGATGGCGGCGGCGGGCCGGCTGGATTTCCGGCATCGGCGCGAGCGGGCGAGCCGCGGCCGGAGGAGGCTGACGGATCGGCCCACCAATGACGACGACGGCATCGCCATCGGCGATTTCGCCTGGGCGTAAGCGAGCAATGGTCGGCTGACGCGCGGCTATGAGCGCGATCTGACGGCGGGGAGCTTGAGGAGCTCCGATCGCACCCGATCGAGCACGCTCGCATAGTCGCGCGTCTCGTCTTGCCGGAACAGGCGGACGGTCGGATACCAAGGACTGTCATCGCGATCGAGCAGCCAGCGATAATCAGGAGTCCAGGGCAGCAGGATCCAGGTCGGACACCCAAGCGCGCCGGCCAGATGGGCGACGCTGGTGTCGACTGTCACGACAAGGTCGAGGCATTTCATCAGCGCGGCGGTCTCGGCGAAATCGGCAAGTTCCGCCGTCCAGTCGATGATCTTGCTGCCGGCGAGCTCGGCTTTGTCGTTGTGCCGGACATCTTTCTGAAGGCTGATGAAATCTGCATCGACATCGAGAAGACACGACATCATCGCGAGCGACGTCGATCGGTGGTGATCGTTGCGATGGGTTCGGCTGCCCGACCAGACCAGTCCAACCCTCAGGCGATCACGCGCTCCAGCAGCTTTGACGAGCCGCACCTCCCAGGCCCGAACGCGTTCTTCTCGCGGCGGCGGAAGATAACAGGTCTCCGCGGGAATGGTGTCGATGCGCGTATTGAAGGCGAGCGGCAGGCTGCCGATCGGGCAATGCATGTCGAAGGCGGGCAGGGGGTCCGAGAAGGCGAGGCATTGCGCGGCGCCGGGAAATCCCGACAGCAGTGAGACAAGCGGAGGTTCGACGGCAAGGATGACCCGCGCGCCCAGTGCCGCGACGTCGGGCACATAGCGAACGAACTGGATCGTGTCGCCCAATCCCTCGTCGACATGCACGAGGAGGGTCTTGCCGGCGATGGGCTCCTTACCCAGCCACATCGGCTGGCTGAATGTCGGGTAAGGCGCGGGATCCGGGATACTCCAGCGCGCCTCGCGCGCCGCCCAGCCGGCAGCGAAATCGCCGAGCAGCATTTTCAAGAGCGCCCAATTCCAGTCCGTCGTCGCATTGTTGAGGCGGCGGGCGTGGATGTCGTCATAGAGCGCAAGCGCTTCGTCGAAGCGCTGCAACTGTTGCAGGATGTTGGCCTTGTTGTTCAGGACCTCGATCGAGTCCGGCAGGCGCGCCAGCGCGCGATCGAACCAGACGAGCGCCTCTTCCTCCCGGCCGAGCGATTGCAGGCAGGCGCCGATATTGTTGTGCGTGTCGGCATTGTCAGGGCTGAGCGTGTTGGCGCGGAGGTTATCTGAAAGCGCAGCATCGAATTTGCGTAGCGCGAGAAGCGCGCGGGCGCGGGCCTGCAAGGTCGGCGCATGATTGGGCAGCAACTCGTCGCAAGTATCGAGGCAGGCCACCGCCTCCTCATTCCGCCCGGCATCGTGAAGCAGCACGCCGCTTTTGTAGGCGGCATCCTGGTTGCGGGAATCGAGTTTCAGCACGTGCTGGAAGCTGAGCAGCGCGTGGTCGTAGCGCTGCAACCCTAGCAGCTCATCGCCCATCGCTTTCCATAAAGCCGCATCATCCGGCTTGAGCTGCACGGCCTTGTCGAAGGCCTTTAGCGCCTCATCATGCCGGCCTTGCCGCGACAGCGCGAGCCCGAGGCTTGCGAGATAGTCGGCCCTCGGGTCTTGCGCGATCGCGCGCGCAATCCATGCGATTGCGTGATCATATTGGCCAGCGTTGAAGGCGATCAGCCCCATCAGGTGCAGCGCGGGCGCGTGATTGGGATCGACTTCGAGTAATTTCTGGCAGCAAAGCTGGGCTTCCAGAACGTGGCCCGCTTGCAGGGCGCGATAGCCGACCTCGCATTGCGCGGCCGCGTCGAGCGCAGGCGCATCTGCTTTCGATTTCCGGGCCCGTCGCTCTTTTCGGTTCATCGGCACGTTCAGATCGGTGAGTGCCTCAAACCTCTAGATGATTCGCCTTATCGACAAGCCTGTCCGGTGAGCGACAGACGCAGCCAAGGCACCGCATTATTTCAGCGCGCGCAGCCACGCGCCGATGTCTCTTGCGGCGACGTTGGCCTGGTCGAGCAGCTTGCCCATCGTGAAGAAGCCGTGGAACTGGCCGGGAAAGGTCCGGTACGTGACGGCGACGCCGGCTTGTTCGAGCCGCTTGGCATATTCCTCGCCCTCATCGCGCAGGGGATCGGCGCCCGCGGTCAGGAGGTAAGTGGGCGGCAGGCCAGCGAGCGTCTTGGCGCGCGCCGGCGACGCGCGCCAGTCCTCGCCGTCGGCTGGCTTACGCAGATAGTGGTCGCGAAACCATCGGATCACGGTATGCGTGAGCAGGATCGAGGTTTCCACCTCGCGATGGGATGGATGTGTCATCGCAAAATCGGTCGCCGGGTAGACCAGGACCTGTCCCGCAATCGATGGGCCGTGTTTGTCGCGTGCATCGATTGCGACCACTGCGGCGAGGTTGCCGCCGGCGCTGTCGCCGCCGACGCAAAGACGCGCGGCATCGATGCCGAGTGTTTTGGCGTGACCGGCGATCCAGGCCGTCGCGGCAATGGCGTCGTTGACCGCCGTCGGGAATTTGTATTCAGGGGCGCGCCGGTAATCGACGGAAATGACGATGAGCTGGCCTTCGTCGGCGAGTTTCCGGCAGGCCACATCGTGGGTATCGAGATCGCCGATCACCCAGCCGCCGCCATGGAAGAAGACGAGGCACGGCGCAAGGCCGTTCGACTGCCTCAGCGTCTTGGGCGTGTAGATCCGCGCCGGAATGAGGCCGCCGGCGGTCTCGATCGCCAGCGGCTCGACCGACTTCAACAGAGGCGGTTCGGGATTGGTGACGACGCGAGCCTGGCGGTAATATTCGCGCGCCTCCACAGGTGTCAGCGTTTCGTAGGCGGGCCGGCCCGCCTCCTGAAAGGCCTTGTAGACCGCGGCCGCATCGGCATCGAGGGTGACAGGCATGATATTGGAACCTTTGGAAAACGGCCTTGACCGGGGCGAACTATTCCATTGGAGCGGCGATCTGGCTAGCGCGGTGCCCAACGCGGCTTAAAGCCGCCCTTTCCCCGCCGCATTCGGCGTGTTAACCCGTCGATCTGCGCGCGGCGGTCGCTTTTGTCGTACGCCCGATTCGCTTGTAATATCCGCGAGATGATGCGAGCCCTCCTGCTGACCGGTTTTGCGGCCCTCGTAGCCGTTGCCTCCATCTCGCTTGCGCCGCCTGCGCACGCGCAGATCGGTAATATCTTTTCCGATCAGCCGCCGCGCCCGCCGGCGGGCGTGCCCCGCGGCCAGCAACAGCAGCAGGCCATTCCCGAAGACGAAGAAGAAGTGCCGGAATTGCCGCGCGGCCGTCTGCTGCCATCGCGTCCGCTGCCGGGCCAGGGTGTGCCGGCGCCGGGAGCTGTCACCTCGCAACCGCTCGCTCCGCCGCCGGGTGTTCCGCAAAACCAGCAGCCCGGTGTGGCGATCGCGCCGCCGCAGCCTGGTCAGGGAGTGGCGACCGCGCCCCCCGGCGTCAACGTTCCGCCCGGACAGCGTCCGCAGCAGAAGCCGCAGACTGCGACCTTGCAGCCGGGCGACGAGGTGGTGACCGAACCGCCGGCGCAGAAGATCGTCAACAAGAAGGCGAGCTTTTCCGGTCTCGACAAGATTACCGGACGCATCATCAATTTCGACGAAGACATCGGCGAGACGGTGCAGTTCGGCGCGCTGCGTGTGAAGACCGATGCCTGCTACACGCGCCCCGCAACCGAGGCCGCCAACACCGACGCCTTCGTCGAGGTCGACGAGATCACCTTGCAGGGCGAGGTGAAGCGGATTTTCTCCGGCTGGATGTTTGCCGCGAGTCCCGGTCTGCACGGCGTCGAGCACCCGATCTACGATATCTGGCTGACCGACTGCAAAGTGCCGGATACGACCGTCGTCAGCGTACAGACCGACGTGCCGAAGCCTGCGCCGCCGCCCCCGGCAAAGAAGCCGCCGGCTCCGAGGCAGGCGCAGGCGCCACGCCCGCCGCCACCGCCGCAGTACCAGCAGCAGCAACCGCCGCCTCCGCCACCGCCGCAACCGCGCGAGGAATCCGGCGGCCTGTTCGGAATCTTCCGGCAATAGCGCTAGCTGCGCGCGGCGATGATTTCCAGCGCGCGGGTGCCGTCGAGCGGCGGCTCGGTCGGTAGCTTATCGAAATCGGCAACACCTTGGAGCGCCTTGTCGAGCAGGGCGGTATAGCGGCGGCGCGGGATTTCCATCGCTCCGAACTGGCGCAGATGCTCGGTCACATACTGCGTGTCGAGCAGTTCGAAGCCGCCGGCGATCAGGCGGGCAACCAGATGCACCAGCGCCACTTTCGACGCATCGCGCGCGCGGTGAAACATGCTCTCGCCGAAGAAAGCACGGCCGAGATTGACGCCGTAGAGACCGCCGACCAGATCGTCGTCCTGCCAGACCTCGACGCTGTGGGCGTGTCCGAGCCCGTGCAGTCCGACATAAAGATCGCGGATGCGCTGGTTGATCCAGGTGTCGTTGCGGCCGGCCGTCGGCGCCGCGCAGCCGGCGATGACGGCCTTGAAGGCCTTGTCGACGGTGACCGTAAAGGCATTGGAACGCACGGTGCGGGCCAGCCGCGAGGCGACGCGAAACCCATCGAGCGGAATCACGCCGCGCATCTCCGGCTCGACCCAGAACAGGTTCGGATCGTCCGCGCTTTCGGCCATCGGAAAAATGCCGCAGGCATATGCGCGCAGCAGCACTTCGGGCGTGATTTCGGAAGCTGCGGAGTTGGGCGATGTCATAGGCTTGATGATAGCAAGCTAGTGGTCCGATTCTAACATTTGCACCCCTTCGTAGCAGGCACTTTTGCAAATGTTAAAATCAAAGGACCACTAGCAAATATAAGTATTTAGTGGAGTTTCGGATTTGACATTCGCTTTGAGAGTGTGCGGCGCGCTGGGTAGCGAATGTCAAATCCACTCCACTGGACGGCCGCCTCGCAAAGCGAATGTCGGTCAGCTCGCCGCCTGAAGGCCGTTCCTGGCCGTGTCGCTCCCGCAACGGGCAAAGCACATCACGATGCGGGTGCCGTCGTGGTTGGGGTCCCGCTCGACCGTTGCCGAAAGCTTCGCTGCCATTGCAGCGACGATGCGCTGTCCCATGCCGGTCGAGCGCGGATCGGTCTTGGCGTTGAGGCCGACGCCATTATCCGTAATCGACAGGACGACGTCGTCATCGCTCGCCGCTAGAACGACATGGATCGGACCGGCGCCGTCGGGATAGGCGTATTTCACGGCGTTCATGACGAGCTCGTTGACGATGATCCCGATCGCGACCGCCCGGTCGGGATCGATTTCGATCGGTTCCGCTGTCAGCGTCAGCCGCGACATCCGGTTGCCTTCGGCCGATCGCCTGAGGTCCTCCAGTAGCGCTTCGAGATACTGATTGAGCAAAACGCTCTTCAGGTCGTGCGACGTATAGAGCCGGCGATGCACCTGGGCGACCGCGGCGACGCGCCCCATCGCGTTGGTGAGCGCTGCCTTGACGTCGTCTTCCGCAGCCGAGCTTGCCTGCAGATGCAACAGTGAGGCGATGATCTGCAGACTGTTGCCGACGCGGTGATTGACCTCCCGCAGCAGTACCTCGCGCTCGGCGGCGAGCGCGGCAAAACGGTCGCGCGCGGCGTGTACTTCGGCCTCGGCCTCGTCGCGCGCTTTTTGCAGACGGGCTTGCCGGAGCGCGCCTTCGACGGCGACCTGGAGCAGGGGAATGAAGTCGCCCTGCACGTCCTTGACCAGATAATCGGCGGCGCCGGCCTTCAGCGCGGTGACGGCGATCTTGGAATCCTGCGCCGCGGTGACAAACACCACGGGCGGCGCATCGGGAATCGCCATGATCCGTTCCAGCGTTTCCAGGCCGTCCAGCCCCGGCATGAATTGGTCGAGCGCGATGACGTCGATGCCGCCTTGCGCCAGGCGATCCAGCCCCGCCGTGCCGCCGTCGGCATGGACGACCTTGAGCCCGAGCCGCGTTAGGCCGCGATCGACCAGACGCGCCAAGGCCTTGTCGTCGTCGATATAGAGGAGGGTCGGCGTCTCACCTTTCATGTTGCGGCAGGGGGCACCTGAATGACCGAGAAGAACAGCCCGAGCTGGCGAATGGCGTTGGCAAAGCTCTCGTAGTGGACGGGCTTGGTGATGTAGACGTTGCAGCCGAGCTCATAGCAACGCTTGATCTCCTGAGAATCGTCCGTCGTGGTCAGTACGACCACCGGCGTCGACTTGAGATGCTTGTTCTCCTTGACCCGTTGCAGGATTTCGATCCCGCCCATGTCAGGCAGATTGAGGTCGAGCAGGATCAGGAGGGCATCTCCCTTGCGCTCAAGGCCGGAACCGTCGTTCCCGAACAGGTAGCGTACGGCAGCCGTACCACTTGTAAACGGCACGATTTCGTTATTGACCCCGGATCGCCTGATGTTGCGTTCGATCAGACGGGCATGACCCTCGTCATCCTCGATCATGATGATGGTGACCGCTGCGCTCATGGATCCCTGTTCCGTTGGTTGGTATTCCACTTGATGGGAAGGGTTACTGTGAAGGTGCTTCCCTGATCAAGCTCGGAAGCAACTGACATGGTTCCACCCAACCGTCGCACCAAAGCGCGGACGTGGGCGAGGCCAATTCCCTGGCCGGGCTTGTCCTGCGTGCCCGCGCGCCGGAAGAGGTCGAAGATGCGCTGATGATCCTTGGGGTCGATGCCCCTGCCATTGTCGGTGACGTCGATGATCGCATAGCCAAGCTTGGTCCGGCCGCGTATATGGATTTCGCCGGGAACGCCCACCTTGAGGTATTTTAAGGCGTTGTCGATCAGGTTGGAGAAGATCTGCTCAACCGCGAGGCGGTCGCTGGTAATGTCCGGCAGCGGCTCGATATGGATTTCCGCTTCGGCCTCCGCCGCCTGATGCGCGACCGTCGTGACGATCGCTTCGATCAGTTCCCGCGTGTCGATCCTGACCGGCTCGAATTCGCGCCGCCCCTCGCGGGTAAGGTTGAGGATGGCGGAAATCAGCCGATCCATCTTTGCGATCGATGATTTGATGAACTCGAGTGCTTCGGAAAAATCCTGAAGCAGCTGTTTGTCCTGCGGGTCCAGGACCGGTTCGGCACCGCCTTCCGCTTCGATCTGCTGCGGCGTTGGCTCCGCGCCGGGCTGAAGGGCTGCGATCCGCCTGAAAATATCGGTGCGCAGCTCCTCGAGCTCGCTGGTGAATCCCATGATGTTGACGAGCGGCGAGCGAAGGTCGTGACTGACGATATAGGCGAAGCGCTGAATTTCATTGTTGGCTTCGCGCAGGTCGGCGGTGCGCTCGTCCACCGTCGCTTCGAGGTTGACGTTGGCGTCGCGCAAGAGCGCCTCGGCCTCGTCGCGCGCGCGGGTCGAGCGCCGCACCAGAAAAACGGAAATGCCGGCCAGCACCACAACGAGACCGGATCCGACGACCGTGACAATGGAGGCGAGCCGCTCCGTGTGGTCGGCGGTCGCGGTGCGCAGCGCGAACAGGCGCTCTTCCTGCGTCCGCATTTCGCTCGCAATGTTGTTGATGCGCTCCGTAGCCTTGCCGGAATCGGAGGCGCGCAGCATCGCGATGCCGCCTTGGGTGTCGTGCTGTCTGGCGAAGTTGATCGCTCTTTCGAATTCGTCGAGCCGCGCCTGAACCGGCTGCTGCAGGCGATTGGAATTGCCGATCTGGGCCGGGTTGTCGCCGGACAGCCTGATCAGTTCGTCGATATCGGCATGAACCTTCGCGGATGCATCGAGGTATTCGTCGAGAAAGCGCTGATCTTCGGTGAGAAGATAGCCGCGCGCCGCACTCTCGGTCGTGCGAATGCGCAGCTGCAACGTCGAAATCTGGTTTTCAACCTCGAGCGTATGGACAACCCAGTCATTGTCCTGGCGAGCGCGGTCGACCAGAATGACCGACAATGCGCTGATTGCGACCAGCACCAGGAATCCTGCCGCGAGCAGGAAAGTCTGGCCGACGGCGGGTGCGCGTTTCGCGCCGGGCTTTCGAATTGTCGCGCTGGACGAAATCAGGACCCCCTGACGGGAAAATAGGCCCACCAAAACGCGCAGCCTGACCGTTGGTTCCACGGCTGAGGGAACGTTTTTATCGCAAGTGCGCGAAAAATCGAAGGCTTCAGCCTGTCGACTGGCCGGCGAGGTACTGCTCCAGCCAGTGAATATGATAATCGCCGTCGATGATATCGGCCTCGCGCACGAGTGCGCGGAACAGCGGCAGCGTCGTTTCGATGCCTTCGACGACCATCTCGTCGAGCGCCCGGCGCAGCCGCATCAGGCATTCGGTGCGGGTCTTGCCGTGCACGATCAGCTTGCCGACCAGCGAGTCATAATAAGGCGGGATCACATAGCCCTGGTACACGGCGGAATCGATCCGTACGCCGAGACCGCCCGGCGGATGATATTGCAGGATCTTGCCGGGCGAGGGACGGAAGGTGACGGGGTTTTCCGCGTTGACGCGGCATTCGATAGCATGGCCGTTGACGATCACCTCGCCCTGCGCGACCGGCAGGTCGCCGCCGGCGGCGATGCGGATCTGCTCCAGCACGAGATCGATCCCGGTGATCATTTCGGTCACGGGATGCTCGACCTGGATGCGCGTGTTCATCTCGATGAAATAGAACTCGCCGTCCTCGTAGAGAAATTCGACGGTGCCGACGCCGAGATATTTCATATCCTGCATCGCCTTTGCCACGATCCCGCCGATACGGGCGCGGGCGGCAGCGTCGAGTGCGGGCGAGGGTCCTTCCTCCCACACCTTTTGATGCCGGCGTTGCAGCGAGCAGTCGCGTTCGCCGAGATGGATGGCGCCGCCGCGGCCATCGCCAAGCACCTGGATTTCAATGTGGCGCGGCTTCTGCAGATATTTTTCGAGATAGACCGATGCGTCGCCAAAGGCGGACCTGGCTTCGTTGGCGGCCGTCGACAGCGCGAGCGTCAGGTCCTGCGCGGTTTGCGCGACCTTCATGCCGCGCCCGCCGCCGCCTGCGGCAGCTTTCACCAGCACCGGGAAACCGATCTTTTCCGCAATGGCCATCGCGTCGTCATCGACGCCGACCGCGCCGTCGGAGCCCGGCACCACGGGAATGCCGAGGCGCTTGGCGGTCTTCTTCGCCTCGATCTTGTCGCCCATCAGGCGGATGTGCTCGGCCTTCGGCCCGATGAAATGCAGATTGTGATCGGCGAGGATTTCGGCAAAGCGCGCGTTTTCGGACAGGAAGCCGTAGCCGGGATGCACCGCATCCGCGCCGGTAATTTCGCAAGCCGCAAGCAGCGCGGGGACATTGAGGTAGCTGTCTTTGGATGGCGGCGGGCCGATACAGACGCTTTCGTCCGCAAGCCGCACATGCATCGCGTCGGCGTCGGCGGTCGAATGCACGGCGACCGTGGCAATGCCAAGCTCCTTGCACGCGCGCAGGATGCGCAGTGCGATTTCGCCGCGATTGGCTATCAGGATCTTGTCAAACATCGTGCCCTTCAGAGGGGAGAGTAGCGAATAGGGAGTAGCGAGCAGGTGTGGCCGCCATTCGCTATTCGCTACTCACCATTCGCCACTATTCAATGATCACTAATGGTTCACCGAACTCGACCGGCTGGCCATCTTCGACGAGGATTTGCGTGACGGTTCCGGCGCGCGGCGAGGGAATCTGATTCATCGTTTTCATCGCTTCGATGATCAGGAGCGTTTGTCCGGCCGATACCTTGCTGCCAACCTCGATGAACGGTTTGGCGCCGGGTTCGGGCGCCCAATAGGCGGTGCCGACCATGGGCGAGGGAACGGCGCCGGGATGCTTGCTGAAGTCGGTGGCGGCCGCGGCAATCGGGGCTGCAGCAGGCGCCGGCGCGGCGGCGACAGATGCGGCCATGGGCACCGAGGCGGCAATGCTCACACTGCGCGCCACGCGCACCCGCAGGCCCGCGCGCTCGATCTCGATTTCGGTCAGGCTGGTTTCATCCAGCAGCAACGCGAGTTCGCGAATGAGCGCTCCGTCGCTCGTTGCAAACTTTGCGGCTTCTTTGTCGTCAGGCTGGCGCGCCATGATTGTTATCCGAACTCTCTCTAAAGGGGCGGGGGCGTCAGGACTTGAGGTTCAGGTCTTGGCCTTGACGCCGAGCTTGGCCGCAAGGCCGCTGATGGCAAGGCGATACCCGTCAATACCGAAGCCGGCAAGGGTGGCGAAGGCGGCCTTCGCCGTAAAGGAATGATGGCGGAAGCTCTCGCGGGCATGAATATTGCTGACGTGAACCTCGACCGTGGGGATCTTCACCGCAACCAGCGCATCGTGGAGCGCGATCGAGGTATGGGAATAACCGCCGGGATTGAACACGATGCCGGCTACCTTTCCGGCATGCGCCTCATGGATAAAGTCGATCAGTTCGCCTTCGTGGTTCGATTGCCGGCAATCGGCCTTGAGCCCGTATCTGGCGGCGGTCTCGATGCACAATTTCTCGACGTCGGCGAGAGTGGCATGGCCGTAGGTTTCCGGCTCGCGGGTTCCCAGAAGATTGAGATTTGGGCCGTTGAGCACATAGATCGTTTCTGTCTTGGCCATCCCGGTCCCGGCAATGTGGCTGATGTCGCGCGGTTATAGGTAACTACGGGACGGGAGGGAAGCCTTTGCCCGGGCGGCACGTCTCCCAAATGCCTCATCTACTTGGTGAAAACCCCGGCAGAATCTACGGAAACCATTGATTAACTACGATGGGTGGTCCAGCGGTCCGGCGGCCCTGCAGGAACGCTTGCGGACGCGAAAAGGGCGGGTCGCAAGGACCCGCCCTGGATTCGCGGAAAGTCTGGACCTGGAGATTACGCGGGAAGTACGTCCACGATCTCAAGGGTCCGCGGATCCACCACCACGATTTCGTCGCGGACGAGGAAGAACTCATATCCGCGCCACTCCGGATAGATCGTCACGATTTCCTGTGGCAACGGATGGAAGCTGATCTCGCCGCGCGGAACGCGGGTGCCGACCCGAACGTCGAAGTTGACGTTGGTCGCGGGCGCCACGTGCTCACCGCGGATCGCGGTCGTGATCTTGGTGCGCTGCTCGGTTGAGAGCTTGGCGCCAGCACCAGCCTGGCCGGTCGTCTGAGAGCGGTTGCCTTCGGCCGTCGAGTTGTTGGTGCGGCCTTGAGCATTCATGTTGCCATTGCGCTCCTGACCCTCGGACCTCATGTTGCCGCGCTCGTTGCGCTCTTCGGCGTTCTTATTGCCGCCGCGCTCGTTGCGTTCCTCGGCCTTCATGTTGCCGCTGCGCTCATTGCGCTCTTCGGCCTTCTTGCCGGCCGCGCCTTTTTCTTCATTTTGAGAGCTCATGCCCTTGGCGCCGCCCTTTTCTTCGGTTTGCGAGCTCATGCCTTTGGTGCGGTCGCTCTTGTTGCTCTCTTGCGCCTTGTTTTCTTGCGACGGACTCTGGCCGACGGTGCTCTTTTCGGCGCCCTTCTTTTCCTGCTGAGCGCTACGATTGGTCGCGCCGCCCTTTTGCTCGGACTGGCTGGACTTCATTCCCGCCGAACCCTCACGCTCATGGCTGCTTGTGCCAGGTGACGACGGCGAGCCCTGGTGCATCCCAGCGCCGCCAGCCGTTCCGCTTTCATGGCCCATATTGCCTTGCGCATAGGCGAAGCCGCTGCCGGCAATGAGCGCCGCGGCGGCCGCGGTGATCATCCAACGATTAGTCATAAAATTCCTCCTCACGAATTTGCACTGCCCAGCCGTCAACGAAAGGCGATTGGCGATGTTCCGGGGTTTCACCGGTTCCATCGGGTTTGTTTTGATGAATGCCCGATGAACCGTCGCGCCGCGAAAATTCCAAACAAAAAGGCCGGCGAATTCGCCGGCCTTTCTGCATCGAAGAGTATGGATCAGTGCGTCAGCATGTCGCTTTGCCGCAGCGCGCCACTCCGATCTTCTCCTTTAGTCCGTCGAGGCCGATCGCACCGACAACGACCTGCTTGCCGATGACATAGCTCGGCGTTCCGTTCATGCCCATCGCTTCGGCGAGCTTGAAATTCTCTTCGATCGTTGCCCGCGCCTCCGGGCTCGCCATGTCCTTTTCGATGCGAGCGACATCGAGGCCGGCGTCCTTCGCGGCGGCAAGCGCGCGCGCCTTGTCGGCCGGCCCGCGGCCGCCAAGCAGCTTCTGGTGGAAGTCGAGATACTTTGCGCCGCCCGGGTCCTGCATCCGCACGGCGACGGCGACCTTTGCCGCTTCGACCGATCCTTCGCTCAACACCGGAAATTCCTTCAACACGACCTTCAGCTTCGGATCGGACTTCATCAGATCGAGCATGTCGGCCATCGCGCGTTTGCAATAGCCGCAATTGTAATCGAAGAATTCGACAAAGGTGACGTCGCCGTTCTTGTTGCCGAGCGTGACGTTGCGGGGTGAATTGAAGATCGTCTCCGAATTCTGCTGGATGCTCGCTTGATGCTTCTCTTCTTCCGCCGCGGCCTGGCGCTTGTTCAGCTCCGCCATTGCGTCTTCCAGCACTTCGGGATGGGTGACGAGATAGTTCTTGATGATGGTCTCGATCGCGTCACGCTGGCCATCGGTGAAGGTTTGCGCCGAGGCTGCCGATGGTGCTGCGACGATCGCCAGCGCGAACAGGGCGGGAGAGAGCAGGCGGAGCGGCGACATCAGTAATTCCTTTTGAGCGGGTTGTTCTGAATCAGGTTTATTGGTTCGTCTCTGGGGTGGTATCGGAATCCCGGTTAGGTCCGAAACCTCGACGCTGATCTTGCGGGCCTGCACGAAACTCGAAGTGGGACGAATTGTCCTTCTTTGCGATCGGCAACTTTGCCGACACGATATCGTCGGCCTTGACCCATCCAGGTGTGCCGACGGCGAAACGGGTCTTGGCGCGTGAGGCAAGGTCCTTCGCGGTCTTGTTGTCGCCGCGCAAAAACGCCGCCTGCGCCGATGCGAGATCGGCCTCCGCAAGGTCTCCCTTCCTCGCATAAGCCATGGCGAGTTCCGTGTAGCCGAGCGGCTGCTCTGTTTCGCGTGCCAGCGCGTTGCGCAGGATCAAAATTGCCTCGTCAGTATACGCTTTGTTTTCGGTCGAAACGAGCGCTTGCCCAAGTAAAATCTCGATGAGCGGCGCGTTATTGGAAAGGGCCACGGCCTTGCGCAGCGAAGGGAGAGCTTCCCCGGCCCGGCCGCCTTCGGTCAGCGCCTGGCCTTTCAGCTCGTAGAAATAGGGATTGTTGGGTTGGGCCTGGATCAGTGAATCGACTTGGGCAACTGCGCTGTTCAAATCGCCGTGCAGATAGGTCGAAATCGCGCGCGCGTAGCGTGCCGGCAGGCTGGTATTGGACAGCGGATAGCGGTGATAGACGGTCTCGGGGCGTTCCATGAATCCGGAAATCTTGGCGCGCATCATGTCGTGACGAAATTGCAGCTCGGGAGGGTCCTTCTTGTCCCAATACGGACTGGTGCGCGCGATCTCCTCCAGCGCCGCAACGCGCTCGGCCGGCATCGGGTGCGACTGGAAGTAGGGGTCGGCGCCGCGCGCTGAAAAGAGGCTGTCGTTGGAGAAGCGCTTGAAGGTTTCGTACATGCCCTTGGCGGATTGCTGGGTCGCGGTGAGGAATTTGACGCCGGCGCGGTCGGCGGCTTCTTCCTGCTGGCGCTGATAGGACAGCAGCGAGTGCATGATCATGTTCTGCGGGCCGCTGAGCGCGGCCGCGCCGACGTTGGCAAGGTTGTTGCCGCTCGAAGATAGGCCGCCTCGCGCCGCGCCCGCCGCGAGCGCGCCGGCGCCGAGCAGCATCGCGACGATCATCGAGGTCTGCGCCCCGGCCAGTTGCTCGCGCATTCGCGCGAGATGGCCGCCGGCCAAATGGCCCGTTTCGTGCGCCAGCACTCCGATGATCTGGTTCGGGGTCTCCGATTGCAGCAATGCGCCGTGGTTCACGAAAATGCGGCGCCCGTCGGCGACAAACGCGTTGAAGACGGGTTGATTGATGATCGTGACCTGGATGTTCTGCTTCTCGAGGCCGGCCACGCGCAGGATCGGTTTCGTATAGTCACGCAGGAGGTTCTCGGTTTCGGTGTCGCGGAGGACCGCCAGCTTCCCCTCCTGGGCAAGCGCCGCCATGGGGGAAGCAACGAGGGCGATCGCGGTTGCGATCGCGGTTAGTTTCGTCGTGAGCCGGAGGGAAGCGAAGGTGAGCAACATCAAGCGGTCTTTATGGATTGGCGGCGGGTTCGATCCGCGATATGCCCTAACAATCCGCGGATTACGGCTAGTCTGGGGCTAATGGTCTGATTCCACCATTCGAACTTCGGAAAGCGGGCACTGGGCCTCCAAAGTAGCAGATATCGATGCTTGAAGCGACCTTAAGAGAACGCGCCAAAGATTTGTTGACGACGGCTTCGGGGCGCAGCGACGTCCCGCCCTTCATGGTGATGGATGTGATGGCCGCGGCCGCCCGGATCGAAGCGGCCGGCGGCCATGTCATCCACATGGAAGTCGGCCAACCCGCGGCTTCAGCCCCGAAAACCGCGATTCAAGCGGCCCATGCCGCGCTCGATTCCGGGCGCATCGATTATACCTCCGCACTTGGAACCCCAGGCTTGCGTGAGCGGATCGCCCGCCATTATCGCGACAGCTACGGAGTTGCGGTCGATTCGGCGCGGATCGTCATCACCACCGGGTCCTCGGGTGCCTTCATTCTGGCCTTCCTGGCCATGTTCGAGCCGGGTGATCGGGTGGCGGTGACCATTCCGGGTTATCCACCTTATCGGCACATTCTCACCGCGCTCGGCTGCGAACCGGTTCTGATCGAAACGTCGAGCGAAAACCGGCATGCGCTGACGGGCGAGGCGTTGCTGTCAGCGCATCGCAAAACGCCGCTCAAGGGCGTGCTGGTTGGAAGTCCGGCCAATCCGACCGGCACCATGATGTCCCGCGAAGCACTGAGCGGCTTGATTGCGGCTTCTGAAGCCGCCGGCATCCGGTTCATTTCCGATGAGATCTACCATGGCCTGGACTACGCGTTTCCCGCGGTGACGGCGGCGGAACTCTCCGCGAACGCGCTCGTGATCAATTCCTTCTCCAAATATTTTTGCATGACCGGCTGGCGTATCGGCTGGATGGTGGTGCCGGAAGCCTTGGTGCGGCCGATCGAGCGGCTCCAGCAAAACCTGTCCATTTCAGTACCGACGCTGTCGCAGATCGCAGCCGAAGCGGCGTTCGACGGTGCTGCCGAAATGGAGGAGATCAAGCGCGGCTATCTGGAGAACCGGCGTATCCTGATCGAGGGCTTGCCGCGGGCGGGCCTCTCCAAATTCCTGCCCGCAGATGGCGCATTTTATCTCTACGCCGACGTTTCGGATTTTACCTCCGACAGTTTCAAATTCGCCAGCGAGATGCTGGAGAGGGCCCACGTCGCGGCAACCCCCGGCGTCGATTTCGATCCCGTCCACGGGCGGCAGTTCATCCGCTTTTCCTATGCGCGCTCAGCGCAGGAAATGCGCGAGGCGGTCGAACGCATCGCCCGCTGGCTGAAGTGAGGCGGGCTCACCCAGCCTAAAAAAGGTCCGGCGCCATTGACTCCATCGGAGCAATGGATTTTGGCTTGCCCAACAAAGTTTGAGGAGGGGTAGATGGCGCCAACGACTGTAACTGCAGCACCGGTACACGCGGCAAAACCCTGGTACAAAATTCTTTATGTCCAGGTTCTGTTCGCGATCGTGCTCGGGGTCGTGATCGGCTGGTTGTGGCCGACGTTTGCCACCAATGACTGGATCAAGGCGCTCGGTGACGGCTTCATCAAGCTGATCAAGATGGTGATCGCGCCGATCATCTTCTGCACCGTTGTATCTGGCATATCGCATATCCAGGATGCCAAGAAGGTCGGTCGGGTCGGCGTCAAGGCGCTGGTCTATTTCGAGATCGTCTCGACCTTTGCTCTGGTGATCGGCCTGGCCATGGGCAATCTGTTCCAGATCGGCCATGGCCTTGCCGCAAAACCGGACGCGGCGGCGGTGGCGAACTACGTCAAGGAGGCGGCGGCGCACAAGTCCGTTGACTTCGTGCTCAACATCATTCCCGACAGCGTCGTCGGTGCGCTGGCGCGCGGCGATATCCTGCAGGTGCTCCTGTTTGCGATCCTGTTCGGCTTCTCGCTGATGGCTATGGGCAGCAGTGCCGACCGTCTGCGGACTCTGATCGACGACACCGCACATGCGGTGTTTGGCGTGATCGGCATCGTCATGAAGGCGGCGCCGCTCGGCGCCTTTGGCGCCATGGCCTTCACGATCGGCAAATACGGTCCCTCGGCGCTCGGCAACCTGATCGGGCTGATCGTCCTGTTCTACGCGACCGCGGCTCTGTTCGTGTTCGTCGTGCTTGGCCTGATCGCGCGCTTCGTCGGCTTCAACATTTTCAAGTACATCGCCTATATCAAGGATGAGCTTCTGATCGTGCTCGGTACGAGCTCCTCGGAAAGCGCGCTGCCGCAATTGATGGAGAAGCTCGAGCGGCTCGGCTGCTCCAAGCCGGTGGTCGGCCTCGTGGTGCCGACCGGCTATTCGTTCAATCTCGACGGCACCAACATCTACATGACGCTGGCGACGCTGTTCATCGCCCAGGCCCTCGGCGTCGATCTAACCTTCGGCCAGCAGCTGACGATCCTGGTGGTGGCGATGTTGACCTCCAAGGGCGCAAGCGGGGTCACCGGGGCTGGCTTCATCACGCTGGCGGCCACGCTCTCCGTGGTCAATCCGGTGCTGGTGCCGGGTATGGCCATCGTGTTCTCGATCGACAAGTTCATGAGCGAGGTACGCGCGCTCACCAATATCACCGGTAACGGCGTTGCTGCGGTGTTTGTGTCCTGGTGGGAAGGCGAGCTCAATGAGGCGACGTTGCATGCGAGGCTGAACCAGCAGGTCGATCCCAGTGACGTCCAGACGGCGGTCACGACGGGCTAGCGCTCCCCGAATTTCCGAAAAACAAAAACCGCCCGGCCTTTTGCCGGGCGGTTTTTCTTCTGACCTGAATTTGCGAGGTTATCCGCCGCCGAAGCGCCGCGACCACCAGCCTGCGCGGCGCGGCGCATCGGCCGCTGCCTCGGAAGCCGGATCGGCCGATGTCTCGGCAGGCGCGGGCGATTCTGGTTGGCTGTAAGAAGAAGTCTCCGACGCGCTGTGAGACCCAAAGCTCACCTTCTCGCGCACGGTCGAACGTCGCCGCGCGGCCTTGTCCGACTCAGGCCCATGTTCGGCTTCCGCCACGGGCGGAGCGGGTTGCTGAGCCGCAACCGGTTGCTCTTCGCCGGCTGCTTCAGCGGTCGAATGTGACGGCTCTGACGAAGTTCCGTCGAAATCAGCGACGGCGCCCGAAGCTTCCGGCGTCTGAATCGGGCTCAGTTCGTCTGATATCGATCCAGCGAGGCCATCTTCGGCTCCGCCACGACGGCGACGCCCGCCGCGGCGTCCGCGACGACGCGGCCGCCGTTCGCCGTTGCCCGGCTGATCGGATCGGGCCTGGTTCGCCGCTTCGCCGGTTTCATCCTCGTCGGATTCGTCGTCTTCGGCGACTTCAGCCTCCAGCGGAGCGGGCGCATCTTGCGCGAAAGCATTCTCCTCGCTCGGCATGCCGCCTTCACGGGCTTCGCCGCCGCTACCACGGCCGCGCCGCCGCCGGCGCCGCCTGCTGCGACGCGGGCCATCGCTCGTTCCCTCGGAACCTTCACCGCCCGCCGCCTCGCCCGAAAGACCTTCGGTCTCTTCGGTTTCCACCTCGGATTCGGTCTCGGCGTCGAACTCTTCGTCGTCCTCGTAAACTTCCTCGACTTGCGAAGGAGCGGCTGCGGCCTGCGCCGCGAGCAGCGCCTTGGCCGCCTCCAGCGTGTGCACCTGTTCGCCGCGGTCGATGATGTAGGACTGCTGACCGCTCACCGTGGGATCGGCGATGACCGAGAGGGTGACCTTGAACGAACTTTCCAGATCGCGCAGGTGGCCGCGCTTGTGGTTGAGAACGTAGAGCGCGACGTCGGTGCGGGTGCGCACCACCAGATTGTGGGTCGCGCCCTTCATCAGGACTTCTTCAAGCCCGCGCAGCAATTGCAGCGCCACCGAAGACACCGAGCGGACGTGGCCGCTGCCGCCGCATTGCGAGCAGGGTTCGGTGGAGCTTTCGAGCACGCTGGCGCGGATGCGCTGGCGCGACATTTCCAAAAGGCCGAAATGCGAGATGCGTCCGACCTGGATCCGGGCCCGGTCCTGGCGCAGGCAATCGGAGAGCTTGCGTTCGACCGCGCGGTTGTTGCGCTTCTCGTCCATGTCGATGAAGTCGATCACGATCAGGCCTGCAAGGTCGCGCAAGCGCAATTGCCTTGCGACTTCCTCGGCCGCCTCGAGATTGGTCTTGAGCGCGGTATCCTCGATGTGATGTTCGCGGGTCGAACGTCCGGAGTTGACGTCGATCGAGACCAGCGCCTCGGTCTGGTTGATGACGATGTAGCCGCCCGATCGCAGTTGCACGGTCGGGGAGAACATCGCGTCCAGCTGGCTTTCCACGCCCATGCGCGAGAACAGCGGCTGGCCGTCGCGATACTGCTTCACCGCGCGTACGTTGGAGGGCATCAGCATCTTCATGAAGTCGCGCGCTTCATGGTAGCCGGCTTCGCCCGCGACCAGGATCTCGTCGATTTCCTTGTTGTAGAGGTCGCGCAGCGAGCGCTTGATCAGCGAACCTTCTTCGTAAACCAGCGTCGGCGCCTGCGACTTCAGCGTCATGTCGCGCACCGTCTCCCACATCCGGATCAGGTATTCGAAGTCGCGCTTGATCTCCGGCTTGGTGCGGGAGGCGCCGGCGGTGCGCAGGATGATGCCCATGCCCTCGGGCACGTCGAGGTCCTGAACGACTTCCTTCAGCCGCGAGCGGTCCTGGGCCGAGGTGATCTTGCGGCTGATGCCGCCGCCGCGCGCGGTGTTCGGCATCAGCACCGCATAGCGGCCGGCGAGCGACAGATAGGTGGTCAGCGCCGCGCCTTTGCTGCCGCGTTCTTCCTTGACGACCTGCACCAGCATGACCTGGCGTCGCTTGATGACTTCCTGGATCTTGTACTGACGGCGCGGGCGGAACGGACGTTCCGGAACTTCCTCCAGCACGTCGTCGCCGCCGACGGATTCGACGACCTCGTCTTCGACTTCCTCGCCGTCGTCCTCGTGAGCTTCTTCGCCATCGGCGAGCGCGTGCACGGCGTCGGGCCACGCGGCATGTTCTTCATGGGCCGCGTGCTCATCGTGAGCGACGTCCTCATGAACGGCTTCGGTCGCGGTATCCTCCAAGCCGGAGTCCTCGCCGGCATGAAGTGCGATGTCTTCCGGCGCCTCCCGCATCGCCTCCGAAATATCGACGGTCTCCGGTGCGGTTGCCGGCTGATGCATCTCGGCGGACAGGGCAGGCGCTTCGGCCTCGGCCTCATGATGATGAGGTTCATCGTCATGATGCTCGTGGTCGTAGGCGTGCGCGTGATCGTCGTCGTGATGGTCGTGATCGTGCGCCGCGTCGTCGTGATGTTCGGCGTGATCGGGATGATGATCGCTCTCGTGGAGGTGCTCGTCGTGATGGTCTTCCTCGGCGTGCGCCTCGGCGGCAAGACCGTCCGCGGGCAATCCCTCGGCCGAGACCTCCTGGCGAGGGGCTTCGACGATTTCGCTCTGGACCCGTTCGCCATGGCCGCGCCGGCGCGAATTGCGATGGCGCGAGCGGCGGCGGCTCGAGCGGTTCTCGGATTCCTCTTCCGCCTCGCGATGGGCGCGCTCGTCGGCCTCGATCAGCGCCTGACGATCGGCGACCGGGATCTGGTAATAGTCGGGATGAATTTCGCTGAAGGCGAGGAAACCGTGGCGATTGCCGCCATATTCGATGAAAGCGGCTTGCAGCGACGGTTCAACGCGGGTGACCTTCGCCAGATAGATATTGCCGCGCAGTTGTTTGCGTTGCGCGGTTTCGAAATCAAATTCTTCGACGCGGTTGCCGCGAACCACAACGACCCGGGTCTCCTCCGGGTGGGTGGCGTCGATAAGCATTTTGTTGGGCATTTTTGAACTCTTGACGGCGGCGGGCGCGCAGTGCGGCGCGCGCAACTTGCGCGGCCGGGTGACGCGACGGTCCACCTGATTCGGGGGTGAGGGGAAGGCCGAAACGCATCCTCGAGCGCCTTACCGAACATGATTCCCGGGATGGACAACGGCGAGCACGGCTTGCGCCGCGCATCGGCGGTATTTTTCCCTGGAGTTTCGGCAACACAGTCTGGCGCATTAAGCGTCGGCCCGTCTGAGTAATTTTGGGCGGCAAGAAGCCGCTTTATCGGTTGCTGAAGGCTTGGGCGCTTGCCAAAGCGCGCGCCTCAATCGCCTACCGGGCCGTGAGGTCCGATAATCGGTCAGGTCGAATCTCATGCCGTCCCTGGAACAAGCTGGTGACCGGGGAGCGGGCGCCCGCTCGGGCCTGAAACCGCCACTTCTTCAGCCGCGCGGCTCGCGCTGGCTTCGGAAGCGGCCGGAAAGACGCTGAAATCTCCTTGATTGGAGGTTCCCGCGCTGCACCGGGAGGCTGAACGCGACACAACCGTGAATTTTGGCCGTCAGCACCACTTACATACGTGGATCGGCCGTGTCCTGCAAGGACCCGTCGCCTGTCCGCCACACTCGCATCTTTTCGGTGCGTCATCTTTAAGGCGCAATTAACCCTGCGCTCCTATTGCGGTAAGAGGGCAGCTCGGAGGCGTCGTTGGCGGGCCGCGCAAATCACCATGTATTGCCGGGTTTCGCGCTGTTGTGCGCCGCAGCATGCCTGTGGCCGATCGCCAGCAAGGTCTCCGCGGTCGAAAGTCAGGCGCCCAAACCTGCCGTCTCCACGCGGTTTCCCGTCGCCTCAGGCGCCCGGCTCGCCGGCGACGACAAACAGACCCGCTTCATCCTGGATCTCGACAAGCCGATTCCCGTCCATGCCTTCCCCCTGGCCGATCCCTATCGCGTGGTCGTCGATATCCCCCAGGTGACGTTCCAGCTTCCGCCCGGGATCGGCACCGCGGGGCGGGGACTGATCAAGGCGTTCCGCTACGGCCTCGTGATGCCCGGCGGCTCGCGCATGGTCTTCGACCTCGCAGGCCCCGCCAAGATCTCCAATGTCTCGGTGCTTGAGGCGGCCAACGGCCAGCCGCCGCGGCTTGTGCTCGACCTGGAAGAGGTCGACCGTACGACCTTCGTGCAGTTGCTCGCCCCGGAGAGCCGCCCCGAACTCAGGCCCGCAATCGCTGCGAGCCACGAGACTGCGCTCGCGGTATCGACCGCGCCGGCAAAGCTCGACGAACCGTCTACGCCGGCGTCGTCATCTTCGCCAGGCGATACGCGCCCGGTGATCGTCATCGACGCAGGCCATGGCGGCCCCGACAACGGCACGCAATGGGACGGTGCGAGTGAAAAGACGATCGTGCTGGCCTTTGCGCAGACCTTGCGCGAGCGCATCGAGAAGAGCGGCAAATATAACGTCGTGATGACCCGCACTGACGATACCTTCATCCCGCTGGATGATCGCGTGAAGTTCGCGCGCAGCCATTCGGCGGCGCTGTTCGTATCGATCCATGCCGATGCGCTGCCGCGCAAAGAGGGCGATGCGCAAGGCGCGTCGATCTACACCTTGTCCGATCGCGCGTCCGACGCCGAAGCGGAAAGACTGGCGGAAGCGGAGAACAAGGCCGACGCCATCGGTGGTGTCAATCTGACCGAGGAGCCGACCGAAGTCGCCGATATCCTCATCGATCTCGCCCAGCGCGAAACGCGCACGTTCTCAAATCGCTTTGCCCGCATCTTGATGGGCGAGATGAAGACCGTGACGCGCATGCACAAGAACCCGCTGAAGTCGGCCGGCTTCCGCGTGCTCAAGGCGCCGGATGTGCCGTCCGTTCTTGTCGAGCTTGGCTACGTCTCCAACAAGGATGACCTTGGGCACTTGCAATCGGACAACTGGCGCTCGAAAACCGTGGGGTCGGTTGCGCATGCCATCGACATGTTTTTCGCCAAGCGATTGGCAACAGCCGGGAATGGGAACTGAGGGCCTCGGGTAACCCGCTGAAATCGAAGCCCTAGTTTGGCCACAGCGGCCGCATTATAAAGCTGCGCCGAGCCCCAAGGAATCGACACAATTCGCCAGTTGGCGGCGTATAATGTAGTCCAGCACCGGCCACCGATGGCAGGAAGCGGAAAATACCTCCAGGACATGCCGGTCAGCCGGCGCAGGGACTAAACGGAATTCTGATTATGCGCTTGCTGGTGCGGTTCTTGGGTTTCTTGTTCGCCGCGGGAACCGTCGTGTTCCTTGTGGCGGTCGCCGCCTTGGCAGGGTTGATCTGGCATTTCTCCAAGGACTTACCGGACTACTCGCAGCTTCAGGATTACGAGCCGCCGGTGATGACTCGTGTTCACGCGGCCGACGGTTCGCTGCTGGGTGAATATTCGAAGGAGCGGCGGCTCTATTTGCCGATCCAGGCGGTGCCCAAGCTTGTCATCAACGCGTTCCTCGCGGCCGAAGACAAGAACTTCTACGAACATGGCGGCATCGATTATTCGGGCATGGCGCGCGCGGCGCTGCTTTACGCGCAGAACTTCGGCTCGAACCGCAGGCCGCAGGGCGCGTCCACGATCACCCAGCAGGTCGCCAAGAATTTTCTTCTGACCAACGAGGTCTCCTTTACCCGCAAGATCAAGGAAGCCTTGCTGGCGATGCGGATCGAGCGGACCTATTCAAAGGACAAGATCCTCGAACTCTATCTCAATGAAATCTATCTCGGCCTTGGCGCCTATGGCGTCGCTGCGGCCTCGCTGGTTTATTTCGACAAATCCGTCAACGAACTCACCGTCGCGGAAGCCTCCTATCTGGCCGCGCTTCCAAAGGCGCCGGCAGCGCTGCATCCGGTGCGCAACCGCGATCGCGCGATCGAGCGCCGCAACTATGTGATCGACCGTTTGCTGGAAAATGGCTGGATCAAGCAGGCCGATGCCGACAAGGCCCGCAAGGATCCGTTGACGGTGACCAACCGCGCCAACGCGGCGCATATCTTCGCGGGCGAGTATTTCGCCGAAGAAGTCCGCCGCGATATCTTCGAGCGCTATGGCGAGAAGAAGCTCTACGAAGGCGGTCTGTCCGTTCACGCCACGCTCGATCCGAAAATTCAGGTGATGGCGCGCAAGACCATGGCCGCCGGCATGGTCAACTACGACGAGGCGCAGGGCTGGCGCGGCGCGCAGAGCAAGCTCGACATTTCCGGCGACTGGGGCATCAAGCTCGCGGACGTCAAATCACTGTCCGACGTGTCGCCATGGCGGATGGCGGTGGTCCTGGAGATCAGCGATCAATCGGCGCGCATCGGTTTCCAGCCCGGCCACGAGCTCGGCGGCGCCGTGAGCAAGGAACGGCAGACCGGGATCATCACGCTTGACGGCGTCAAATGGGCGAAACCGGCTTCGGGACCGACGAAGGGCAAGACGCCCACCTCGATGGCGCAGGTGCTGTCGCCGGGTGATGTGATCTACGCCGATCCCTTGTTCAAGGACGGCAATCAGGTCGAGGGCCAATATCGGTTGCGCCAGTTGCCGGAAGTGTCCGGCGCGATGGTCGTGATGGATCCATGGACCGGCCGCGTGCTTGCAATGGTCGGCGGCTTCTCGTTCGACCAGAGCCAGTTCAACCGTGCGACGCAGGCCTATCGGCAGCCCGGTTCATCGTTCAAACCGATCGTCTATTCGGCCGCGCTCGACAACGGCTACACCCCCTCGACCCAGGTGATGGACGCGCCGATCGAAATCGATCAGGGCCAGGGCGCCGGTGTCTGGCGGCCAGAGAACTTCTCCTCCGGAAAGTACAACGGTCCGGTCACGCTGCGTAATGCGCTGCGGCTGTCGCTCAATACCGTGACCGTACGGCTTGCGCAGGACATCGGCATGCCGCTGATCGGCGAATATGCGCGGCGTTTCGGCGTCTACGACGAGCTGCCGAACTATCTGTCCTATGCGCTCGGCGCCGGCGAAACCACGGTCATGCGGATGGTCACGGCCTATTCGATGATCGCCAATGGCGGCCGGCGCGTGAAGCCGACCTTGATCGATCGCATTCAGGATCGTTATGGCCACACCATCTTCAAGCATGACGCGCGCGAGTGCCGCGGCTGTGACGCGCCGGGCGGCTGGAAGAATCAGCCCGAACCCCAGCTGATCGACCGCCGCGAGCAGGTGCTCGATACGATGACGGCCTATCAGATGACGTCGTTGATGGAAGGTGTGGTGCAGGCCGGTACCGCGACCGTCGTGAAAGAAGTCGGCAAGCCGATCGCCGGCAAGACCGGCACCACCAACGAGGCAAAGGACGCCTGGTTCATCGGCTTCTCGCCCGACATCGTGGTCGGCATCTATCTCGGCTACGACAAGCCGCGTCCCCTTGGTCGCGGCAACGCCGCAACGGGCGGTCATCTCGCCGCGCCGATCGCGCGCGACTTCCTCAAACTGGCGCTAGCCGACAAGCCCGCCGTTCCCTTCAAAATCCCGGCCGGCATCAAGCTGGTCCGCGTCGACGCCAAGACCGGCATGCGCGTCGGACCGGGTGATAGCGGCCGGACCATTCTTGAAGCCTTCAAGCCGGGAACGGCGCCACCGGATGCCTACGCCGCTGCTGCGGTCGACACCGAAGGTCGGCCGATTTACCCGCAGCAGCCGCCACCTGACGCCGGCGGCGGCCTGTTCCGCCCGGGCACTGGCGGATTATATTAGAGCAAGATTGCAGTTTGCGACTTCCGCCGTTAGTTGAGGCGGAAGTTTTGCGTTGAGCCACCGACCAGCCAAAGATCAGAGAAAATCATGCGCGCCGAAGTCGAACGTCTCGTCGAAGAGATCAAGCAGTCAGTCGGGCTGCTGAGGAGGCATCTTTGACGTCGAAACATCCACGGCGCGACTGGCGGAGCTGAACAAGCTCGCCGAAGACCCCAATCTCTGGAACGATCCACAGAAGGCACAGAAGCTGATGCAGGAGCGCACCTCGCTGGAGGATGCGCTGTCCGGCATTGGCAAGGTCGAGCGGGAGCTTGAGGACAACATAGGCATGATCGAGCTCGGCGAGGCCGAGAACGACGCGGCCGTCGTCACCGAGGCCGAAGCTGCGCTGAAGGAGCTCAAGAAAGAGGTCGCGCGGCGCGAACTCGAAGCGCTGCTGTCGGGCGAGGCCGATCGCTTCGATTCCTACCTGGAAGTGCATGCCGGCGCTGGCGGCACCGAGAGCCAGGACTGGGCGCAGATGCTGCTGCGGATGTACACGCGCTGGGCCGAAAAGCACGGCTTCAAGGTCGAATACCTCGAAGAATCGCAAGGTGAAGAAGCCGGCATCAAATCGGCCACCATCCAGATCTCGGGCCATAACGCCTATGGCTGGCTCAAGACCGAAGCCGGCGTACATCGGCTGGTGCGGATATCGCCGTTCGATTCCAATGCGCGGCGGCACACCTCGTTCTCGTCAGTGCAGATCTTTCCGGTCATCGACGACAGCATCAAGATCGACATCAAGGAATCCGACGTGCGCACCGACACCATGCGTTCGGGCGGCGCGGGCGGCCAGCACGTCAACAAGACCGAATCCGCAGTGCGGCTGACGCACATTCCGACAGGCGTTGCCGTGGTCTGCCAGGCCGGCCGTTCGCAGCACAAGAACAGAGCGCAAGCCTGGGACATGTTGCGGGCGCGGCTCTACGAAATCGAACTGAAGAAGCGCGAGGAAAAGGCCGCCGCCGATCAGGCCGCCAAGACCGATATCGGCTGGGGCCATCAAATCAGGTCTTACGTGTTGCAGCCCTATCAGATGGTGAAGGACCTTCGCACCGGCGTGCAGACCTCGGACACCTCGGGCGTGCTCGACGGCGACCTCGACGAATTCATGGCGGCGACGCTGGCGCAACGTGCCTTCGGCACGGCGGTCGAAGTCGAGGATGTGGAGTAGGGCGGGACCTTAGCCCGAGCTCAGCCGAATTCCAGCACGCAGGAATCGCTGCGGGTCGACGGCCTCACCATCGATTCTGGTTTCGTAATGCAGATGCGGTCCGGTCGAGCGGCCGGTCGAGCCGACGAGGCCAACCACCTGACCGATCTTGACCACATCGCCGACCTTCACGTCGATTTCCGACAGGTGACCATAACGCGTCGACAGGCCGTTGCCATGGTCGACTTCCACCATCCGTCCGTAACCGCCCGCCCAGCCTGACGACACCACCTTGCCGTTGGCGGTCACGCGCACCGGATCGCCCATTGACGCGCGAAAATCGAGTCCGGTGTGCATGGCCGGACGGCCGAGGAAGGGATCGGAGCGAACACCGAATCCGGACGTGAATTCGACCTCGCCGATCACAGGCTTTCGATAGGGCACCAGCGCCAGCGTCCGGTTGAGGCGTTCGACCTGGGCGCGGCTGATGTTGATGCGATAGAGCTGGCGCTCGAAGCTGCCGGCATCGGCCGCAAGCTTGACTGGCACGAAGGGTCCGCCCATGCCAGCATGCGGCGTGGCCGCTTCGAGCTGGCCGAGGTCGAGACCGAGGTCGCTGATCACGCCGCGCATGCGCCGGGCGCGCGATTCGAGACTGTCTTCGTAGGAGGTGAGGGAAGCGAGCTGTCGCCGCTCGACCTGATCGAGCGAATTCTGCAGGCGCACGATGACGTTGTCGACGCCGTGGATTTTCGCCGCCTTGGTCGCGGGCGCGCTCGCGATGATCGGCGCGCGGGATTCCAGGCGCGCTTCACGATCCGGCGGTGCAACGAACACGGCGGTGTCGCTGATCGGCGAGGGTTTTGGCGTGCCGGACGCTGCCGGCTCGCTCGCAGCCGCGCCGCGCGAGGTTGGCCTGACCGATCCAGTGATGTCGGGGATCGAGCCCAAGGCGGTCGCGCGCGATTCCAGCGCGGTCTGGCGGCGCATGATCTGCTCGAGCTTCTGGTCGAACTGTTCCTGATCGAGCAGCTGCCGGCTGGTGGCGCGGTCGACCTTGGCGCGAAGCTCTGCAATCCGGTCCTCGTAGGCGTATTGCATTTCCGCCTGCCGCGCGATCAGGCGCGTCAGCACATCGTCGCGAAATGCGAAATAGGTGGCGGTGGCCGCGGACCACATTCCAAGTGCGGTGACCGTCCCGACCACGATCCAGAAAGCGACCGGTCCGAAACGGACCTGCTTGCCGGCATGAACCAGCGTGTAACCGTTCTCGTTACGCCGGGCGGCGGGGGCAGTCGGGGGCTGGCGGGTGATTTGCCGGCCCGGATCGGGCGTCTGGCGATACGCGGACGGATGACTGGAACGATACGACATCGGCACTCCCGTGCCGGTCGGAGGATCGTTCCTTGCGGCGCAAATTGCGGGAGGAATGTGCCTCAGTCATGGTTAATTTTTCGAAAATGGAACCCTTTCAGGCCGTCCGCGCGACGTCGAGCACCGCATCGGCGTGCCCGTCGACCCTGACATTGCGCCAGATCTTGATGACCTTGCCGTCCGTCCCGATCAGAACCGTGGTCCGAATAATGCCTTCGAATGTCCTGCCATACATGGATTTTTCGCCCCAGGCCCCATAGGCCTCAAGCATCTCGTGCTGCTCATCCGAGGCAAGAGGGACCGCAAGCTGGTGCTTGTTCCGAAACGCTTCCTGCGCTTTGGGGGCATCGCCCGATACCCCGACCACGGCTGTTCCGGCGGCCGCAAAGGCATCCTTGAGCCGCGTGAAGTCGATCGCCTCCCGCGTGCAGCCCGGCGTGTCGGCGCGGGGATAGAAGAACAGGACCAGTTTCTCGCCCGCAAAGTCCTGAAGCGAAACCGTATTTCCGCCGTCGCGAGGTAGACGGAACGCGGGAGCCTTTTCGCCCTCCGCAAGAACGGAGCGTGACGCGGCCTTCCGATTCGAACTCGCTGTGGCGGACGGCTTTGCGATTTTCCGCGAAGGTCCGCGCGAAGTGGTTTGCTTCCTTGCTGGGCTTTTGCCCGATTTCGCCGCCGCTGATCGTCCCGCTTTCGAAGCGGGCCGCTTGGCGGATGCTTTCGCGAGGTGAGTGCGCGCTTTCCTGGAAGCTGTTGATCTATCAGATTTCTTGCGCGTTTTCTTGGACATGCGCCTTCCTTTCGTCGCTTTCCGCGGATCAATCATTAGGGTATTGAAGCAACCAGATCAGGTCGGACACCGGACGGGTCGGCCTGTTCGGATTATGCTCAAAAGGATTTCGACACGCCACCCGTTCGCTCGCGCAAGCTTTGGCCGGAGACGAGCGGAGGCTTCCGCTGCTTCTCGAAATACGGGCGGAGACGCTTTCGCAATGACGGGCATCAAAGGACTATTTGCAAATATCGGTTTTGGTGGAGTTTCTCGATTTGAGATTCGCGTGGGAGCCTCGCATGGGTAGCGGATATCAAGTCATCTCCACTGGAATGAGGAGGGGAGCGATGCTGGTGCAAACCGCCGTTCTTGCTCATCCTGGCCTATCATCGGCGCCGGCAATGAGAGGCAATGGCAAGACATAGGTCGACCCAGAATCCCGGTCCGTCGGCTGACGTCCAGCTCCAGCAGTGGGACGCCGCCGATTGGCATGGCGAGGAGCATGATGAGGCGGCCGGGCACCGGGCGCGCCGATTGCTGTCGCGCTCCAATTCTGGCTTCTATGGATTTGCCGATCGCATCGGATCATGGCGGCGCCGGCTCGCCGGCGAGCGCTGGTTCTGGCGGCTCACCATCGTTTTCGCATCCCTGCTGGTGATTTTTACCGGCTGCTTCGGCGGCCTGTGGTGGCGGCTTGGCGCAGGTCCCATCAATCTCGACATGGTGACGCCCTGGCTTGCGGCCGCGATCGAGGAGAATATCGGCCACGGCAACACGGTCGAGGTCGGCGGCACGCAGATCGAGCGTGCTGGCCGAATTCGCATCGCCGTGCGTATCCGCGATATCATCGTGCGCGATCGCGATCACGCCATCGTTGCGAGCGCGCCGAAGGCCGAGGTCAGGCTCTCGGGTTCGGCGCTGCTGCTCGGACGGCTCCGTGCAGAGAGCCTGAACCTGGTCGATGCCGAACTCGCCGTCCGCATTACCCCCGACGGCTATGTCACGGTATCGGCGGGCGACAATGCGCGGCCGCTTGCGACTGGTGTCGCCTCGAAAAAGGACGCAGGGTTGCCGGCGACGTTTCCGCGCCAGGCCGCGCCGGGTGCGGTTGTCTCGCCGCATCCGAACCAGCCTGCCGCTGCCGCACCGGCCACGGACAGTCCGCAGGCCGGATTGCTGGCGGGGCTGGACTGGCTCGACAGCTTGAGCCTGACCGGACTCGACGGGCAGAATCTCAACGAGATCGGTTTGAAGAACGGCAGCCTGATCGTCGATGACCAGCAGCGCGGCAACAAGTGGAATTTCCAGAACATCTCGCTCAGCATGCGCCGGCCAAGCGGCGGCGGCGTCGCGCTCAGTCTTGCCGAAGAGGGCGCGCAAGGCTGGTCGCTGCGCGTGGCGGTCGGGCCGCCGAGCAACGGCGTGAGATCGGTGGACATCAAGGCCGACAGGGTCTCGACCACGAACATCCTTCTGGCGCTGCGGCTGAAAAATCTGAACTACAGCGCGAACCTGCCGCTGTCAGGCGAATTGAAAGGCGAACTCGGCCGCGACGGTTTGCCGACCTATTTCCGCGGCAAGATCACCGCGGGCGCTGGCGAGGTCGTCGACAGCGATACGCCCGAATTCCCGATGGAGATCAATTCGGCCGAAGTGAATCTTGATTGGGACGCCAACAAGCGGGTGCTGGTCGCGCCTTTCAAGATCATTTCCGGCCAGAACAGGATCACGCTGCTCGCGACCCTTGAGCCGCCGAACGGCAACGTCACCGACTGGCAGCTCGGCTTTAGCGGAGGTACCGTTTTGCTGGCCGGGAACGAGGACGGTGAGCCGCCCGTCATCTTCAACCGTGTCTCGATCGGCGTGCGTTTCGATACCGACAAGAAGCGCGTGCTGCTGACGCAGGCCGACTTCAGCAATGGCGAGATCGGCGTTGCGGGCACCGGCAGCATCGATTACTCCGGCGAGCCGCGCATGACGCTGGGATTTGCCGGAACGCCGATGTCGGCGGCGGCGCTCAAGCGGGTCTGGCCCTCTCTGGTCGTCGCCGATGTGCGCCAGTGGGTGGTCGACCGGGTCGAGCGCGGCGCGATCCAGCGCATCGAAGTCGGGGTCAATTCGCCGGTCCGCAACCTCTCGCGAAAAGGGCCGCCAATTCC
>Ga0070741_10003751_pt1 | contig 36807 bp, 31 predicted proteins | sample Coa_R1_4_FD_66440 | JGI IMG/M metagenome (GOLD analysis project Ga0070741, IMG submission 66440) | Surface soil microbial communities from Centralia Pennsylvania, which are recovering from an underground coalmine fire - Coalmine... | ecosystem: Environmental > Terrestrial > Soil > Unclassified ... | reverse complement strand
TGAGCCACACCGGCGCCTTGGAGTAAACAAACGGCATAATTATACTGCGATTTTGGAGAACCTGCCGCCGCAGCCTCTTTAAGAATCGGAACGGCGTGTCCAAAGTCCTGATTTTGTAAGTATTGCACCGCTTTTGCATCGAGGCTGTCTCGATTTTGGGCCTGGGAATAATCGGTCGAACTTAGAAGGAACGCAACACACAGAAAATATTTCCGGTAGGTCATACGGCAAAACTACAACAATTATGGCCCTACGCTGCTTTCCTCGTTATTTCCAACATTCGATCCAGCGCAACCTTCGCCCACTTTTTATCGGAATCCGATACTTCGATCCGATTTTTTATAATTCCCAACTTTAGATGTTCCAGGACATCGAGGAGAGATTCCGGCGAAATCCGGAACATCGTCGCGCACTCGCAGGCATACGGGGCAAGCGTCGTAATAAATTGTTCGGGATGCTGCTTTTTTAAGCGATTCACCATGTGGTGCTCGGTGCCGATCGCCCATTTGCTTCCCGATGGGGCCTGGTCGACTGTCTTGATAATAAAAGAAGTCGAACCGACCTTGTCCGCCTGCTTCACGACTTCGAACATACACTCCGGGTGCACCATCACCTGAATACCGGGATAGAGCGCACGCATAATTCCGGGGTGCGATGGCTGAAAATGCTGATGGACCGAACAATGCCCGCGCCATAAGAGAATTTTCGCTTTCTGAAGTTCTTCCGGGGTTAGGCCGCCAAACGGTTTTGTCTGATCATACAGACGGATCTCTTCAAGAGGGATCCCCAATTGATAGTACGCTGTATTCCTTCCCAAATGCTGATCGGGAAAGAAAAAGATCTTTTCAAATCCTTGAGCAAATGCCCATTCGAAGATCGAGCGATTATTGGAACTCGTCGACACGGTGCCGCCATGCTCGCCACAAAATGCTTTGATCGCGGCGCTGGAATTCATGTACGTGACAGGACAGACCTTCGAGGTATCGACGTGCTCGGCCATTTCCTCCCAGGCGTCGAAGACTTGTTCGGCACGCGCCATATCGCTCATGGAGCACCCGGCCTTAAGATCGGGCAGAATTACTTTTTGATGTTTAGCCGAAAGAATATCCGCGGTTTCGGCCATAAAATGGACCCCGCAGAAAATAATAAATTCCCTGTCGTGAAGTTCCGAAGCATACCGCGCAAGTTCGAAGCTATCTCCCGTCCGGTCGGCAAATTGGACAATGTCATCCCGCTGGTAGTGGTGTCCGAGGATGACGACCCTGTCACGCAGTTCCTCTTTTAAAGCGTGAATTCGGCTTACCACTTCCTCGGAAGTCGTTTCGGCAACGAGCGCTTCTTCGACCGGTTCGGCCGAAGGCATGACGTCCAGTTCCAGAATATCAGTCATCGAATGGCAGGCTAACGAGGGTTGCTGGCATTATATTGCCGTTAGCAGATTTTACGGAAATCTTCCGGCCAGGATTCGCATATTTTCCACGTACGTATCCGAGAGCAATCGGCCCTTTCTGAGGGGAATTTACCGTGCTTGTGACCTCGCCGATTTCATCTCCGAGCGCCGTTCCGACAAGTGATTCATCCGAAATGCGGTCGCCCGGAGAAGGCAATTCGTCGGCAAAACATAACCCCACAAGCTGTCGCTGAACCTTATCCTGTGCGTCGAGTCGAGCAATGACTTCCTGCCCGATGTAACAACCTTTTGTGAAGCTTACGGCTTCGCGACCGATTCCAGGAATTTCGAGCGGATTATGTTTTTCATTTATTTCATTCGGCGCAATGGGCATTCCATTTTCGATACGAAGGATTTCAAAGAGATCGCGTTCGAATGCAGCTCCACCAAGCCGTTCCGCCTCAGAAAGCAAAGCCTCCCTCACTTTGGGAGCATGGTCCGTGCTCGTAAGAAGGAACCACCCCTTCATCGCGAGGCCCAGAACCTTTACGAGCGATGCTGGTGCCGTGCCGAAAGAAAGGTCGCATACTTCGCTTCGCGATCCATCTATTTTTCCGGTTGTAAATTTCTGTAAAAGTTCCAACGCGTTTGGACCGCACACAAAAAATTGAACAATTTTTTCCGACGCACGCTCGAAACGAGCATCTTCCATGATCGTGAATTTATCGAGCCATTGGATCACCGCTTCCTCTTTGCCCGCACTTGTCACAAGTAAGGTTTCGTCTTTGCTATGCTTAATGACGATGACAAGGTCGACAAAACGGCCCTTCTCATTGAGCAGTGCAGTGAGGACTGCACGATTTCCTGATTCGAGCGGCGTAATATCGTTCGTGGACATCCGGTGAAGGAGATCGAAAGCATCCTTGCCTTTGGCGAACAAACGGCCATATTGCTGGCTCACATCCGTTACGCCGACATTTGATTTGACTATTCGGTAGCGTTCTTCGAGTTCCATAAGGTTGTTGCAACACCCGTTTTTTAAGTTCTGTGCGAATGCCTGGGGGATTCATACGTATGAATGAAAAGTTCTATTTGAACATATAATTGGGGGTATCCAATGTCTCGGTCATATCTCTTCACGGTCCCAGGCCTTCTCCTTGCAATTTCAACAGCCGCTCACGCACAATTTCTTACGACGGGCAATGCGGCCGTAAAAGTGGACGTTTCGAGGGACGGTGCAGGGCTTATAGGCATCTATCTCGCCGGGCCCTCAACGCCAAAAAATTGGCTTTCGTATGAAGAACATTCCTATCTTACGGTCGCCATCAATGGGAAGTTTTATACGAACAACATGTATATCGCGCTTGCACCGGTTACCGGTGCTGTTCCCTCCAATCCGACTGGCTACCTTCAGAATGGTAAGACGATGAAGATTCAGGACACCGTTCGAACGGTCTGGCAACCGATGGGACCGAATGCCATTGACATCGTTCAGGACGTTTACCCGGTTTTTTTCTCGTTCTCGAACTCCGGTCAAATCGTTTATAAGTTCAGCGCTGTCAATCATGAAGATTCCACGGTAAACGTTCAAGCGCAACTCCTTCTTGACGGATTTCTTTCCTCGGTCGACACATCGAACGATGATAATCCCATCACCACGCGCTTTGGTTACACCTACGATTGGCAAGACTTTTCGCCTATCCCTCCGTACTTCATTGCGACAGAGCGGCCGATCTCTTCGATAACTTTTCCCGGCAACCTTGCCATCGGCTTCAATAACGACAGCCTCGCTCCGGGACCGATGGGACTTATGCAGCCAAGCCGCGTTGCGTATGTCGATTGGCCGACGATCGTGACCGGTTATACATGGGGCTTGCCCAGTACATTCTTTAACCACTCGACAGATGCAGCTTTACTTATTCAATGGCCGGATACGGCTATTGGTCCGAACTCAACGCAAGAGCTCGGTCGTGGAAGCTACGGTACGGCAGCCTATTCGAATTCGTTCTGTTATGGGAACCTCGATGCGATAACCGTCCATCCGGACCATATAACATGGGACGCAAAGGACAGCGTGTATATTCCTTCCAGCTTTCCGGTCGATGCCGTAGTCTGGAACCCGCATTACAGTTCCGCGGTGGACGCTTCGGCCACGCAGACCGTGACAAACGCGGCGGGTGTTCAAGCGGGCCCGATACAGATCGTCAGTCCGGAACCGGTCTCGACGAACGGATATCAGCAGCAACAGAATTTTTCACGCGCAATCGTTCCTGCCTACGGAGCATCCGCGGTTACGTGGAAAGATACGGTAATGGGTTCACTGATTAATTGCTCGGGCGACTCGACATTCAATATTTCCGTTTCGCTCGCTGCTACGGGTATCCCGGCACCGATCCTTATTACGTCGCCCTGTGCGACTCCGATTGCCGTCGATTGCCAATCGCCATACATCGCTTACAATAGTTCACCCGTCTCCAACGTCCTTTCGAGCATCGGCAGCTTCGGCGATAACCCGTGTAATGCCCGGTGCTACAACGCCGTCGCGTACGATACTGGTGTAACGACGGTGCCGGTGAAATCCGTAACGGCTTCGGCGATTCAGAATATGGTGCTTTCGCTCGTTAAGACGCATCAGGATTCGATGTTTTATTCGGTCTGCGTTATCGACTCGATGCTTAATGGCTCGGCAACGATCATGATTGTGGATTCCCTGGGGCATTCCGATACTACGCAATTTACCTATTGCACGATCGCAGATAAAAATCCGCCTCGACTCGCACGTATCGTTTGCATCGATACGGTAAACGGTCCTTGCTTTTATACGGTCACTGATTCACAGGCATGGGATCGAGGGCTCGACACGCTTTATTTTTCCAACGTTACAAACATGTCTCTCGGAGGCAGCTCTTCGATTAAAAATGAACGCGTTACGAGTTTCGAGGGTCAAATAATCAATCCGTCTCAGGAATCAAGTTTTTGCGTGACGGCGATCGACCTGGCTGGGAACCGTTTCGATACATGCTTTAGTAGCCTTGCTACGGCGTCGGTCCTTGTAACGGAATCCCCCGCCAACTTCTCGTTGTCCTTCGACCCATCTTCGGAGATCGCCGTGTTCCGTCTGTTCGGTTCGCCCTCCGCCGAAATCGAAATCTTCGATATCCTCGGACGGGAAGTAACAAAATTTCATGTCGAAGGTAGTTACGAGTGGAACACGAGTATGCTGCCGGCCGGAGCGTACATTGTCCGTGTAAATATGGGCGGCGTAGTGCTGAGCAAGCGTGTTCTGAAGAACTGAACCATGAAAAAATTGCTGACTTATGGAATGCTGTTCGCCCTTTTTGCGGCGAGTGTCCTCTTATTTCCGCCGTTAGTATTTTCGCAGAACGGCCTAACATCGATGGGGACCGATTATTGGCTCGGCTTTATGCCGAATTCGCTCTCTCTCAATTGTTGTCCGCCGCAGGGTGTAATGCTATTTATCGCTTCCGCTACCGATAATGACGTTCACGTTGATGTGTATGGTGGGTCGCAAATCCCAAATGAGACTCATGATCAACAGATGACAGCGAATTCGGTCTGGACGGTTACCGCACCCTCTGAGGCGAATTGGGAGACAGATGTCACCGAACGTGTTGCTTACCGAGCAATCCACGTCTATGCCAGGAGCCCGATCGCAGTCTATGGATACCAATATACCGGAGTTAATACTTCTTCGACAGATAGCTATCTTGCCCTGCCTACACCCGCATTAGGAACCGAGTATTATCCTTCGTGCTATTATGACGATCATTATTCCCTCGGTCCGTCGAATCCCTTAGCGGGACAATTCCTCATTATTTCTCCCTACGACAATAACGTCGTTACGATTGGGCCGCTAAAAACCCCGACTCGAAGCGATCCGAATGCCGATACTATTTTACACCAGCGCGGCGATACCTGGAACGTAAAATTGATGAAAGGCCAGACCTATCTCGTTCAGTCCACCGGGCTGAATTATGGCGATGGTGATCTCACCGGCACTCATATCGTAAGCACAAAACCCATCGCATTGATCTCCGGGCATCAACTCTGTTCTATTCCCATTGGCGAACTCGCAGATCAAGATGGCTCCAAGGACGAAATAATGGAGATGGTCCCATCGCTCGACAAATGGGGCTCGGAGTATTATGACATGCCGACAGCAACAAGAACAGTTTGCGGAGATTTAGTCCGCGTTATCGCGGGTCAAGACAGTGTTACCGTTACCGCAACCAGCTCGAATCGGTCAGTGGTGGCACAGCTTTCTAAAGCGGGAGATTTTTATGACTTCGACCAGATCACCGATCCCACGGTCTTTTCTTCACAAGGCGGGAAAAAATTCCTCGCAGTCCAGATGGCATACAGTCAGAATTACCTGGGCGATCCAGGCATATCGGACCCGTTCTCCACTGTTCTTACCCCGCACCAGCAGTTTCAAAAGAAGTTGATTTTTTCGACACCGATTCGGGCGGGCGTGGCTGCCTTTTATCACTATGGGACCTTTATTTGTCGAGAAGATTCCATTCTCAAAATAATGATTAATGGAAAACCGATCGGCGCTTATACCCCCGCCGGGCACCTTACTTTCCAGGGTACGACGCCACTAATGGGAGCATACAGAGTTCAGTTTCCTGGCGATGCAACCGCCTATCTCGCCACGTGCCCCGAACCATTCGGGTGCTATCTTTATGGATGGTCCAGTTATGAAAGTTACGGCCATCCCGCAAGCTTGGGTCTCGCCACCAATTCAACCGACACGTTGCCACCGCTCGCGCAAACACTCGACAGCTCTTGCGGCAATTTTCATATACGATTTTCCGAACCTCGCTCGAACGATACTCGCATTGCCTATCTTTCGGTGATCACGGATTCCCGAGATCCGCGCTGGGCAACGCCATCCTATAATTACAGCTTTACACAGGATTCAAATTTCGCTGTGGCGGACAGCGTGGTCACAGCGACCCTCACCGTAAACGATCCCACAAAGGCTGCTTACGCTGCAATCTTTATCACAGACCTGGCTGGAAACGATACAGTCTATCAATATTCCTATTCGCCGCCGTTGCTTACCGTCATTCCTCCATCCCTTATCTCGTTCGGTGCTGTTCCTGTCGCTTTCGATTCCTGCAAACAAATCGTGCTCCGGAATGGACAGTCATCAGGTAGTATCACGATCACGAACGCGGCCTTGGAAGGCGGCGATACAGCCGGCCGATTTAGTTTCTCGCCAGCCATTCTCAATAAAGTTCTTCATTCCGGAGATACACTCGACCTCGATGTGTGCTATACTCCTTCCGACACCTTGCTCTCAACTGACACATTGTCTGTCGCGACCGAGTGTGCTACATTCCGGGTTCCGCTCCAGGCGATTGGCGTCACGCCAATTATCATTGCCGGCGATCTCGACTTCGGCAATATATCGGTTGGCGATACGATTTGTAAGATGGTGACAATTCAAAATGCAGGAAGTGCCACGCTTGTGCTTTCACCCGATTTGTTGCTTCGAGACTCAATCAATTTTTCGTTCCTCGACAAGGCGCTCTTTCCCGATACAATTGCGCCTGGCCGGACCGTATCATTTGAAATTTGTTTTCACCCTGAAAAGGCTGGGCCGGTCCAATCGGGATTAGACTGGGGGACCAATCTACCGTCCGCCTTCATCCATCAAGCCAAAGACACTTCATTGCTTACGGGTAAGGGAGTCGAAGCCGGTGTCCACGACGAGCCCACTTCAACGCTCTCACTAAATATTATTTCTAATGTCGATGGCCTCTGGACGATTTCGCTTCAGGGAGCGCCATCTGCCAACGTTGAGATCTTCGATATGCTTAGTCGTGAGGTTCAGCACTTCATGATCGAAGGAAGTTACGAGTGGAATACGAGCGCGCTTCCCAGGGGAACGTATATTGTAAGGGCGAAGAGCGGCACTGTGATGATCACGAAAAAAATAAACTTGTATTAAGCTCTTCCCGAAAAAGATATTTCGAGCAATTTTTCTGCGGCTGATATTTCACGCCTTTCCGGTTTCAAAGGAGTTCGTCACCAATAGCCATTCAAAAAAAGGCCCCGGAAAACCGGGGCCTTTCTCGACTCTCTTTTTAAACTCTAATTTATCTTCCGTGTCCGTTAATATGCTGCCCCGTTTCGATCGGCATGCCGCTTTCTTTGCCGATCATCGGCATACCGGCTTCGAGGAGTTGCGCGGCCGTCGTTTTGCGATGGCGCTCTTCGTCCACATTGTATCCGCGTACGCGGGCGTATTCGATCAGCTTGTTACGGAGCAGTTTGCGGCCGCGATGAAGACGCGAACGGACGGTCCCGATCGGGCAATCGACAAATTCGGCGATCTCTTCGTACGTAAATCCTTCAATATCGCAGAGGATAACGACCGTGCGGAAATCCTCCGGTAACGACTCCACCGCGCGGGTGAGATCGTCATCCAAAAGATTCCGATAGAGGCGCGCTTCCATGTCGTTCGGGTCGGTGTACTCGGAACGAATGGTATTGTAGAAATTCTGGATATCTTCGTAATCGACTTTATCCGGTTCTTTCGACTCCTTACGGTAGATATTGATATAGGAGTTCTTCATAATCCGGAAAAGCCAAGCCTTGCAGTTCGTGCCAGGTTCGAACTTGTCCCAGAAGCGATACGCCTTCATGTACGTCTCCTGCAGGAGATCGTTGGCATCGTCGGGATCGCCCGTCATGCGGAGCGCGAAATTATAGAGCGCGTTGATGTGGGGCATCGCTTCGCGTTCGAAGTCCCGATGCCGGTCACGGATTCCTTTTTCGTCTAATTCACTGAGCGTCATGGCTGCTATAATCCTCTCGTTTACGCGCTGACTTCGGAAACGCCCGCAGACTGGCCGTATGGCCGGCTGACACGGGATTCTTTCACGAAATCGATGATGTTGATAACGTGACCTATCTCTCCTATAAGTCGTTACAATTTTCTTTGCGGTACCGGTCGAAAAACCGCTACCTTTTCGTCAAATGACCATCCATATTCGTGCGGGTGGACCATTCACGAAAATCAGTCTGCAAAAGTACGACATTTTTTTTCTGCATCCAAGAAATCGGGAAGTTTTTAATTTTCCGACTTCCCGTTCGCCCCACAAATCGCCGTGACCTCGGAAATCGGGGTATGAACGCTTTAATCGGGGCTTGAACGCTTAAAAAATGGCAAATCTCCCAGAGCAGACCTTACAAAGCCCTATTCGGAAAAGACCGAGCGAAGTTTCATTTCACCAACGTAGAACACAGCGACCCTCGATTTGACACAGATTCTTTATGATCATTAATAATATTTCAGCTTTTTTCGAAATTCCTGGCTTGAATTTTTCGAAAATGAAGCGAAACTAAGGGTAAGAAACACGTATTAGTTGTTGAAACAAATAATTTTATGAAAATCTTCACGGTGACAAACGAAAAGCTTATTAGCACCGCACTTCTTGTACTTAGGATTGCTCTGGCCGCCATTTTCTTTGCCCATGGCGCGCAAAAAGTGCTCGGCGTTTTCGGTGGTAAGGGACTTGAAGCCACGGTGAGTGGAATGAGCGGCAAATTCGGCCCGGTTCTCCCTTATTTTACAGCTTTTGTCGAGTTTCTGGGAGGCATTGCAATGCTCCTGGGTATTCTCACCCGCTTTTTCGGAATAGCGCTCCTCATCAATATGCTTGTCGCGGTCTTTGCAGTGCACCTCCAGAACGGCTTCTTCGCACCAACGGGATTTGAATTTCCTTTTTCGCTCGCAATGACCTCGCTCGCGATCACGCTGGCCGGGCCTGGGCTTTATAGCCTCGATTATATCTTATTCAATCCGCGTCAGCGGTCGCAGACAACGTTCGCCGTCCCCGGAGGATCGGCGACTTTCCGTCCGGTGAGCTGATTCCGATTGGTGAGTTGATTCCGATGAGTGGGCTGATTCCGCGGTGAGGTAATTTGCTGTCGGAGACCTAAGACTAAGCATTAATCCAGATAATACCTTAGGGGGTTCGGGCGGATTTCACACTCCTCGGCGATGCGGATATTGCCTGCAATGTGCCCGGCATCCCGCAGGCGATACAAATTGGGAACAAGACGATCGCGTAGTTCGAGCGGTGCGATTGGATTGATATAGATCGAAGTCCCACCCTCGAATCCTGCAGCCGTATTCACACGCCATTTGATAAGCACATGCCATGGCATTTGATAGACTGCGTCCACGGGTGTGTAATACCATTCCTCATTCGAAGAAATTTGTGAACCGCTTGCGGCATGGCAGGCATGGATGAGGTCGCTCATGGCACGAACTTCTTCCTCCGAATGCTCGTACGGCCGCGAAAAATAACTCTTCGAAAAAATTTCGATCGTCGGGTGCCGATGTCCAATTCCGGCGTAAGCGATCGCATGGTCATTCTCGGCAAAGATCAGGTTTTGCATGCCCGCTAAATTCGCCCCGAGTTCATTGAAGATGTTCGGGTCCTGGCGAAGAAGATCGATCTGGTGCCGGATAGAGGCTCCCCAGTCGTCAATGCCGACGAGTTGCTTATGCAGATGATCGAAACTGGCCCCCGCTGGCGCGAGCCAGTTCTGGAATATCGAAATATACCGAATATACCGATTTGCAGCGAAAATATCGGTCATGGCGTCGATGGTAAAGTGAACGTACTGAAAATGTTCTTCGGGCGTCATATCGCCGCTCGAAAAAAGTTCACTTGCGTCCGTTGCGCCATTCCGGAAATGGGGGGACGCGATAACGAGCTCATGGCCACCGCCGAAAAACGCATCGGACATCTGATAGAGCTGCTCCTCCGCCAAGTCATGAATTCGTTCCGGCGAATAGCCAGACGAGCGCAGTTTATAGGCAAGGATCTCATGCACATGCTCGAGTCCGACCGGATCGCCTAAGTACATTTCCTTCCAATTTAAATTCGCATGCGAAAGAACGTAATTATAATTTTTTTTCCAGTAATCGACGGTCACAATTTCGAACAAATTCGGCACTCGCCGAAAAAGCCACGGCATGCCTTTCATCTCGCTGGGCGGCACATAGTCGACGCGGCGATATCCACCATCCTCGTTCTGGATCAGCCGCGATTTTTCGGGCGGCGTTTCAAACAGCCGGTCCGGACAGAAGGCACAGAATCCGGTAAAGTCGCTCGGCTTGAGCGGAGTCTGTAGTAGCGCCGCACCGTTCGGAGCCGGTTTTCCCGCGCGGCCCGGGACGCTCCAGACCTCATTATCCGTAAAGGGATTGATCTGCTTGATGGTCCCATCGGCCATCAACGTGTAGTATTTCGAGTATTCCATAATAATCTGAACCGGGATTTATCGGAAGCATGTGATCATCTTACTTTTATGTGCCCTAAAAATCACAATCCCATTAATCGCCATAATCTCATTAATCCCGGTTCGAACGTAAACCTTTTTGGCGTGGCATGTGCTTTGGAAAGAAACGAAATATTTCGCTTTAGAGTCGCAAAAAAGAAATTCAGAAGATCGTATGGAACGCAATGGAAAAATGAGCCCGGAAGAGCATTATGCCTATCGTCGAGAACCCTCCGGTGGTTCGAAGATCGTGCCGTTCGCGCTCGGAGTCGTGATCGGCGGAGTCATCGGCGCGGCCTTCGCGCTACTGTATGCCCCGGCCGAAGGCGCCGAACTGCGACGCGGCATGAGTGAAACGCTCGACGATTTGGTCGGCGGGGCGAAGGATATTCTGAAAAGCGCAAAAACCAGCGCCGAAAAATTGTTTAGCGAAGGTCTGGCAGCAGAAGATGAAGACGAGGAAGACTCCCCGATGGCCCGCACGCGTGAAAAAGCCGACGATATCTTAGAAGATGCCGACCGTGCCATCGCCGAGGCCAGAAGGCGCACCTCTTCTACCCGGAAAAAACACGAAGAGGACGAGGAATAACCATATCTTTGCGCACAAGCCAGGGCAAGGGATTTTCACGGAAAAAAAGGCAAGGGAGTATCCGGGATGCGCGTTGGGGGTGTTATCTTTTTCGTTGTGATACTGTTTAAGATATTACCTCCTTATTAAGGAATCTGGAACAAATCCCTGAATCCAATGGAACTCATTCTTTACATCACCGGCGGAATTGCACTTCTCGCGCTCGCGTGGCTTTTCATCTCGCTTTCAAACGCCGTAAGCGGAATTAAAAACGTTCTCAATGAAACCCGCGACGATCTCCACACTATCGTCGGCATGGCCGATGAGATCAAGACCAAAGTCCTTCCCATCCTGGGCAATGTCGATAACATCACGGGAAACGTGACTCACATTACTGGGAACGTTAGCGCTATTACCGACGGCGTGCGCGACCAAATGTCCGGCGTCTATGAAACGATCGACGATGCGCTCGATATTGTCCGCGGTACCCTCGATGATATCGAACGGCTGAAGAACGATGTCGTCGCGACCGTCGAAGGACCCATGACGCTCGTCCGTGAAACGACGGGCGGCGTCGTTGGCACCGCCGTCAAAGCCGTGAACTTAGTCCTCAAACTTATCGGCACCCGAAAGAAGAGCTCGATGAATAGCGCGAGTAAAAACGGGCGCGAGTAGCACTACAGAGGAAGCTTTCCTTCGTTTTTATAATCCCTTCTTGGTATATTATGCCTCGATTGTGAGCACCTGTACTCTGCTTCCGCTATCTAGTCGAAGTCGGAATTCATACACATTTTATGGCATTTGCAATTGCATTCCCCGTTTCGAGGGAATGACGTTTTCTCTCCCTCAATTCAAAACGAAACTATGACTTCACATAAACGGACCGCGAGGACCGCAGGCGTGCTCTACTTGCTCGTCGGTATCTTCGGTGGTTTTGCCGAAGGATACGTGGAACCAAGGATGTACGCTGCCGGCAATGCCGGGGTTACGGCCGGGAATGTTATTGCGAATGCCGGACTCCTCCGTATTGGTGTCGTTGCCGATTTGCTCGACCAGACGTTCTTTGTATTTCTGGCGCTTGTACTCTATGACCTGCTGAAGGATGTCCACAAAAGCATGGCGAGGGCAATGCTGGTCTTCGTGGCATTGGCGGCAGGGATCGGCTGCCTGAATGCCGTCTTCGAGTTCGAGGGCTTGCGGGTTGCGACCGACAGCGTATATACCGCCTCATTCGGAAGCATGGGTGTAAACACCCTCATCTATCTTTTGCTCGACTCCCAGCATTATGGCTTGCTCATCGCGCAGATATTTTTTGGACTGTGGCTGGCGCCGTTAGGATATCTCGCCTACCGGTCTGGAATGTTTCCGAAGTGGCTGGGCGGCGCGCTCATTCTCGGCAGCGCCTGCTACCTACTGGACCTCCTCTCCGCGTTCCTGCTCCCTGCCTTCGGCGAAACGATCCACGGCTTCATCGTCATCCCATGCGCGATCGCCGAGATATGGATGGTCTTTTATTTACTCGTGATCGGCGTGAGAACGGAAAAGCTCGGATTATAGTAAATCGGGCCGGCGCTCATTCGTACGGCGTAGGGCCTCCTCGTAGCGCCAGGCATCGATCTTTTTATGATCGCCGCTCAGCAGGACTTCGGGGACGTTCATGCCTTCGAATTCGGCGGGCCGAGTGTAGACCGGACCTTCGAGAAGGCCGTTTTGGAACGAATCCATCAGCGCGCTCTCGGCATCGTGGAGCGCGCCGGGAATAAGGCGCACGATCGCATCGACAAGGACACATGCCGGAAGTTCCCCACCGGTAAGGACATAATCGCCGATCGAAATTTCACGGGTGATCCATCGCTCGCGGACCCGCTCATCGACCCCTTTATAATGGCCGCAGAGAATGATGACGTTGTTCTTTAGCGAAAGCTCATTGGCCATGGACTGCGAAAAGCGCTCGCCATCGGGCGTCATAAAGATGCGCTCGTCGTACTCGCGCTCGAAGGTTAGTTCTTGAAAGAGTGCAAACAGCGGTTCCGGTTTCAGCACCATGCCGGCTCCGCCACCGAACGGCTCATCGTCGATTTGGTGATAGTTCCCTATGCCGTAATGGCGAAGGTCGTGCAGGACGATCTCGATGACGCCGCGCTCCCGGGCACGCTTTACGATGCTTTCGGAGAGCGGACTTTCGAGCAGTTGCGGTACGGCAGATACGATGTCAATACGCATGGCTATCTAAACAACATGTTATCTCGTTATAAAAGCCGAATTCGACGTTAGGAAGAATTTCGGCGGCGAAGCAACCCCCGAACCAAGAGATTGCTTCTGGGAGCGGAATGCCCCTTTCGGTCGCAAAACGCGCCTCTCGCGACCATAACGAATGTATCAATAATTGTATTGACGAAATGGTTTAGGCTGCGAATCCGTTTACGCGGCTCATGCGCGCTATTCAACGCACTGTCGCCCACATCTCGAAATTCGAAGGCACCGGTCTCCATACCGGCAATGCAAGTTCGATCGAATTCCACCCTGCCCCCGAAGATTACGGGATCCGTTTCATTCGCAGGGACCTGCCCGGTGCGCCGGAGATACCGGCGCTCGTCGATCACGTCAGCGATATCTCTCGCGGCACAACACTCTCGGTAGGAAGTGCAAGCGTCCACACGGTGGAGCATGTGCTCGCCGCAGTGGTCGGGCTCGAACTCGATAATGTTCGTATCGAGCTTACTGCCAACGAGCCCCCCATCGGCGATGGCAGCTCGGAACCGTATGTTCAGGCCCTTATGGCCGCGGGATTTACCGACCAGAAGGCGGCACGCAAGTATCTCGTTGTCGACGAAACCGTTAGCTACCGAAACGAAGAAAAAGGCGTCGAGATCGTCGCGCTTCCGCTGCCGAACGATTATCGTGTCACCGTGCTCATCGATTACAACAATCCGGCGCTCGGCAGTCAGCACTCCGGCCTGTTTTCCCTGGAGAAGGAATTCGTTCCCGAGTTCTCGAAAGCACGGACCTTCTGCTTCCTCCATGAAGTGGAAGCCCTGCGCGCCCAGGGCCTCATTCGCGGTGGAAACCTCGACAATGCCATCGTTATCGTAGACCGGGAACTGGATGACGAAGCCATTCGGGAGCTTGCAAAAAAATTGGGGATCGGAGCGAGCGTCATTCTCGGAACGAACGGGATTTTAAATAACAAATCGCTTCGCTACCAGAACGAGCCGGCGCGTCATAAATTGCTCGACCTTTTAGGCGATCTTGCCCTGGTAGGCGCGCCGATGCAGGCTCAGGTCCTCGCAGCGCGTCCGGGCCATGCATCGAATGTAGAGTTTGCGAAAAAGCTTCGAAAACTCAACGAAAAGAAATCGCTCATTCAAAAGTACAATCCTTCGGCGACGAGGGATTTCGTTTTCGACATCACAGCCATCGAGCGGATCATGCCGCACCGGTATCCAATGTTGCTCGTCGACCGGATCCTCGAAATGGAAGTTTCCGAAGGCGCAGAGCGAATTATTGGGCTCAAGAACGTGACTTACAACGAGCCCTTCTTCATGGGCCACTTTCCTGGTAAACCCGTCATGCCGGGCGTCCTGATTTTGGAAGCCATGGCGCAGGCCGGAGGAATGCTAATGCTGAACGCAGTCGAGGAGCCCGAAAAGAAGCTCATCTTCTTCATGGCGATCGACAAGGCGAAATTTCGCAAGCCCGTTACGCCGGGCGATCAACTCCTGTTCGAACTTAAGATGGTTCGGCGACGTGGAAAAACGATCGTGATGTCGGGCGAAGCCAAGGTCGAAGGACAAGTTGTCGCCGAAGCTGAATTCATGGCCGCACTCGTCGACCGCTAAAATTTTCTATGGCAATAACGATCCATCCGACGGCCATCGTCGATCCAAAAGCCGAATTTGCAGACGATGTGCAAATCGGCCCCTATGCAATCGTGGAGGGCGACGTCCGGATCGGGCGCGGTACCCATGTGCACCATCATGCTTTCATCGGCAATGGGGCTCGGATTGGGGAACGCTGCCAGATCCACCATGCGGCCGTCGTTTCGAATGTGCCGCAAGACCTAAAGTTCAAAGGCACAGAAAAGACCTATGTGGAACTTGGTAACGATTGTACGATCCGTGAGTTCGCTACCATTCATCGTGCGACGCTCCATGAATCCGACACGAACGCCGGCACGCACGATGGGGTAACGCGCGTCGGCGCGGGCTGCCTCATCATGGCCTATTCGCATGTTGCGCACGATTGTTTGTTGGGGGAAGGGGTGATCCTTTCGAATGCCACGCAGATCGCTGGTCATGTCAGCATCGATAAGTGGACGACGGTAGGCGGCGGCGGCCTCGTTCACCAATTTTGCCTCATTGGAATGCTCTGTATGATTGGCGGAGGTGCGGAAGTCCGAAAGGACGTGCCACCTTTCGCATTAGTGGGCGGCGGCGATGCAAAGTTTAGCGGCATTAACCGGATCGGCCTTCAGCGCCGCGGGAAAGATTCCGCAACGATCCAGACGATCAAGTCAGCCTATTTCACGCTCTATAATTCCGGCATGAATGTCTCCACCGCCGTGAAAGCAATCTCGACCGGTCCCGACGCACAACTTCCGGAAATTCAAGAGATCCTGAAATTCATTGCGCTTTCCAAGCGTGGTATTATCGGCCTCGCCTAAGCTCCCCTTCTTTATTTTCCATTCCTAAAAGTTTTTCATCTGTTTAAAAACTAAAGCCCTTGCCATTTTGGCAAGGGCTTTAGGATTAAGCTTTCGGTTGACTTAGCGAGTCACCGTCATCTTGATCGTCGCGGCGTTTTCGCCGGAGACGAGTTTGCAGAGGTAAGAACCTGAAGTCACCGACTGGCCGGTGGCATCCTTACCATCCCAACGAACGGTATGAATACCGGCATCTGCCGTTCCATTGAACAACGTCCGAACGACATCGCCGAGCTCGTTATAGATCACCAGCGTGGCCGGAGCCGACGCAGGAACCGTAAAGGTAAGATCGGTCGAGCTCGTCACCGGAGTGAACGGGTTCGGATAGTTCTGCGCGAGGGAGAAGTCCTTCGGCGCATCGATCGTGAGCTGGATCTCGTTCGAGACGTGCTGAGCCCCATTGACATCCTGCTGTACAAGACGATAGTCATAGGTTCCCGGCGTTACGTTACGATCGACATAGCCGTAGCCTTGTTCGCTGGAGGAGTTCTTCTCCGCCGCTCCCACAAAGCCGATCGGGCCATACATCTCGTCGGAATTCGCCAGCTTGCGCTGAACAACAAAGCCGTTGTTATCGCGCTCGTTGGCCGTTGCCCACGTAAGGACCGCTGAGCCATTCTGCTGTTCGCCTTTGAGATAGACGAGTTCAACCGGCAGAAGGACGCTCTGGCTTACCATCGGGCGGATCATCGGGGTATAGCTTCCCGCGAGGAACATGTAAGACGGGCTTCCGCCTACCGTTGTCCAGGAAAGAATTTCGCTATACGGAATTCCCGAAGGTCCGTTGGTCGGCCACCAGCCTACGCTCGGTGTCCACGCTGCCCATGCACCGCTTCCGGCCGTGGCTTCGATAGCCCACACGCAGCTTACATCGCCGTCGTTCGACGAGTTGCTGAACTGCGTACCGTAGATATCATCATAAGCTGGCTCGAGGTGCGGCGAGATCATATAGGGATCCCACTCACGAATGAGAGCACCGCCACGCGATACGTTGGCACCCATCATCATGTTAACGATACCCAACTGGCTGACGCTGAGCCAATAGATTCCTTTCGATGCACCGCCATCGGCGCCGCCGGGCAGTACGATCGGTTTCGGGAAATAATATGGCCAGAACTGATTGAAGTATCCGCCACCGCGCTGAGCCGTCATTGTCGCTTGCACATTCTCCTGCAGGAGCGTGTCGCCAGGCGTACAAGTGCTCGGATCACCCTCGAGAATCGAAAGACGAATATCGTCCGCCGACTGGTTGGCGTTCGCAAAGTAAACGCGCACACCATAGAGCGTATCCTTTGTGGCGAGTTTAAACTTCATCGCGAAGCTACCGTTATTCTGGTTAAATCCAACACCCTGACCGGATAGCTGCGTAATGGATGGCCAGTCGTTTCCGGAGTTTGGTCCCGGAGTCAGACCTGCATCGTCATACGCGAATTCCTGCACAGCGGAAGGACCCGTTTCAACGCCCAAGAAGAACATTGTATAGGTACCGTTGTCCGTGCCATAGGAATCATATCCCGGCTGGTCGAGCCATGCATTCACCTGATACTGCGCATAACCACCCTGTGTAGCATCCTGCGCGTTCCAGTTCGGCATCTGGATGATGGAATCGGTACCACCGGCCAGTGAATTGACGGTTATCGACTGCCAATAGATCGTATTGCCATTCGGATCGACGATTTGAACGCGAATCGGGAACGCGATCTGAACGTCGGTCGACATGTTCGCAACCTTCACATAGACCGGGAGCGAAACGGCCTGCGAAGCGGGGATCTTCGTGTATGGATTGACCACACGGACCCACATAACTTCGATTTCAGGCTTCAACGGCACGATGACCGTCGGATTGTCAACATACCACGGATCGAGGTCGTCGTTCGGTGGCGGAATGAATGCCGCATCGTACTTAGCCTTGAGGCGCAGACGGAAGCGGAAATCGGCGGTGAAGTAATTCTTGAGCGCAACTGTCGTTGGCGCAATACCGTCGATATTGACTTTTCCGCCATTGAGCGTCATGAAGAACTTCTTGAATTCGAAGTCATGACCGCCATCGATAGCGATAACACGGTTCCATGCGCCCGGAGAAGGGTTGCAACCTGGTTGCGCCGGATCCTTGAATTCGAGGAGTAAGGAGTCACCCGGCCGCATCACGGCTAATGTATTCGAATTAAGCACGGTATGCTCCGGTCCGTACATTAGGTCCTCATCCCAGAGCCATTTATAATAGCCCGAGAATTGGCCTGCGCGCTGGAAGTCGAAGCTTAAATTCGCTTTCGTCTTTCCCTGTAAGTTGATCGGGAAGCTGACGAGGGTATCTCCAACGTATGAACCGCTATAGGTATTTCCGTTGATATCTGCTCGGTCCATAAGAATAACCGGCGAAACAAAACCGTCGGGTCCGTATCCGGCCTGATCTCTCGGCGGCGGCGGATCCCAGGTATTGCTTTCGCCATCGACGACCTGAGCACCGATCGAAATCCAGAGGGTTTGGTCCGGAATATCGGCGGAAACCGTCTTGCTATAATTGTTAGAGGGATCGCGGAACGGCGTCGATGTACGGCGTACACCAAAGACCGTTGTGCAGACCGTATCGTCGAACGGCCAGCGGTCACCGATGTTCTTATCGGCAGTATCGTAGGTTGTCGCAATCGCGCAAGCATTGAACGTTCCGAGCTGGCTCAGAATGTTCGGGTTCGTTGCATACGGCGAGAACGAAGTATCTTTCGAGGAGCCAGGCAGCATGCCGACCAAGGAAACGACACGGCTGTAGACGGCAATCCCCGTCACGACATTGCGGATCGCAAAGCGGACCTTAAACGTCTGCGTCGCCACATCTACGTTCTTGAACTGGGCTTTCGGAGTTACCGAGGTCCCAAGACAAATTTCATAGTTTCTGGGCGGATAGTCCACCTGCACGGCACGAACGATGTTGTGCCAGCGCTTGAACTTGATGGCCCACTGCTTCGTCTGGCTCCATTCCTTGTTACAGGTGCGGCACGTCGGGTTAATTGCATCCCAACGGCCAGGACCGCGTTTGCCGTAGAGGACCGAGGTCGCCTGGGTGCCATCTTCGTTCACAAGGCCAATCGAAGAGTTACCTTCGAAGAGCGCATAGGACAGAGTCGGCGGGAATCCGTTGACCGATCCGGTGAAGCCGCCATAATTGACCTGGATGCTGGAATCTGTATTCGCGAGCACGATTTGGAACTTCTTGCAGAAGATCTTATCGGCACCCGGCGATGTCCATCCAGAAGGCGGAGCAGCACTGTTATAGCCACCCGGTCGTAACCGGAAATTGTAGTAGTTTACAAAGAACGTGTCGAGCGAGGTCGAAGTCCGGAAATAGACGATCGACGTGTCGTGAGGACCGCCATGGCGCATATCGAGGTCCGCCCAGAGAGCGGCAACAATAGCGTGCGGAGCGGAACTCGGGCTGTTCTTTAAGTCCGCGTTATTGCCACGGCAATAAGCGGGTGGGGTCCCAGCCACCGCTTCGGCATAGGGGCGGAAGCCAATAAACCCGTTCGAGGAAATATAGACGCTGTCATAATTTCCGCCGTAGAAGTTCCACTGGTGTCCCAGGCGCATGTAGATCGGCCCAGCCATACAATCGTTCACCGTATCCATTGAGGACGGCGAACCGAGATGCGTCGGGTCGAAAAAGTACTGCCCCGGAGCTCCGAACTGTCGCGGACCGGTCCAGATCTGAACCCATTCCGTGCGGTTGTACGTGGTGTCCATGAAGAAGTATTGAGGCCGCCACGGAGTCGGAGCATTATCGTCCGAATCGACGACATAATAGCCGCTCGATAAGGCATTTGGCTCGCCGCGGCGTGACTGTGCCCCGGCCGTACGCACCAGCATCATGGAAGCTGTTGCTACGAGCACGAAACACACGACTAACGACACGTAGTAAACACGTCTCATTTCGTTTTGAGGTTAGTGATTAAATGATACAATGAATTAAAAAAGCATGATCGCCGATGCAGCCTTGTGGGCTCCAGGCGTTCAAAAAGCAACTTGAAAAAACTTCAGAAAGGGAAACGGCCGTTTTGAAAGCCATCCGAGAAGCAGAATTCAACCGAATATCCCCGAGAACGTTAATCTTACTTATGCAAAGATAATACATTTTTCAGCAGAAGCAATCAAAATCCTGATAAGATAAGCCCGCTTACGGACTTTTCCCTTGCTATGAAGACCAATGAATTACGAAAAGGTAACCGTCTTTGACTGAAATTTTTCGCTTTTTTAGATTAAACTTAGAAGCCTTAGTTTTTATATGCTTTCGGATGAATACATTGATTTTGAGGATATTCAAACATAAGGATCAATGTTTCTTTGTTTTTTAAACTTTTTCTATAAATTGCATTTTGCAAACGAATATGTTCATGAATCCATGCAATTCAAGTCCGATGACTTTTCAAATTCACATTACTGGCAATCAATAGCTCCTTCGTTAATCCATTGGCCGATCGTAAGAACCTGATTCGGAGGTAACATCGGCTGCGGAGGCGGTGGCATTCGGGTATTCGCATTGAAGTCGATGATCGCCTGAAAGAGACGACTTCCGCGCGCGTCGCCAGCAAGAACATTGCGGCCATTGACCGTTCCAGTGTACGTAAGTGCCGTAAATCCTCCGCGGCCACCCGCATCATGACACCCGCTCGCTCCGCAGCTGCCCGAAAGCAAGGGAAGGATGTCGCGCGTGAAACAGCGAATCGAGTCGCTCGCATTACGGAGAATGACGGTAGCTTGTGAAAACACGGTATTGTCAAGGGTCGAAACCGCTCGGACCGTTGCAGAAACTCCATCGGAGTCGATACTTGCAGGAGGGGTATAAAGTCCGTTTGGATCTATGGTGCCGGGTCCGCTTGCCACTTCCCAGCGAATAGCAGGAATCGGACTTTGGTCCGTCAGTGTGTCGAGCGTAAATTGCTGTGCATTATTTGAGATCGAATTACTGGTAAGTAACGTCACGCTATCGGGACTAAGAGCAAACGCCGTATCCGTCGGGATAACGATCGTGACCGGACAGACAACGTAGCGGTTCGCATCTTCATCGGAGGTAATACGAATATTGACGGTCGTTGGAAGGCCCACGGAAGCGGTATAGACCGCCGTAAGTCCGTTCGGAACAATCGTTCCATCGTTCGCACCTTCGATGGACCAGGTCACCGTCCCCGTGTTCGAAAACCCGAGTACCGTTGCGGAAAGCACGAGGGAGCCGCGTTGCGGAACGACGGCCGAAACCGGTGAGACATGCACCTCCACGAGTTCGACGTCCGGGTTCCCATTGATCGTGTATTGGCAACCGCTAAGAACGTACGATGTTTGTACGATAAAAAAAAGAAGAGAAAGCAGAAGAACGGTCCGCTTCCCGCGGAATGACCGCACGGTTCGCTTCCACGTAGTCCTGCGCGGTTCCCGCGCGACGACAGTATCAATACGTTTTGTCATCGTTCAATAAAAGAGATGCAATTGCGCGGTCCACTGGCCCACGTGCGTTCCCGTGCCAAAAAATGGATTGGTATCGGTTACGCGATATTCGGGGCGGATTTCGATGTAAGGCAACGGGAAGAATTCGAATCCCGCTAAAAAGGCCGTGGCATACGCAAGCGCCTGCCCCGGATACAGTTCCGTCATCCCCCAGTCGTACCTCCATTCGAGCGCCAGCCACGCCGTGAGTTCGTAACTGCCAATGATGCTGAAATTTCGCACAATGCGTTGTGCGGCATCTTTCGAATACATTCCTTCCAAAAAGAAGGTCGCTTTGTCTGCCAGGCCGATACCCGTAAACGCGTTCAGGATTCGAAAGGAACCATTGATCAACACCGAACCACCGAGTTCCCCGTTCAGGCCTTGCTCGAGCGATTGCGGCCAGAGTACGACTCGGCCCGAAAGGCTCGGATGGCTGAAATCGAAACTCGAACTCACCGATCCGATCGTCGGATCGATTTGCGAAAGGTTCTTCGCATTGAAGATCCCGGCATTGACGGTGAGCCAGCGAATCCCTTCATAGGTTAGCTCGGCACCGACCTCGTTATAATAGGGCGGGATGAGCGCAAGTTGTTGAATCGCGGCTTCCTGATGCGTAAACAGGGTATGGTCGTCCTGCCGAATACTGATGCTCGGCTCGATCATCCCTATACGAATCGAAGGAAGCGTCACGCTTGGATGATAATCGATCGTCGCATCGTAATCGGTCTCTCCGGGATAAAGCCCGCTCGTCGTGCCGAACAGGTCCGTCGGGCTGGTGACGCTGCGGACGTAGAGACTGGCAAGATTGATGTTGGTGTATGCACTCAATTCGGGTGAAGGCATATATCCAAGCGACGCCGTCAGTTGCATCGGAATAACGAGTTCCTGGTTCGTATGCGAGACGCGTACCAGCTGAAAGCGTGCATCGCCGCCAGGAAAGAGCTTCCCATTCATCCAGGTTTCGTTGGAAATCGATGTGTCCTCGCCATGCCATTGAAAGAGTCCGGTCTGGTTCATCATCTCCCAGCCGAGTTCCGTACGCAGGCCGCTCCCCTGCGGATCGAAATGGCAGGCGGAGCAGCGTGTTCCGGTAAGAAGTGAAAATCGTGGAATTGCTTTCGCTTCCACGGCAGCCAGTACCACGACTAAAAATGATAGCTGACAAATGATGCGAGTTACATAGCGGTTGCCACTCGATTTGTCGCGCATGCGGAAGTTGCAATTCATTTGGGAATAACCTGAATTTTTGCCGTTTTCGTGGAGGGATCATAGGAGACGGGATACGACCCGAGCGGCGCGCTGGCCGGTCCCTGATCGACGGTGCCATCCAGCCGGAAGAGCGAACCGTGGCAACTGCAGTGGATCTCGGCGTGTGTAAGCTGACTATCGACAGAACAACTCTGATGCGTACACTTCATCGAAAACGCATGGACGTTCCCATCGGCCGTGAGCGTGACCATCACGCCGAAGCCATCAGCGCCCAGCACATTCGGTACCTGAAATCCAGGATCAGCGTGTGTTAAGGCCGAAACATTCACGGAAACGCTCCCATCCGGACCGATCGGACTCGTCGTTTGTTCCGGCAGCATCGGTACAGAAGTTGGCGTGCATGCTTCGAGTATAGGCAGCGCGGCATATCCAAGCGCGGTGCCGCTGGCGATCTTCGTCAGCCCGGCTAAAAATTCTCTACGTGTATGGCTCATGGTTAACAAGACACCGAATTGCCGCCTGCGATATGCAAGATCAGTGCAAACACATCGGTGCGTAGTGGAGAAAAATGGTCCCGATCGGCATCGTGGAAGAATTGGGTGATTTAAGCATAATGATCGAGCGGATCACGAAGTAGATAGCAAAAAAAATCATTGCGATCCCAAAGCCTCGCGTCACTCGGCTCGCATTTTTTTGCGAGAATGATTTGTGCCGGCGGTAGATCACCACCGCAAAGAGCGTAAGATAAGATCCTATTCCAAGGCATCCCGCGATAAGAAAAACGACCCGAGTCGCGTTCGAAAGTGTATTGATAACGCCGAGGTCTCGTAAAAATCGCGCGGCAAGAAGCCACCAGGCGATCATCATCGGGTTCGTGAACGCGAGAGAGAATCCTGTGATATAGGCCAGGCGCCGATTCGAAAGTTTTCGCCCAAGTGCAGATTCTTGTTCCGAAAGAGAAGATGGTTCCAAGGATCCTTCCGCCGGTTGAAGATTTTTCTTTACGGTAAGCTTGCCCGTGTGTGTGCTTTCGCGAAGTGTTCCAATAGCGAAGACGAGGATGAGCGCCGCGTTCACCAGCCAGAAGATCGCCTCCACCTCCGGCTTCTGTAAAAAAGGAGCGAGACCATAGAGCGCAATAGCGCCATACACGAAATCCGACGAAACGGAACCGGCTACTACGATTATCGCCGTAGCAAGAAAGCCGTTGAGCGAGCGGCGCGCGACCTCGAACTGCGATGCCCCGATCGGGATCGCCGCCAAGAAGCCCATAATATAAACGCATACGAGAAAAAGAACGGTGTTAAATAGCGTACTCACGTTTGGCCGTTAGTGCGATCGTTACGGGAGGCGGCTCAGCACGACCTTGAAAAAAACTATCGATATGAGCGAAGATACCATCCAGCGGTAATTCGTGAAAACATCGGACTTCGTGGCAGGATTTTCCAAATTTATTAATGCAAGAGATGTTCCGGCACGGAGCCGGAGCCGAAAACGAACGCGATGGCGCATCCTGATTGGCGGGAACGTGGTAGGCTTGTTCCGAATCGTAGCCATACATTTTGGAGTCCGTCGCACCATAGATCGCAAGGACCGCTGTGCGGTTCCTCATCGAGGGAAGTTCTTTCGGTCCTTGCTTTCGGCAAGCTGCAATATGGAGCGGACCGGTATCGCCCGATATAAACATATCCGAGGCATCGATAAGTGCGGTATACACTTCGATCGGTACGTGAGGCACAATGACAATCTTGGCATGAAATTCCTCGGGCAGTTCTGCAAGCAGCTTCTGTTCGATCCCCTTTGCGGTATATGCTTTGCCGATGAGCACATTCGAAATTTCGCGCATCGCACACAGATGCCGGAGCACGCTAAGCTGCACATCGAACGGCATTTGGCCGTAGGCGCTCGTAGCATCTGCATTGAAAAGAACAAGGCCTTTCGCATCGAGCAGTCCCTGCGCATCTAAAAATGCGTGTGCAAGTTCGAGCGATTCGCGGGAGAGATACACGGTATTCGTATTAAGAGTAACATTATGAGAAGGTCCCGCATCTACTCCTAAAAATTCCCGCAGGAACGTTCGAGCACAATAGGAAATATGCCGGTGCTCGTCCGACTTCCATCGAATGAGCATGTGGGCGGCAAATGGAACGAAAAGTTGAATCAGAGGAGATCCGTCCGGCAATGCTTTCGGGTCGAGGAAGGGGCCGAGATTGAACATTGCGTCAAATCGCTCGTTCGTAAGCAAGCTTCGGAGCCTCACCAGATCGCCGTTCGTTGGAAAACCGCGCGCGCCCTCGAAAATATTATGGACGTGTATACCAAGCATTCCGTCGATCAATTCGCCGCCCGTTCGATTGCAAACGAAGTGGACTTCGGAATTCGGGAACGCTTCCTGCAATACCGGCAAGCATTCGGACGCGAGCACCGTATCTCCGATGCATACATCAACGATGAGCAGTATTTTGGAATGAGGGCTGAGGCCTTCCGCGATTCGGTCCCAACGTTTTCGATACTTCTTCAGGGTCATCTGGGCGATCGGTCGGCTTCCTAAGAGCCCAATAAATGCGCGATTGAAAAACTTCGGCACACTGGCCGGAAAGGCATCGGTCGCTCGGTCGAGCAGGCGAAGCCCAATTTGGGAAAGTCCTTTGTTTAACATATACTTACGAACCGCGACGGATCATGGCGCGAAGGTGTACTCGAGTGTGGCGCTGAGGCCGCTCGTCATCTGGCGCTCACCGTACCGAAGCATCCCGGTGAGACCAATACTCACGGGGCCAGACATCGGATAAAGAATGTCGGCTTGCGCCGCAATACCAAGACCCTGAATAGCAACCGGGGCAGAGGTTTTCCCGGTCGCTGGTGTAAAATACCGAAGGGAAGAAACACGGTAGGAAGGCCCGACCATCGTTTGAAGCGTGAACGGTCCGACCTGGGAAGCTGCACCGAAAAGGAAGGAAATGCGTTGCGTATGTTCTCCGAACAAAGTGGGAACCGTTCCATTTGGGTCCCGTGCGATAAGATCCTTCAAACCGCGCGACGCATCGCCCGCTTGGAACGAAAGTGCCGCCACCTGCCATCCGGTTCTGAACGCAAGTTCGCCGCCTCCGGAGGGAATGCGCAGATCTTCAAAAAGTGCGCCACCCAGGCCGGCAATAGTCCATGTCGGTGTTCTTGAGTCGGCCGTCGCGGAGACGATCGAGTGAAGCTCCGGAATCTGCGATCCCCACATAGGAGCGGGAACGGCAGCCGTGGCAACATCGATGGATTGCAGCGCTGGCGTCAACGCATGGTGCTCGGTTGGGGCCGGGAAATAAATAATATTTGCGTTTGAGTGTGAACGCTGTTCTCGGATCGGGTTCATCTCGTGAACATAGGAAATTCGTTCCGGCTGCGTTAATTCTTTTATTGCTGCCTTCGGTCGAAATGTTGCGGTCGAGATCGGGGCGGAAAGATTTACAAACATTGCCGCGATCGCACCGAGCAATAGGAATTCTGCAATCAACCACCGAAACTGCTGGAACACTGAGAGGGAGCCAATTCGCGCCGCAGTGTGGGCGCGCAGCGCCTCCGTGGTCAGCGGCGAACGGAGTTCCTGCAGCGGCCTGAAAAGGTCGTCCTTCGTTCGGTCGTTCGTATTCCAGACATTCATAATATCATTGTAAGGCGCCCGCAGGAACGAGGGCGGACGAAGCCGCCTTGCCGGCATTCGACGATTGAAAAACGGCAAGTTCGCTCTCGACCAGCATCCCTTTTAGCCGATTTCGCGCTCGTGCCATGCGAGATTTCACCCCGGAAAGCGTTCCTCCCTGTATTTCCTGAATCTCTTTGATCGAGAGTCCCGTGATCTCGAAAAGCACAATCGCCTCACGTTCGCGAATCGGCAAGCGGTCCAAGGCTAAAAGAAGCGTATTCAGATCGTGCGACGACTCACCAACCGGCTCGTAGAAGCATTCTTCGGCTTCTGCCAACGGAGTGAAAATCCGATTTCTCCATCGTTTCCGGCGTTCTATTCGCACGGCGATCGTGCTCAAAAACTTGCGGAAAGCTTGCTCGTCCCGCAGCGCGGGAAAGCTTTGGTAGGCGGCAAGGACGGTATCGCTCAAAAGATCGGCGGCGTCGTCATACGACCTCGTAAGCGCGCGGCATAAGCGCCACGTATAGTGGCGCTCCCGATCGACGAGCTCCCAGAATTGGCCCTTTTCCGCCCCCACGCTTAACCTTTTAGCCTTCATTAGATAGGTGACTGAACCGAACGAAAAGTTTTTGGAAAAAATAACGAATGAATTTTCCCAATATGCAAAAATGCGTCCAGAGGATATATTTGCTGGAAAGACCGTTAACAAGAACAATTTTTTGCTTAAAAATAGTGACATTCAAAACAAAGGCTTCAATGAAAATAGGACCGGCGATTACAATTGCCGTTCTTTCTATTCGGCTCAGCGCCTTTGCACAGACCGTTCCGGCAAATCCCATCCTGTGGCTCGATGCGTCGAAAGGAGTCATTCCGGAGAACGGGCACATCGCACGCTGGCTCGACCAAAGCGGTAACGGGAACGATGTCAGCATGTCCGACACGTTACACCAGCCCGATCTTACTAACGATTCCGGGCGACCAGCGATCCTGTTCCATGGATGGAACTATTTACAAGGTCCGCCGATTTTCCCGGCCAATCACGACTATACGATCGCCGTTGTTGCAAAGTTAACGGATACGAGTGCGGTCAATAACCTTGTCTCGGGGAACATCCATGCACTTTATTTTGCAAACAATCGCTATCCACGCGTCGTCCATTACTGGTTTCAGTATCAGGAAGTGTCGCCTGTCCCGATTTGGACCAATGGCTTTTCTGCGATCACGGCACGTTACGATCAGGCATACGAACAAGCGACCCTCGATGTCAACGGCCGTTTTGCCGATTCTGGCTGGGTGCAGGCAACGACCGATAGTACCTTGTACATTGGGTCCTATCTGGGTGGATATTTTCTTAATGGTGAAATCGAAGAAGTGTTATTATACAATCGAACGCTCGATTCGAATGAAAATGCTTCCCTCCAAAATTATTTAATGTCTCGTTTCGAAATTCCGGAGGCAGCTGCCCTGCCAAAGCCGGACAGTACCATGACGAGTTTTCCAACTTCCTTCCAAATGTTTCCTCGTGGGATGGACGACTCGGCCACGGTTCCTATTGCGGGCGTTATCTATCGAACTGGGTTTGACTCTGTCTCTTTGCTTCAATTAAAGAACGAATTCCCGGTTTCGAGAGCAACACATCCTCTTGTTTATCACAATGGCAATGCTGCTTTTCAGTTTTCGTCTCGCATCCATGCCGAAGTAAGCGAATACCGTTTTGAAGTCCATCTCATACATTCCGGTTTCGACTCTATCATTGCTGAATGCGACAGCATCGCCTGCGGGGATCTGTTTATGATGGACGGCCAAAGCAATGCTTTCAAAGGATTTGATGTCGATACGTTTCGAAATGAATTCTGCAGGACGCTCGGGCTTCGTGCGAGCGAAAATTTAAGAGATACGGTGTGGCACGAGTCGGGAGGCGACGTTGGCGCTGCCGATCAACGAATTCAACAAGACTTGCTTGTAAACCAGCGGTTGCCGTCGTCTAGTATCAATGAAGCCATTGGCGGGTCGCCAATCGAAATGCATTTGCCGAACGATTCCAACCATTACGACTTGAGAACCATCTACGGACGAACGCTATACCGCATAACAAAAATGGGAATGGCGTCTGCTGTACATGCCATTTTTTGGCTCCAGGGGGAATCGAATTACGCACCGGGGTATTATCAAAAGTTCCTTAAATTATATACGAGTTGGAAAGAAGATTATCCGAATTTACAAAAAATCTATTTACTTCAAATCCGCCCCAACTATTGCACGTTCGGGAATCTTGACATGCGCGATGTGCAACGCCATATGGAGGATTCGATCTCCGTTGTAGAACCGCTCGCAGCCGCCGCACTTCCCTTTCAGGATGGATGTCATTATTATGACTCTGGCTACCGGTTCATGGGCGACCGCTTTTACCGTTCGCTCGCGCGCGATTTTTATCATGCTATAGACACGGCGAACCTGCGCAGTCCCAATGCGACCTGGGCGTGGTGGACTCGAAGCGACCATAGCCAGGTCGGAATTATATTTTCTCCCTGGGATGCGATCCTCCGTGCAACGGACGATACTACGGTGAATGGGATTTTTGCCACCCTCAAGGATTATTTATATCCCGACGATACGAATTCTCATGTCACATCGGTTTCGTTCGATAACGATACGATGTTCCTCGATCTCGATCATCCCGGATCGACACAATCGATCGCGTATTTACCGGATCAGTGGTATAACGGCAGCGATTCGGCGGTCTACGAGGGCCCATGGATCGTAAATCAACGCGGACTCGGAGCGCTTTTGTGGCATCGACTTGCAATTGCCGACGCTCCTTTTTCTTCGGTTCCCGATGGGTCGCCTTCAGAACATATGATATTGATTCCGAACCCGGCAATCGGCACCATTACGGTAAACACGACCGGTTTCCGCAGCGCCATCACGGTCACGATTTTGAATGATGTGGGAGCGATCGTCAGGCAATTGCAATTCCCAGCGGGACATCGTGACCTCCTGACATTCGATCTATCGCAGGAACCGGCGGGATGTTATCTTTTGCGATTAACAACCGAGTCAAAAAGCGAAGAACGGAAATTCATGTTGGAACGATAACTTAATAGAGCCGTACGGCATCGGCCTTCAAAAGATACAGCGGACGGCGAAAATTCGGGTGATGCACGATGTAAAATGCCGACCGCTCCCCATAGATATTTAATTCATCGCCAATATCGGCATTGGTGACCGACGAATCTTCCGATGAGTCTAAGTAAAGCAGAGAGAATTGATCGATAAACACGCGGCCAATCAGCGGTTCCGATAAATGGAAATAGGTCGTCGCCTCATTGGGCGAGCGCTGCTTTTGAATGAACGTCGTATCGATCCCGTGTCCGTGCAAATGAATTCTGACGCTTGCGAGTGAACGAGCCTCCGGAAAATAAATACGGCCGACATCATCCGGCTGGAATGCTACCTGCGTTGGAGGCTCACTAAGATTGCACGAACGGCACTCTGCTTCGATGGATGGTAACGAGACAATCACATTCGGTTGGGATGTGGAGTAAATTTTTACAAAGATTGAATCGGCCACCCACTCGTGGGTTCCCACATGATATTCATCCGGGTTCTTTTGCTGGCTACTGCCGAAAAGGCCAAACAACCCGCATCCCGAACATCCGAGTGCAAAAAACGCGATAAGAAAAACTTTTTTATTGTTCCTGTACAGCTTCGGCATCGACAAATCCTTCTTCCCCATCGATAGAAACGGAATATAAATCGCCTTCGCGCGCAAGAAGGACGAGCGTGCTTCCCTGCGGCAGAATTTTTAGTACTTCGCGTTTCGTCTTATCTTTATAGACGGCAACCCCTTCGGCAGCGGTCACTTTGAGCGAACTTGCTTTTTTCTCTGTTTTTTGCGTAGTAGGCGCTTTCACTGCCACGCTGGTACCTTGTGGTGCCGGCGGTGCCGCGCGATAGTGCCGAGCAGGAATGCGCCGTAGTTCGTAAGTTCCCGCCGAGGCTGGCTCGGTCCCTGCGAGAAACATCGAATCGCGGTGTCCCATGGAGTAGAGAACAACGTTTGCTGCTTCGTTATTCGAAAGTGCGTACTCGGCCCGATCACGGTCTTCGAAATGTTCCACCATGCGGGACTTGCCTTCCGCGCAGCCCGCGCATTCAAGGACCAGGCTATCCTTTCGGGGATCCCACCGGGCAGCGCCCGGTCCAGCAAGTGCAATGCTCAGGGTATCGCCCTCGCGTTGGACTGCAAGCCGGGCGGGAACGTAAGAGGTGCAACCATACAGAAGGTATCCAATGACAAACGGCAAACAGTAAAAAAAATAACGCAAAAGAAAAAAATTTGGGGTTCCATGATTCCGGTTCATACAAACATCCTTTTTTACGGCAATGGATCTAAAAATTTCACAATGGTGATGGTATCTACGGGCTCCAACGTCTCGAGTAATTTGCCCTTGCGCCATGCATTGTCGACCTTAAAATATCCGTAGACTCCTTTGGCCAGCCGGACACTGTCCATGACGATAATTTGCTCGGTCGCGGGCAGATACCATTGCCCTTCGCCACGCGACAGCGCGTGGTCGAGATCGAGCCGCGTTTTATATTGATTGGCCGAAACAAAAAGCTGCACTTCCTGCGGAAGCTCGAGAACGATCTCACTCGGCGAATGCCCGATCGCCGCTGGCGGGGGCGAACTGATCTTCGTCGACACCACATTTGGCGCAAGGATCGAGCGAAGCGCGTAAAACCCGACCACTGCAATCGCCAAAACCACAGGGACGAACCACCAACTTCGAACAAGCGATCTTGATCGGCCCTCCAATTCGTCCGTCTCGAAGGGAGCGGGAACCCCGTTTCTCGTTTGAGTTATTTCGCGAAGTTCTGCTGACCTTTCAAGCTCCTTGCCAGCCAACTCCAATTCGGAGGCAGAATACACGGCCCGGCCACGATCGGCCACTCGAAGCAAGTAAGGAATATGAACGATCGTTCGAGAAACGGCATATTCCAGCGTCATGGCAGAAAATTCGGACTCGGCGCTATGGGAACGATCTTGTTCCGCCGTTTCATCGAATCGGACCTCGCTCTTCGGGCCAACGAACAGCGCAATCAGCGCGACCGCAGGTGCACGATCGATGGTTGGCGAGTTTTGTATCTCGCTGGTTCGAACATCCGAAATATTCACCCTTTCGGCGCCGCCTGCAACCGCCGGTTCGCGCACAGAAACACTTCTTTCGAGTATGGCTGCAAGTTCGCGCCGCCCGCGTTCCAACGTGATGCGAGGATTTTGAAGCCGCTGGTAGGCATCTTCTCGATTTCCGGCCTCCCCTCGTTCGACAAGCCACGGTCCGACCGAACGAGCATGGACCTTTCCGTCCAATGGATACATTCCTACAAGAGCAGAACCATGAGACCAGAGGAGCACGAAATGATCTTCGGAAACCGCTCTTAAAGGTCGACGCACCAAAAGAACCGTTTCTCGGGCATGTGCCGCGTATTGGCGAACGGCTTCTTCGACCCGAACGAAAGCGCGAGCATTCTCTTCGGAAACGAATTCCGGACCGGTGACGCGAATATTAAAAGCCAACTATTCGGGTTTTAAAGCAAAACGGATGTGTTATTGTTCAGCTTGAAAGAAGTATGCCACCCCGGGTAAAACCTGGAATGAATCAGTCCGCGTTTTATTCGTTTTGATCCTATTCATGCTATATCTCGTCGCTACTCCGATCGGCAATCTCGAAGATATTTCTCTGCGTGCAATCCGCGTGCTTCAGGAAGCCGATATTATCGCTTGCGAAGACACGCGGCACGCTCGTACCCTCTTCGAACGCCATGGTATTCGTCCACGCCGGCTCGTCAGTTATCATTCGCATAACGAGCGCTCTCGTGCAGCCGAACTTGCCGAAGACCTTCGCACCGGTGCCAGCGTAGCCCTCGTAACGGACGCTGGAACGCCTGGCATTTCAGATCCTGCGTGGGCGATCGTTAAAGAAGCCATTGGCCTCGATATCGAGGTCGTTCCAATACCGGGAGCCTGTGCCGCGATCGCCGCACTATCCGGAAGCGGTATGGACACCACCCGGTTTGCCTTCGAAGGATTTCTTCCGCTGAAAAAAGGCCGCCGTACTCGACTTGCAGAGATCGCCAACGAAGAGCGTACTGTCGTACTCTACGAATCTCCACACCGCATCAAACGGTTGCTCGAAGAATTGATCGGAGTCTGCGGGCCGCACCGTGAAGCTTCGCTTGCCCGCGAAATTACGAAACTTCATGAGGAGTTCGTCCGTGGCCCACTTCTCGACGTACTCACACGGCTGGATGAACGCTTTCCCGAATCGGTCAAAGGAGAATGCGTCCTCGTGCTTAGCGGACGCCGGGATCGGGATGTGGCCGATGAGAACGAGTAAGCTCTGCATTCATTGCAATCGCCGCCCTGGCCCCTTCCGCGGCGGCAAGAATGGCAAAGTGAACATCCCGCATGGCGTCCCCGGCAACGTAAAGGCCGCCGACATTCGTCCGCTGTTTCCCGTCGGTCCGCACTAATCCTTTTCGAAAAACCGTACACCCGAGCGTCCGCGCAATATTGCAACTCGGTTCCTGCGGCGCGACGAAAAAGAGTGCCCGTCGTTCGATCCCGGTTCCGTCATGGAACCAAATTTTTCGCAGGAATCCGTCTTCCTGCTCGAGTTTCACGATTCTTTTTGTAATGACCGGGATCCCGACGGAGGGAACTTGTTTCGATCTTCCATTCGTGCAAAGGACGAGATCGCGGGACCAATTCAGAAGTTCGGTGCTAAGGTTGAATGCGGATGGGCCATGCGCCAGAATGGCGATCGACTGATCGCGCCATTCCCATCCGTCGCAATGGGGGCAATGGTGAGCGCTCGTACCGTAAACGTCGCGCATTCCTTCTATCTCCGGCAGCCGGTCTCGAAGACCGGTAGCGATGAGCAATAATCGAGCATGGATGGTAATTTCGGTTCCCGATTCGAGGAGCGCGGCATGAACTTCAAAATCCTCGTTTTTAAGGACGTCGTTCGCTTCCGCCGCCAGGATGGGAACCGAATAATGCGCAATCTCTTCTCGCGCCAAACGAAGAAATTCGGACGGTTCGATCCCATCGCGTGTAAGATAGCCGTGAAGACCATGCGAGCAGGCGTTGCGGTACTTCCCATGGTCAAGGACGACGACCTTTCTTCGTGCGCGCGAAAGCACGAGCGCGGCACTAAGCCCTGCCGGGCCGCCTCCGATCACAACCGCATCAAACCGCTCCATGGAAATACGCCATAGCAACTTTGCAGCCAAATTTCGAATTATACCCCAATCAGCGCACGATGAATATGAAGCCTATTCTTGTTATCGCAACACTCTTCCTGCTTTCGGCATTTACCGCTTGTGCCCAAAAGCCCTCCGCCACTCCGACAGACGGCAACCCATCCCATTACGATCTTTCAGCCTATCCGAAAGCGACCGATACGGTAAAAAAACCCGAGGGCGAGTGGCGAGCCGAGCTTTCGCCGGCTGCCTTTGATGTTTTGCGGGAGGCAGGAACAGAAGCTCCGTTTACCGGCTCCTTGCTCAACGAGCACCGGCATGGGGTGTTCGTCTGTGCGGCGTGTGGGAACCCGCTCTTTAGCTCCGATACAAAATTCGAATCGGGAACCGGTTGGCCGAGCTTCTGGGCACCGATCGAGGCGGACCGTATCATCGAACGAACGGACAATACGCTCGGCATGGCGCGAACCGAAATACTCTGTGCCCGATGTGGCAGTCACCTGGGCCACGTTTTCGATGACGGGCCTCCCCCCACGGGACTCCGCTATTGCATGAATTCTGTCGCCTTAGCATTTGACGCGAAATGAAATGCTGGTCACCACCGAAGCCATCGTGTTGCGAGCACGGAAACAGGGAGAGACGTCGAAGATCGTGACGCTGTATACGCTCGCATACGGAAAACTGAATGCGATCGCAAAAGGCGCAAGGGAAATGAAGAGCAAATTCGGCGGCGGGCTCGAAATGTTCGCACGGTCGAACATCGTGCTCTACAAACGCGACAAGTCCGACGCTCTTAACTTGCTGTCCAAGGCCGAGACGTTGAACTCTCATTCAGGAATTCTTCGAAGCCTGAAAAAAATCGAAGTCGCCACTGCCATTCACGAACTTCTGCTTCATGCAATGCATGATGAAGAAGCGAATGCGGAACTTTATCAGTCGCTCTCACACGTGCTCGACGCAATTGCGTCCTCGGAAGAATCCGCCGCGCCAATTCTCACCGCTCAGTTTTATCTGGCCTTTGCCAGGATCATGGGCTTCGAGATCGATTTTTCAGAGCTTCGTTATAGCCCGAAGTTGATCGAAATGCTGCATGCTATCGAATCCTGGTCCGGAGGTACAATTCCGTTGGACGCTCGCCAGGAAGAGCAGCTACGTGCTTTTTTTATGTCCTATTTCGCCGAACACCTTCCAGGCGTTTCCAGGCGGTCGCTGCGAAGCGCAGGGGTCTTTTCTTCGCTCTGATTGGGATATTTTTCTTCGCTCTGATTTCGGCAAATTCATGAGTCTCCGAGGGTTTATGCTTATATTTGATTGTCAATATGCTTTAATGTGATAACGTTCTTCTTAAGGGCTTAGCAGCTTGCGCCCATGATTCGTATTCTCATCGCCGATGACCACGCCATCGTCCGCGCCGGTCTGAAACAGATCGTCCAGCAGACGGATGACATCGTCGTGCTCGATGAGGCCAGCAATGCGGCCGAAACGCTCGAAAAAGTGCGAAAATTAAAGCTCGACCTGCTGCTGCTCGATATTTCGATGCCCGGCCGCTCCGGCCTCGACGTCCTGCTCGAAGTCAAACGCGACTTCCCAAACTTGCCCGTTCTGATTCTGAGCCTCCATCCGGAGGACCAATATGCGCTCCGAATGCTCAAAGCCGGCGCATCCGGATACGTCACGAAAGAAAGCGCATCGGAAGAGCTTATACAGGCGATCCGCAAAGTGGCCTCGGGCGGCCGGTACATGAGCATGCCGCTCGCGGAAAAGCTCGTTTTTGGAATGGTGAACAATCGCGAAGTTCAGCCCCACGAATTGCTTTCGAACCGCGAATTCCAGGTCTTCCGCCTCATAGCAGCCGGAAAAACCGTCAAAGAGATCGGCGACGAGCTCTCCCTTTCTGTAAAAACGATCTCGACGAACCGGTCTCGGATCATGGAAAAGATGGGATTCCGCAATAATGCCGATTTCACACAGTACGCAATCCAGCATAAACTCCTTGACGGTATCGCGGCATAAATGCATGTAGGACTTTATCCTACACTCGTATTCTTCAAATCCCACACAAAAAACCTCAACCATCCGATTGCGGAATTGACCGCAATATTTTATATTTGTGCTACAAAATTGCTGACGGAGCTTGGGACCGGCAGCAGTTTGATTTTCTCTCCCACATATTGACGGACCAGGCCCCGGATTGCTCTTTCACAAGAGGCCGGGGTCTTTTTTTGTCCATAATATAAATTATGCGTGTGCGATACCGTTGCTCGTCGGTTCCGGACGCCTGATGCCATTGGAAGTAAAGCTCAGCCGATACCCTAATAGCCCAAGAATCTGCTCTAATTTTTCCAAAGAAAAATGCCGCCGTTTGGCCAGCACATTCGATAATGTTCCGCTATCGATACCCATCTGTTTACAGAGCCGATAACGGGTCAGGCCGCGATCGTCATGAGCGCGGTCCAGGAGATCGCGGAGGTCATCGCGGTAATCGCGAGCAGGAGGTGTCGCAGCCGCTGTCTCGGTCGTACTATGATTTTCTTGATCGTTTAGCATACAAAATACTCCTTTCGGGCCGAGACCGGTGCCCCGAGTAACCGGTTTCGACATTTTCTCTTACATTTCAGGGATGACGGTCAATCATCCAACCGTATTCTTAACAACAAGTTTGCCACGAAAAAGCCTTTTGATTTGCTATTTGAAAGTTTTTTAATAGAAAACGTTTCATTAAAATAAAAAAGGCTTCCCGGATAGGGAAGCCTTTTGAAGTCTGAAAAAAGACCTGGCTTATTTCACGACCATGACCTGCCGGGCCAGGGTCGTCGTACCGCCGATCAGTTGGCAGTAATACGTACCCGAGGGTAGCTGACCCGCATCCAGCGTCACTTCATACGTCCCTGCGTCCATGTGCCGGTCGAGCACCGTCTCGACCACTTCACCCGTCATGCTCACGATGTTCAGCCGGACCGCACCCGGGGCACCGATCGTCACTTCGATCTGGCTCTTGCCCGAAAACGGGTTCGGATAGTTCTCACCCAGTGCAAAGCCGTTCATCGCCGTCGACGGTGCTACGCCGTTCTCGACTCCCTGGCCCGTGAGCGTCACGTTCGCCGCCGGTACCGAGACACCCGTCGGAGACGGGAAACTCACCGTCGCACTGTACATCTGCTGTTGCGTCGGAGTGAACGTGAACATGAGCGTGCCCGAACCGCCCGCCGGGATCGGAGTCGTACCCCCGC
>Ga0070741_10003750_pt1 | contig 36816 bp, 35 predicted proteins | sample Coa_R1_4_FD_66440 | JGI IMG/M metagenome (GOLD analysis project Ga0070741, IMG submission 66440) | Surface soil microbial communities from Centralia Pennsylvania, which are recovering from an underground coalmine fire - Coalmine... | ecosystem: Environmental > Terrestrial > Soil > Unclassified ... | reverse complement strand
GGCACCAACCCGGTGGCGGTGCGGCGCTGGGCCTGGATCATCGGGTGCGCCTTCGCCACCCTCTCCGGCCTGCTGCTGGCTCCCGACGTCGAGCTCGACCCGACGGTGCTCACCCTCCTCATCGTGCAGGCCTTCGGCGCCGCCGCCATCGGCGGCTTCTCCAGCATCCCCATGACCTGGGCGGGCGGCATCGGCATCGGCATCGTCGCCGCGCTGATCAGCAAGGTCGGGCCCAGCGGCTCGATCCTGGCCGGCCTCTCGCCGAGCCTGCCCTTCGTCGTCCTCTTCCTGGTCCTGGTGTTCTCGCCGCGCACGCGGCTGCTCATCAAGGACGTGGGCATCCTGCGCCGGCCGATCACCTGGAAGGCGCCGGCGCGATCGCAGTGGGCCTTCGGCGGGATCGTGCTGGCTGTGTTCCTCGCCGCGCCCGCCTTCGCCGGCTTCAACCTCAGCCAGTGGACGCTGGCCCTGACCGACGTGATCATGTTCCTGTCGCTGGGACTGCTGCTGCGCACCTCGGGACAGGTCTCGCTCTGCCAGGTCGCCTTCGCGGCCATCGGCGCCGCCTACTTCTCCAAGCTCGCCGTCGACGCGCACGTGCCCTGGATGCTGGCGCTGCTCATCTGCGGGCTGGTGGTGGTGCCCGTCGGCGCGCTGCTGGCCATCCCGGCGATCCGCTTCTCCGGGCTCTACCTGGCGCTGGCCACCTTCGGCTTCGGCGTGCTGCTCCAGGACATGTTCTACAACACCGACTACATGTTCGGGTTCGGCGGCAACGGAGTCACCGTGCCGCTGCCGGCGCCCGGGTCGTGGTTCAGCACCGACGCGGGGTACTACTACCTCGTCCTGGGCATCACCGTGGCGCTCGCTCTGCTCACCGTCCTGCTGGTGCGCAGCCGCCTGGGGAGGCTGCTGTCGGGCATCTCCGACTCGCGCCTCGCCCTGTCGGTGCAGGGCACCAGCGTCACCGTCACCCTGGTCGTCGTCTTCTGCATCTCGGCGTTCATGGCCGCCATCTCCGGCGCCCTCGGCGCCGCGGTGCTGACCAACGTGGGCGGCGACAACTACAGCCCGCTGATCTCCCTGACCTTCGTGGCCATGGTGATGATCCTGCCTGGGACGGCGCCGTGGTACGCCATCGTCGGCGGCCTGTCGCTGGCGCTCCTGCCCATCTACATCCCGTCGACGGACACGCTCAACTACATGACGCTGACGTTCGGCGCCTCGGTGGTGCTGATCGCGCTGCGCGGCCATCCGGCGCAGTTCCGCTGGCTCAAGCGCAAGATCGACGGGTCCTGGTTCGGCAGGCGGCCGGCGCCTGCGCTGCCCGCCGGTCAGAGCGGCGCGGGCGCCGAGCGCCGCACCCGGATCGAGCCGGTGACGCTGGAGGTGCAGCACGTCACCATGCGCTTCGGCGGCCTGGTGGCGGTGAGCGACGCCAACATCGAGATCCCCAGCGGCCGCATCACAGGACTCATCGGTCCCAACGGCGCCGGCAAGTCGACCGTGATCAACATCTGCTCGGGCATCCTCCGCCCCAGCGGCGGCGACGTCCTGTTCAACGGCCGCAGCCTGCTGGGCATGAGCCCGGCGGCCCGGGCCCGGCTGGGCATCGGGCGCACCTTCCAGCAGATGGAGCTGTTCGAGTCGCTGTCGGTGCGGGAGAACGTGGCGCTGGGACGTGAGGGCGCCCTCGCCGGCGCCGACGTGCTGGGCCAGTTCGTCGGCAAGCCCGGCGACCACGAGACCATCGAGACCAACGTCGCCCGCGCCATCGAGCGCTGCGGCCTGCAGGCCGTCGCCGAGGTGCAGGTCAGCGAGCTGAGCACAGGACAGCGGCGCCTCGTCGAGCTGGCGCGCTGCCTGGCGGGACCGTTCCAGGTGCTCCTCCTCGACGAGCCCTCGTCGGGCCTCGACCGGCGCGAGACCGAGCAGCTGGGACGTATCCTCCGCGCCGAGCTCGACGAGACGGGCGGCGCCGTCCTCCTCGTCGAGCACGACATGTCGCTGGTGATGAGCGTCTGCGACGAGATCTGGGTGATGGACTTCGGCCGCGTCATCTTCCAGGGGTCGCCGGAGGCGGTGCGCAACAGCGAGGCGGTCCGCTCCGCCTACCTGGGTGAGCCGGTGAAGCGGCCCGAGCGATCCGCCGCGCTGCAGCCTGAGGGCCTGGTGCCGTCGTGAGCCTCGACACCACCCTCGTCTCCGCCAACGGCAGCGGCCCGTCCGTCAACGGCAGCGCCGCCGCGCCCATCCTGCAGCTCGAGTCCGTCGAGGCGGGCTACGGCGCGACCGTGGTGCTGCGCGACGTCGAGCTCAGCGTCCCGGCGGGCAGCATCGTGGCGCTGCTCGGCGCCAACGGCGCGGGGAAGACCACCTCGCTGCGCATCGCCTCGGGACTGCTGCGCCCATTGCGCGGACGCGTCGTCTTCGACGGCGAGGACGTCACCGCGCTGAGCGCCAGCCGGCGGGCGGCGCGCGGCATGTGCCTGATCCCGGAGGGCCGGGGCATCTTCCGCCGCCTCACCGTGCGGGAGAACCTCGAGCTCTTCCTGCCGCCGTGGAAGTCGGGGTCGAAGGCCGGTGCGCTGGAGGCGGCGATCACCGCCTTTCCCGTTCTCGGCTCGCGCCGCAACCAGATCGCCGGCAGCCTCTCCGGTGGTGAGCAGCAGATGCTCGCCGTGGCGCGCGCCTACCTCGGCTCACCCAAGCTGATCCTCGCCGACGAGCTCTCCATGGGGCTGTCGCCGATCGTCGTCGACAAGATCTACGAGTCGCTGCAGCAGCTCAACGAGACGGGGGTGGGGCTGCTGGTCGTGGAGCAGTACGTCGACCGCGCATTGGAGATGGCCGACTACGTCTACGTGCTGGTGCGCAGCCGCATCGTGTGGTCGGGGCCCGCCAAGGAGATGGACGAGGCGATGCTGACAGAGAGCTACCTGGGAGGAGCGTGAGCCCATGGGCAAGGACATCACCGTCACCCCGCTGACCTCGACGATCGGCGCTCGATTCGACGGGCTCGACCTCCGCGACGACGTCATCGGCGAGGACGTCGTCGAGCAGCTCCGCGACGCGCTGTGGAAGCACAACGTCGTCGTGCTCACCGGCCAGCACGTCGGCGCCGAGGGCCAGAACCGGCTCATGTCCTTCTTCGGCGAGGTGCAGCCGCTGCCGATCTTCACCTTCCTCGGTGAGAAGAACGCCGGCCTGGCGATCGACCCCAAGGGAGGCGGCAACGTCGACAAGGACGGCAAGACCAGGCACGACGTGACCTTCGCGCCGCGCCGTGGCACCACCGCGGCCAAGGACCCCGACGTGCGCATGAGCGAGTTCCAGGGCTGGCACACCGACTCCTCGTTCACGCCGCAGCTGGTGCAGGCCGCCTCGCTGCGTCCCGAGATCATCCCGCCGGTGGGCGGCGACACCACCTTCGCCAGCCTCTGCGCCGCCTACGACACGCTCTCGCCGGTGTTCCAGCAGTGGCTGGAGACGCTCAGGTGCGTGCACATCGTGCCGCCGGGCTACAAGGAGTCGATCCAGATCTGGCAGTACGGCGACGACGCCGAGGAGCGCTTCGACAGCGAGTACCCGCCACGCGAGCACCCGCTGGTCATCGAGCACCCGCACAGCCACCGCAAGGCGCTCTTCTGCAGTCCAGGCTACGTGCTGCGCATCGCCGGCCTGAGCGACAAGGAGAGCATCCACACCCTGCGCTTCCTCTACAACCACATCGCCACCTCCGACCACGTGTACCGGCACCACTGGCACCCCGGCGACATCGTGATCTGGGACGAGCTGGTCTGCCTGCACCTGGCCCCGCAGGACTACTACCCCCACGAGCGGCGGCTCGTCCGGGTCACCTCGGGTCTGGCCACCCCGGCATCCCCCTCCGCAGCCCGCGCTGCCGTGCCCGTCGGGTAGGAACGAGAAGCAAAGAGGTCCCCATGGAATACAAGGTCATCTCCACGGACAACCACATCAACGAGCCGCCGACGGTGTACGTCGACCGCGTCCCCAACAAGTTCAAGGACAGGGCGCCGCGCATGATGCGCGCCGCGGACGGCGGCGACGGCTGGAGCTACGACGGCTCGCAGCCCAAGAACGGCCTCGGCCTCGGCGTCACCGGGGCGATGACCAAGCAGAACTACGCCGAGTACCGTCTGGGCGGGATCAAGTGGGAGGAGGTGCCGCCCGGCAACTACGACGGCGCCGAGCACATCAAGGCGAACGAGCTCGACGGCGTCGACGCCGCCACCATCTACCCGGCCGCCGTCGACGGCTGCAACCGCCTCGCCGATCGCGAGCTGGCCCTGGCCTGCATCCGCGCGTACAACGACTGGCTGATCGACGACTTCTGCTCCGCCGATCCCAAGAAGCTGCTGTCGCTCGCCTACATCCCCGTCGACGACCCCATGGAGGTGGCCGTCGCCGAGGCCGAGCGCGTGATCGAGAAGGGCGCCGCGGGACTGTACCTGCCGTTGCCCAAGGAGATCGGCTACCACGACCCCATGTACGACCCGCTCTGGAAGGTCGCCTCGGACGCGAAGGTGCCGGTGACCATGCACCGTCCCGGCGGCACCGGGGTGAGCCGCAAGGAGATGCCCGCCTCGTGGGGCGGCGCCGAGGCCACCATCTACATGGCGCCCGGGATGAACATCGTGGGGATCGTGCAGAAGTTCTTCTGCTGCATCAACCCCATCAGCAACATGATCTTCACGGGGCTCTTCGACCGCTTCCCCGACCTGCACTTCATCGCCGGCGAGGTGAACTGCGGCTGGGTGCCCGAGCTGGCCGCGCTGATGGACCAGGAGTTCGAGCGCCAGCGCCACTGGGCGCATCCGCCCTTCGACACGCAGCCCAGCACCTACCTGGGCAAGAACGTGTTCGTCACCATCCTCGACGACTACGTCGGCGTGCGCTTCGCCAAGCAGGACCCGCCCACCGCGCGCACCGCCATGTTCTCCAGCGACTACCCGCACAGCACCACGCTGTGGCCGAACAGCCGCAAGGTCATCGCCGAGATGACCGAGGGCATGGACGCGGCCATGAAGCACGACATCCTGGCGGGCAACGCGATGCGCGCCTACTACCTGAACTGAATCCAGCTCAACGACCCGCTCGATCGAAGGAGACGTGATGAGAACCAAGTCGAGGCTCAACGTGGCCGTGGTCGGTCTGTTCGCGGCCGTGTACGCCACGGGCTGCGGCAGCTCCAACACCACGAGCTCCGGATCGAGCGGGTCGAGCGCTTCCAAGGGGACCTGGCACCTCGGCAGCATCGTCAGCCTGTCGGGGACGGCGGCGTCGACGTACGCGGGCGGCGGCGCCGAGATCCAGGCGTGGGCGCAGTGGGTCAACGGACACGGCGGCATCAACGGCTACGACGTGGACGTCGACGTCGAGGACGACCAGAGCACCCCCGCGGGCGGCCTGCACGCCGCGCAGGTGCTGGTCAACAAGCACGTGCTGGCCATCGTCTCGCCAGGGTCGGTCAGCGGGGCGTCCTGGATCACCACGGTGACCAACGCGGGCATCCCGGTGCTGGGCGGCGCGGCCCTCGGTGCCCAGACCGGCAACCCCTTCCCCGACTACTACGAGACCACCGCCACGCAGACCGCAGCGCACGGCGGGTCCTTCGTCCAGTTCAAGGCGGCGGCCAAGGAGGGTGGCACCAAGATCGGCATCGCCTACTGCGTGGAGCTGCCCGTCTGCCAGCAGGCCCTGCCCCTCTTCGCGTCGGTGGCCAAGGCCGTCGGCCTCACCGTGGTCAGCCAGCAGGGCGTGTCGGCGACGGCCGCGAGCTACGCCGCGCCGTGCCTGGCCATGAAGAACGCAGGGGCCGACGTCTTCGAGCCCGACATCACCCAGGCGGTGGTGCCGCTCTTCCTGCAGGCCTGCAAGGCACAGGGCTGGTCGCCCATCGTGACCGCCTCGACCTTCCAGCCCTACTGGGCCACCGACCCGATCTACAACCACTTCGCCGGCTCGACCGCGGCCTTCCCGTGGTTCGAGGACACACCCGCAGCCAACACCTACCGCGCGGCGATGACCAAGTACTACCCGCAGGCGCTGACCACCACGCTCAACCTGGGGCCGGTGCTCTGGACGGGCGGGCTGCTCTTCCAGAAGGCGGCGGAGAACGCCAAGCTCGGCAACAACCCGACGCCGGCGCAGCTCGTCGCAGCGCTCGACAAGCTGAGCAACGAGACGCTGGGCGGAGCGACGGTGCCGCTCACCTTCACCAACGGCAACCGCAACATCGACTGCGCCTTCGCCATCTCGGCGGACGGCGGCAAGTTCGTCACGCCCCTGGGCACCAACCCCATCTGCAGCTGACAGGAGGTCCGAGGAGACGTCATGGCTACCAAGTCGCGGCTCAGCGTGGCGCTGGTCGGAATCGTCAGCGGCGTGTTCGTCGCCGCATGCGGCAGCTCGAACAGCACCACCACCAATTCGAGCAGCCAGGGCGCACCCAAGGGCACCTGGCACCTCGGCACGATCTACAGCCTGTCCGGCACCGGCGCCTCGACGTACGGCAACGGCGGGGCGACCATCCAGGCGTGGGCGTCGTGGGTCAACGCGCACGGCGGCATCAACGGCTACAACGTCGAGGTCGACGTCGAGGACGACCAGAGCACACCGAGCGGCGCGCTGCACGCCGCGCAGGTGCTGATCAACAAGCACATCCTCGCCTTCATCGGGCCGGGCTCGGTGAACACCAGCGCGTGGGTCAAGGCGGCGACCGACGCGGGCATCCCCATCCTCGGCGGCCAGCCGCTCGGCGCCCAGACGGGCAATCCCTTCCCGGACGTCTACCTGACCCAGGCCAGCCAGAACGCGCCGCACGGCGGCTCGTTCGTGCAGTACCGGGCCGCGGCCAAGCAGGGGGGCACCAAGCTGGGCATCGCCTACTGCGTCGAGCTGCCCGTCTGCCAGCAGGCCCTGCCCTTGATCGCCACCGTCGCCAAGAGCGCGGGCATCGCAGTGGTCAGCCAGCAGGGCGTGTCGGCCACCGCCGCCAGCTATGCCGCCCCGTGCCTGGCGATGAAGAACGCCGGCGCCGACATCTTCTTCCCCGACATCACCCAGGCGGTGATCCCGCTCTTCCTGCAGGCCTGCGCCGCGCAGGGCTGGCATCCCATCGTGTCCGGCTCGACCTTCCAGCCGTACTGGGCGACCGACCCCATCTACAACCACTTCGCCGGCTCGACCGCCGTCTTCCCGTGGTTCGAGGACACGCCCGCGGCCAACACCTATCGCCAGGCGATGCAGCAGTACGACCCGGCGGCGCTGACCGGCGTGCTCACCCAGAGCCCCTACTTCTGGACCGGTGGGCTCCTCTTCGAGCAGGCCGCCAAGGACGCCAAGCTGGGCGCCAACCCGACCTCCGCTCAGCTCGTCGCCGCCCTCGACAAGATGAGCAACCAGACGCTGGGCGGGGCCACCGTGCCGCTCACCTTCACCAACGGCAACCGCAACATCGACTGCGCCTTCGCGGTGTCGGCCGACAACGGCAAGTTCGTCCTGCCGCTGGGCACCAGCCCGATCTGCAGCTGAGATGCGCGAGCACATCACCCACCCCATCATCGACTCGGACGCGCACTACAGCGAGTTCCTGCCCCTCTTCCGCGAGCAGTTCCTCGAGGGGGTGAGAGAGGTCGGCGGCGCTGCACTGGGGGATGAGGTCAGCGCCGCGCCGGACTTCTGGCGCTACCTGCTGGAGCGCACCACGCCGATGGGGCAGGCCTTCGGCGCGACTCGGTGGACGGCGATGTCCGCCGACGAGCGCAGGCAGTCCAACACGGTGGTGCCGGGCTGGTCGCCGCCGCACAGCAACATGCTCGACCGCGCCACCAGCTTCGCCCCGCGCCTGCTGCACGAGCGCATGGACGAGATCGGCATCGACTTCAGCATCCTCTACCCCGGCCTGGGCCTGGTGCTCCCCCACCTCGACCCGCCGGAGCTGCGCCAGGTGGCGTGCCGCGTGTACAACCGGATCGTCGCCGACGCCTACCGGCCGTACGCGGACAGGATGACGCCGGCCGCGGTGCTGCCCATGTCGACGCCGCAGGAGGCGGTCGACGAGCTCCAGTACGCGGTCACCGAGCTGGGCTTCAAGGTGGGCATGATCGGCCATGTCGCCCGGCCCATCCCGAGCATCCACGCGAACCATCCCGAGCTCTTCTCCGTCGCCTTCCGCGTCGACTCCTTCGGGGTCGACAGCGACTACGACTACGATCCCTTCTGGGCCGCCTGCACCAGCCTCAAGGTGCCGCTGGTGGCACACAACCCCTCGTACGGCATCGGCTTCCGCCGCTCGCCGACGAACTACATCTACAACCAGACCGGCAACTTCGCCGAGGCCGGCGACATCCTCTGCCGCTCGCTCTTCCTGGGCGGTGTGACCAGGCGCTTCCCCGCGCTCAAGTTCCAGTTCCTCGAGTGCGGCGTGGGCTGGGCGTGCGTCCTCTACGCCGAGATGGTGGGACGCTGGAACAAGCGCAACATCGCCACCGTCAACGAGCACATCCGCCAGGCCCGGGCGGGCGAGCCGGAGTTCCGCCGCCTGCTCAAGGAGCACGGCAGCGAGCGCATGGCGGCGCTGGTCGACACCCTGCCGGCCAGCCCGGTGGCGGCCGAGGACTGGAGCATCGACGACTTCGCCGCAGCCGAGATCGAGACCGAGCAGGACGTCCACGACCTCTTCGTGCCGCGCTTCTTCTTCGGGTGCGAGGCGGACGACCCGGTGACGGCGTGGGCCTTCAACACCAAGGCCAACCCGCTCGGTGCGCGGCTGCGCGCGACCCTGGGCTCCGACATGGGCCATTGGGACGTCCCCGACATGCGCGGCATCGTTCCCGAGGCCTACGAGCTGGTCGAGAAGGGCCTGCTCGACGAGGCGGAGTTCCGCCAGTTCACTTTCGAGCATCCGCGCGAGTTCTTCGCGGGTGTCAACCCGGGCTTCTTCGACGGCACGGTGATCGAGTCGCGATGACGCCGGAGGAGCTGGTCCGCTCGGTGTTCGCCAAGGTGCGCGCCGGGGACTGGTCGGTGCTCGACCTCTACACGGAGGACGCGCGGCTGGAGTTCCCCGACGGCCAGACGCGAGAGGGCCGCGAGGGACTGCGCGAGCACTACCAGCAGGTGCTCGAGGTGCGCAAGCCGCAGCCGGAGGTGCTGGCGATGTACTCCAACCCGCCGATGGTTGCCGCCGTGGTGCGCAGCGCGCCCCAGGGCCCGGTCCACCTGGACGTCTTCACCGTCGACGGGGACAGGCTGAAAGGGTACAGGGCCTGCGTCGAGACGAGCTGAGTTGGGAGCGCTGAGGTGACGAACTACTGGGACAGGCTGGGCGGTGCGCAGAGCGCCGGGAGCTACACCATCAACTCCGGCGACACGCACGTCGTCGAGCCGCGCGACCTCTGGGCGACGCGGTTGGAGAAGCGGTTCCTGGAGCACGCCCCGCGCGTCGAGCGTGTGGGCGAGCGCGACTTCTGGTTCGTCGACGACAAGCGCTACATGCACACGGGGCACCGCGCCGCGCGGTGGACGCCGGAGAGGTACACCGGCCGCTACGAGGACCAGCGGCCCGGCGGGATGCAGCCCGCCGAGATGCTGGAGGACTCCGACCTCGACGGCGTCGAGGCCAACGTCCTCTTCCCGAGCGTCGCCATCACCCTCTACTCCATCCCCGACACGGCGCTCACCACCGCCATCTTCCGCGCCTACAACGACTGGCTCGCCGAGTTCTGCGCGCACAACCCGCGGCGGCTGAAGGGCGTTGCCGTCCTGCTGCTGCCCGACGACGTCGGCGCGGCCGTCGCCGAGCTGGAGCGCTGCGTGCAGATGGGCTTCGCCGGCGGCCTGATCCCCATGCTGTCGTCGCCGCAGCCGACCTACGAGGACCCGCGCTACGACCCGCTCTGGGAGGCCGCGCAGGGGCTGGACGTTCCGCTCACCATGCACACGGGCGGCATTCGGCCGCCGGAGCTGGAGGGCGGCAACGTGGCGGCGACGACTGCGCCACCTCCCTCCTCCGTCCCGCTCGGCTACGGGCGCGCGGCCGGCAACGCGCTGGCGCGCGACAACGTCACCGCGATGGTCTTCGGTCGCGTCTTCGAGCGCTATCCGAGGCTGAAGATCGGCGTGCTGGAGATGGGCACCGGCTGGGTGCCGTACTACATGCGCGCCATGGACCGCCAGCAGCTCGTCTGGCGCGGCGACGTCCCCAGGCCCGCCGGCTTCGCCGACGGCTTCGCGCCCAGCGACTTCGTGCGCCGCAACGTCTTCTTCGGCTACGAGGACGACGACCTCGGCATCCGCTTCCGCGACTACATCGGCGTCGACAACCTGGTCTACGCCAACGACTATCCCCACCCCGACTGCGTCTGGCCGCGCAGCCGCCAGGTGCTGGAGCTGATGCTCGACGGCTGCAGCGACGAGGACAAGGCGAAGCTCGCCGGCGGCAACGCGGCGCGGATCTTCCGGCTGGCGTGATGGCGCGTGGGTCGAGTCGCGGCCCCGGGGACTGCGGCTACCGCACCACGCGATAGCGGAGGTACGCGACGCCGGACCTGAAGGTGCGCGTCTCGACGAGCTCGAGATCGACCCGTCGCTCGCGCTGCGGGAAGAACGGGATCCCACCGCCAACCAGCACGGGGTAGACCCTGGCCCGGTACTCGTCGACCAGGTCCAACGCGGCGACCTGCGCGGCGAGGTTCGCGCCGCCGATGGCGATGTTGCCCTCCCCCGGCTCGGCTCGCAGCCGCGCGATCTCCTCCGCCAGGCCGGCGGTGGCCAGGCGGGCATTGCCCTGCACCGCGGACAGCGTGGTCGAGAACACCACCTTGGGCAGGGACGTCCAGAGCGCCGCCCACTCGAGCATCGCGGCGTCGAGCGACGGGTCCTGGCCGGCGGTCTCCCAGTACAGCATCGTCTCGTAGAGCCGGCGCCCCAGCAGGTGCACGCCGACCCCGCGGATCTCGTCGGTGACGAAGCGGAAGACCTCCTCGTCGGGCACGGTCCAGTCGAAGCGGCCGTCGGGGCCGACGATGTAGCCGTCGAGGGAGACGCCCATGGAGTAGGTGACGCTGCGCATCAGCGGCGTTGGTCGTCGATGGTCATTCGCCGATTGTCCATCGGCGGCACGGGCGCGCGGGAACGCTCGGTTGTCGGCTTCCTGGCGGAGACGGCCTGAACGGGCATGCCCGCTGCCGCTAGACCCGAGCGAGCAGCTCCTCCTTCTTCGCCTGGAACTCGGCCTCGGTGACCACGCCGGAGTCGCGGAGCTGCGCCAGCTGGCGCAACCTGACCGTGGCGTCGTCCGCGGTCGCCTCCGCCTCCACCGCGGGCGGGGTCATCGCGGATCCTGCCTTGGTCTCCACCGTCTGGAAGGACCCCGTCTTCACGACGTTGCAGAGAATCGCCGTCACGATGAGCGCGGCAATGGCGCCGATCCCCGCGGTGAAGGGGAACTGCTCGGGATCCGTGCCGTAGACCCAGACCGGGGCGAAGATGGTGACGAACATCGACCCGAACCAGATGGCGCTCATGCCGAGGCCCAGCATCGCCCACGGAGCTCTGTCGGTGACGCGAGCATGGATGCCCTGCATGGCCGCCGGCACGAACATGGCCAGCGCGATCGCGCCCCAGATCCAGCCGGTCGCCGCACCGATGGCGAAGTGGTCATGCTGCGCGCCGCTGACCATCTCTGGGCAGAAGATGCTGCCGAGAACCCCGCTCACGAAGACGGATCCCACGGCGACGCCGATCATCAGATAGGCAAAGCCGAGACCCGACGGGGCAGGCTGCCGTGGCGATTCTTCCCTGCGTGTCATCTCTGCACCTCCTGGCCAAGGCAACGACACACTCTCGCCGGACATCTCAACGGTCGAGCAACGACCGGCGCGCCCGACAGAGGCAGACGTCCCGTTGTCAACCGGGTCGCCGGGCTCCGCCCAGGCGGGACGATCCGGCGGCGTCGAAGGTCCTTCGGCTCCTCCCCTCCCCCGCGAACCCCTGCACTTCGCTATCAGCCTCTACCAGTCGCATCACACGGACCCGACTTCCGAAGCTACCGTTCAGCCGCAGCGGGCCGTGGGATCGGCGACCCGAAGCGGATGACGTTGCCGTCCGGGTCGATGACCGCACCCTCGTGCTGGCCCCACTCGGTGTCCTCGGGCATCCGCACGTCCGCTCCGGCGAGCCGCCAGGACCGGGCGATGTCGTCGGCGTCGTCCACCCAGATGTAGGCCGTGCTGCGGACGCTCCGTGGATCACCCGCGGGCACGACTCCGAGATGGATTTCGATGCCGTCGCGTACCGCAAAGCCGTAGCCTCCGCCGTCGTACTCGCGCGTCGTGAAGCCGAGGCGCTCGTAGTGCGCGAGCGAGGCGCCCAGGTCGCGGACACCGAGAACCGGCGCGATTCGCTTGAGAGTGCTCATGACTCGCGACCATACTCGCGCCACCGGGCGACCGCTCTGCGACGATGGACCGGCCGCGAGCAGCGGCTGGTCCGGGGCCACCGCCAGGACGACCAGGTGCCGGGCCCGGGACTCGAACCCGGACGGGGCGTCGCCCCCGGCGGTTCTTAGGCGCGTCCCTGTGGTGAGTCCAGGGCAGGGAAGGGCATTGCTTGTGCTCAGAATCGATCCATCGGAGAGCCGCCATGCCGTCCGGTACCCACCTGTCGCCTTCGGCCGTGGGTATGGAAGTGGGTACAGGAAGTGGTCTCAGGTACGAGGTCTGCCGCCAGGTCGTCCACTTCGACCTCCCCCCGTTCAACCTGCTCAACCTCGCCTTCAGCCTCCAGGCCCCCTACGCGGCGCACCTGATCCTGCTCGCCCAAACCCGCCAGGCCGACCGGGAAGAGGTAAGGACCCGAAGCCGACGCCAAGCACCGAGCCTCGGCCAGGGTCATCTCAACCCCGATGGAGTGTGTGACGCGCCGCGGGCGTTCGGCTATTGCTCGGCGGAGCCCCCGTCTCCCGCTCCACTACCGAACCGGCGGTGCAGCGTTCACCTACCGCCTGGAGCGGTGACTGCCTTGGGGTGTGGTGGCCACGGCTGTGGCGGGTCGAGCTTTGGAGACATCCCCATGGGTAGATTGCGCGCCCGGGTTTGGGCCCTCAACCCGGCGGCACGCCCGCGAGTGCGTCGCGCAGGACGACGGGTCCGTTCGCCGTCTTGAGAGTGTCCGTGGACGGGTCGTAGCTGAGCCAGTCGCCGATGAGCGGCTGAGCAATAGGCGCATCGCCCATGGCGCCCGTCGTCAGCTCACCACCGAACCACACGAGGAACGTTCCCCCGATCACGGGCTGGGCGGTCGGCGGGCATGCATGCACCGTGAAGCCCCCCACGGTGCCGCCCTGCGTGTACCCCGTGATCTGCGTAGTCTGGATTTCACCCCGCACCACGCGGCTCACGTGGATGGTCCAGGGCGTGTAGATGCTGGGATCCACCGGCCAATGCCCATCGACCTTCACCGGGTGCTTCAACGAATCGAGATACGCCTGCGACGGTGGCGCCCCATCCGACGTGTTCCAGCGAGCAGAGCCGGTGCCGATCACCGTCGTGATCGCTACCGCCCGAGCTTGCTGCCCTGGATCATTCAGGCTGGTGCCAGTGTGGACGAGCAGATCGTGGATCGCTGAGGCAGCAGCACCCTGGCCGCTGCTTTGGCCGTCACATTGGATGAAGACCCCTTTGTCCCTCTGCAAGTTGAGATAGGCGGCAGCGTAGGACGGCGCGCCGATGCCCCCGTTGCCACTCACTGGGCTCGATGCACCGCTGGCAGTGGCGGGGACGGCAGAGCCGCCCCCTCTGTTAGCGACGCTGACCGTTCCACCGCCGGAGCAGGCGCACAGGAGCAGCCCCAGAAGCGCGGCCAGGTGCCGGGTCTTCACAGACCGACGCCGATCTGACAGTTCAACCACGGCGCGTACTGCCCGGCGAAGAAGTACTGAAGGCAGCCGTCGGCGCCGGTCAGCTCGGACACCGGATTGGGCAGGGACACTCCCTGCGACATGTCCCACGCCTTGGAGAGGTATCCCTCCAATATGGCACAGGCAGTGGATGACAAGGTGTCGCATGAGATGGAGACTTGGTGGCTTCCCAGAGCTTGACAAGTCCCGCACCCCGACCCGCCGCCACCGCTGCCGCTGCTGCTGCCGTTGCTGCCTTGGTACGGTCCGTAGATAGCGTCGAGCCCAGTTTGGTCATTGCCGCCGATGCTCTCTGCCCCACCCTGCCAGTACATGGCGTTCCCTTCGGCGCTGGAGTGGCCGAGGGTGAAGGCGTGACCCTCCTCATGGTAGGCGGTTGCCTTGGCGTCGCAACCGGATTGCCCGCTCGCCGGCGGCCCATCCCACCACCGCGTCTGCCCGTCGTTGTTGAACATGATCGTTGAGGAGGTGACCCGGTTGGACGAGTCAACGTAGACATAGGTGAGCGCGCAGGCGTAGCTGCTGCCGCCCCCTTCGTCCTTCGAGCCAACATGAATCTGGGAGTATTGACAGTTGCTGCCGCTGCACTGGTACATCCAGGGCGAGTTGTACGGCTGCCCGGACCAGTCCTGCATGGCTGCGATGAGGTCGTTGTAGTACTGGATGCCGCCACCGGTAGGGTACGCTCCGGTGAAGTCAGCGTCGACGTTGCCAGGGCCGCCGTTTGGCATGTCCCACCACGCGCAGACGCTGCAGTGCGGGCTGCTGCCGTCCGCCGGCCAGTTGTGGGTCGGATCGAGTTGCGTATATCCGCAGGTCCAAGGCGACCCGTCGGTGTTGCCCTGGTTCTGACAGTCGTCATGGGCCGAGGCTGTGAGAACGCCACCGATACTGAGCGGTCCCAGCGACAGCAGGAACAATGCGAACAGCCCTGCCAAACTGCTCCTCAGTAGCCGCCTGCGACCTCTCTGGTCCGACGCCGACGACGCGCCCGAGTGGAGGTGTGGGTGGCGAACCCCCACCTCATCCTCACCGAGCACGACGCCATGGTCCCCGCCGAGGTCGAGCTGCTCCACTGGGATGGTGAGTCGGTGCCTTTTCAGGCTCAATGTGGTTGACTCCCATGTCGGTTGAACGCTGCCCCCGTCCCGGGCCTTTCGGCCCGCTTCATGTGCGGGGGTGGATCGATGCCTCCGGGGGGCCGGGGGCTTAGCCCGGTTCCCCCACTGGAGGCGCATCAGACGGTTGGTGTGTCTGTTCATCGCGCTCCCTCTCTCTAGGCCGCCCCCCGTGACAGCCCGCTCGTGTGTAGGGGCAAGGCCGGGGAGGCCAGCACCGCGACCCCTCTCGGGGACTGAGGCCGCCCGCCAGAGCCAGCAGCGCTTGACGGCCGACGGCCCAAGGAAGGGATGCGCCGGGGACCGGCAGCAGCGAGCAGCCTTACCCGGTGTTGCCCGCCCCAACTCACGTGCACGATCTCTCCCGCCGCAGGACGCGGCCGCCTTCCTGTTGACCGCGGGGTCAGGAAATCGCTTCCCGAGATCGCGGCGGAAGATACACGACCCACTCGCCTAAACGCAACCAATCGTCGCGATGATGATTTCTCGCTCGCGCGTCCGGGTGGCCGAGAGCGCCTCGATTGGCGCAGAATCTCCCGGGCCTACTCGTCGGGAACGAGGACGCGAAGACGGTGAGGAAATAGGCGAGCAGCAAGGGGAAGGCGCGAAGCGCTCTCGGGCTGCCCCGGCGCGAGATACGCTGCCCCGCATCTCTGTGGCGAACCGGGAGGAGATGGCACTTGTGCTGCTGCGACACCACCGGATGCTCCGGGACTCCGGATCGGCAGATGGGTCCTTCGTCATCACTGGAGGCGAGGTCTCCATCGCGGGAGGCCCCCTCCTCGGAGCAACGCTGTCGGGCAAGCTCAACTGGCGACGCGTTGGCGTGGCGGCGCAGGTCGCGCTCTCGTCTAGGACGATCACCGCATCGTCCGAGGGGTCCACGGTCGCCGTGACGCTTGGGACCGTCACGGTGGCAGGCGAGAGCGCAACAGCGTTCGTTTGGACCGACGGACCTGGGACATGCGCGGTGACGCAGATCAATCAGAGGGCGCTTATCGCGGGCATCGCCTTAGCGCCCGTCTGAGGCGCAAGTGGCGCACTGGGCCAGTAGGCGACTGGCTACGCAAGCGGTCGTGCGTACCGTGTGCTGGCTGAAGGGGATGGACAAGGTAGGGATGAACGACGGGAAGGGCGTGAGCGGGAGAACGGGAGGGTACGCAGGGGCATGGACAGTGGAGCGTGTGAGGATAGGGGGCGGTGCGTGCGAGTGGGCTGGTGGCGATGCGCGCAAGGAAGCGGCGATGGCGAGCCGATGTCTGACGGGGTGCCCGGCGCCCGCCAGCCACCACCCCTTTCACCCTCGCCGACACTTCGCAGACACGCTGCTCGCCGTCGTGTTGAGCTGCGGTCGAGTTGAGGTGGTCGACGGCACCGGCTGCTGACAGGCCGATTACCCTTCCACTTTGTCCAGTAGGGATGATTGGTGCCGGGCCCGGGACTCGAACCCGGACGGGGGCAGCGCCCCCAGCGGTTTTTAAGACCGCGGCGTCTACCCGTTTCGCCAACCCGGCGCGTGCGGCGTCGGCCCCGCAGTATGAGGCCCCGGCGGCGCCCTGCCGCCCTATACTATCGAGCGTATGTTCGGTCGCAGCGCCCGCCCCGACGCGGCCTACCAGCGCAGCCAGCGCGCCACCGGGCTGCCCGTCCGCCCCAGCGTGGTGGCCCGCGGCCTGGCCGAGCGCGTCCTCCAGAGCGGCGACGACGCCCGGGAGCGCCGCCGCCTCGCCCAGCTCCTCGTCGACGAGCTCAGCGCCGAGGCCGGGCTCACCCGGGTCGAGGTGGCGGTGGCCGACAAGCCGCAGGTCCACGAGCACGACGGCCAGCGCCTGCAGAGCAAGACCTACGGGTACTACCGCTGCTGGTTCGAGGACGGCCGGGTGAGCCGCGCGCGCATCCGCATCTACCACCGCACGGCGCGGCTGCAGAAGGTGATCACCCCCAAGGTGTTCCTCAACACCCTCCTCCACGAGTGGGTGCACCACTACGACTTCGACGGCCTCCGCCTCGCCCGCTCGCCGCACACCGCGGGCTTCTACGCACGCCTGCGCGCGCTCGCGGAGGCGCTCGACGTCGCCTTCGTGCTGCCGCCGGAGCCCGACGACCCTCGCCGCCTGGCGCCGGCGCGTCGCGCTCCAGAGCCCGCCCCGATGCCCATGCCAGGCGGCTAGGGGCGTTCGACCCGCCCGCATCCCATGTGGTATCCCTGGTGGGGAGGCAACACCAGGAGGGCCACTCGTGGCACATGCGGAGAAGTCGATCGTGGTCCGGGTCCCGGTGCGGACGGCGTACCGCGAGTGGACCGCCTGGGAGGAGCTCCCCGCGTTCCTCGGCGGGGTCAACCGGGTCACGGCACACGACGCGCAGACCCAGGAGTGGGACGTCGAGATCGGCGGCCGTCCGATGCAGTGGGAGACGCGCGTCGAGGCCCGCGACGAGCGGCACGTCGCCTGGCGCACCACCGGCCACCCGCACGCCGAGGGTGATGTCGAGCTGAAGCCGGTGGAGGGCGGGCAGACGCTGGTGACGCTGCGCCTCGTCTACGACCCCGACGGCGAGCACGACGTCGAGGGCGCGGCCGGCATGGTCGACCGCCTGGTCGTCGACTCCCTGGAGCGCTTCAAGCTCTACGCCGAGCAGCGCGAGCAGCGGCGCACCGGCGACGACAACGCTCCGCCGCCCCGCGGCGCCGAGACCGTCACCGGACCCGAGGGCGAGCTGGGCGCCTCCGACGACCCCGACGCCGGCGACCTCCCCTACGACGACCGCGAGCACCGCCACCATCACGGCGACATCCCCGCCCCCGACGGCTTCGAGTCCCTGCTGGAGCGCGTCGACGACGCCGAAGCCACCCGGCCCATCGGCGCCGACGACATGGGCAAGGTCTTCGACCCCGACGCCGCCGGCGGCCCGCCCGAGCACGAGATCGACGTCAACGACGAGGACAACGAGGCGGGCTGGTCGCGCACCCGCGTCTGACCTCGGCCGGCCCGCGCTCTGCGGCATACTGTGGCGTCCATCGCAGCGGGGGCGTGGCGACGTAGCCAAGTGGTAAGGCACGGGTCTGCAAAACCCTGATCGTGGGTTCGATTCCCACCGTCGCCTCCAACCGCCCGCCGCCCTGTAGGCTTGGCGGCGCAGCATGACCACCACCGACGCGACCGACCTCGCCTCCCGCGCCGACCAGGTGCTCGGCGGCGGCGCGACGCATGCGGTCCGCTCCTACTCCCCGTCGATCCACGTGGCGCGCGCGCAGGGTGCGCGCAAGTGGCTGGTCGACGGGCGCGAGCTGGTCGACTACACCATGGGCCATGGCGCGCTGCTGCTCGGGCACGCGCATCCCGCCGTGGTCGAGGCGGTGCAGCAGCAGGTCGCGCGCGGCACGCACTACGGCGCCTCGCATCCGCTGGAGATCGAGTGGGCGGAACAGATCTGCCGCCTCGTCGACTCCGTGGCGCAGGTGCGCTTCACCGCGTCCGGGACCGAGGCCGGCATGCTGGCCGCACGGCTGGCCCGCGCCGCCACCGGTCGCGACCTCGTGCTCAAGCTCGACGACCACTTCCACGGCTGGTACGACTCGCTTGCGGTCAACCTTGGCAACAACGGTCGGGTCGAGGCGCCGCCCGGCGTGCCCGCGGCGGTGGCGTCGGCGACGCGCGTGGTGCCGAGCGGCGACATCGCCGCGTTGGGTGAGGCCCTGGCGGACGGCGCGGTGGCCGCGATGTTCATCGAGGCGTCCGGTGCGCACTACGGCAAGGAGCAGCTCTCCCCGCAGTACGTGCGCGACGCGGCGGCGCTGTGCAGGGAGCACGGCACGCTGTTCGTGGTCGACGAGGTGGTCACCGGCTTCCGCGTCTCGCCCGGCGGCATCCAGGCCACCATCGGCGTGCGTCCCGACCTCTCGACCTTCGGCAAGATCATGGCCGGCGGCCTGCCCGGCGGGGCGGTGGGCGGGCGGCACGACGTGATGGAGCTGCTGCGGCTCAGCCTGACCGCGGATGCCACGCCGTCCGGGCCGCCGCACATCACCCATCCCGGAACCTTCAACGCCAACCCGCTGACCGCCTCGGCCGGCATCGCCACGCTGCGGCTCGTCGCCGACGGCTCGGCGCAGCGCACCGCGGACGCCTACGCCATGCGGCTGGAATCGGTGCTGCGCGAGGGGCTGAGCGCGGCGGGAGTCCCGGGACGCGTGTGGCGGCTGAGCAGCATGGTGCACTGCGAGCTCGACGACCCCGCCCGGCAGGCGCGCCTCTCCACGGCGATGCGCGACGAGGGCGTCGACCTGCTTCGCACCTCCGCCTTCTGCTCTGTGGCGCACGGCGACGCCGAGCTGGAGTGGACGCGAGCCGCCTTCGACCGCGCCCTCCAGGGCCTGCGGCGCTGATCGAGCTGCCCCTGGGCAGCGCGCGCGCCGAGGTCGGCCCGCTGCTCGAGGTCGGCGGCGAGATGCGCACCCTCCCCGATGCCGCGGCGCGCGTGGTGCGACGCGGCGCGGGGCTCGACGCATCGTGGCCCGACGGCCTCCGCGTGCGCTTGCGCGCGCGCCGCGAGGGACGCTCGCACATCCTGGACTGCTCGGTCAGCAGCGACCGCGACGTGCGCGTCGGCGCCATCGGCGTGCGCGTGCTGGGACTGCCGGCGACGCGCATGCTGGTCGACGGCTTCCACTCCTGGGACTGGGCGGGCGTCCGCGACGCGGCCTCCGGTCGCGGTTGGTGGGGCGGCGTGTGGGGCACGCCCGGCGGCGTGCAGACGGCGATCGGCCCGCACGCGCCTCCGCGGCTTGGACCCCTCCTCCTGCGGTGGAACAACGGCCGCTCGGTGGGGGCGATGAGCGTGGGTGCGCCGGCGCAGCTGCACCACGGCACCGGCGAGCCGCCGCTGCTCGGCGTCGACCTGCGCGCCGGCAGGACGCTGCGCGGCGACCCGATCCGCATCGCCCCGCTCGACCGGCGCTCGCCGTGGGGCGTGGGCCTCCCCCGCCTCACCGCGCGCGACCATATGCCGCTGCCGCGCATCGCCGGATGGATGAGCTGGAACTGCCTCGGCCCCTCCGCCACCGCAGGCGACGTCGTCGACGCCGCCGCCTCGCTGGTGCCACCCGGCGGCCTGGCGCTGCTCGACGACGGCTGGATGCCGCACTGGGGCGACTGGCATGAGCGCGAGGACTTCGACAGCACCCTGCACGACCTCGCCGAGGCGGTGCACGCCACCGGGCGCCGCTTCGGGCTGTGGCTTGCACCCTTCCTCGTCGATCCCGCGTCCGCCGCAGCCTCCGCGCATGCCGCGCTGCTCCTTCGCGATGCGTCGGGCGCCCCGGTGGAGAACGTCCGCGCCCCGCGCCCGCAGCACGTCCTCGACGCGTCGCTGCGCGCCACCCGCGCCCGCCTCGCCGCGCTGGGACGCCGCCTCGGACGCTGCGGCGTCGACGCCCTGAAGCTCGACTTCCTCTTCGCCGGCGCCTTGCCCGGCATGCGCCACGCGGGCGTCAGCGACATCGCCGCACTGCGCGGCGGCGCCGCCGCGCTCATCCGCGCGTACCTCGCCACGGCACCGCGCGGCGCGCGCGTCCTCGCCTGCGGCGCACCCGCCGCACCGCTGGTCGGCCTGGTCGACGCCTGCCGCAGCGGCGACGACTCGGTGCTCAACGTCCCCGCCGCGCACGTCGCGACACCGCCGCATCCACACTTCGTCCACGGCGAGGCGCTGCTCCGCGCCCAGATGCGCAACGCTGCCGCCCGCGCCTGGCTGTGGGGCGCCACCGTGCCCCAGGACGTCGACGCCGTCACCCTCGCCGCGGTCGGCGACTCCCCTGCGCCGGAGCTGAGTTACGTCCGCAGATGGCTGCAACTCGCGCGCCACTCCGGCGGCCCGCTGCTCGACGCCGACGCCCCCGACGGGCGCGTGCCCGCCGACCGCCTGCGCCTTCTGCGCCGCGCCCAGCGCGAGGTCCACGGCACTCCGCCGCGCGCGCTGCACCGCGACGACGCTCTCGCCGGCAGCGCGGTCGCCCACGACGACGCGGGCTATCAGGAGTGGCCCGAGGAGCTCCCCTCCGGCGGCTGAGCCCGCCGGCGTCGCGCCAGCTCGTCACGCATCGCCCGCAGCCGCTCGCCCATGCGCGCCTCGACGCCGCGGTCGGTGGGCTCGTAGTACCGCTGCCCCGCAAGCGAATCCGGCAGGTGCTGCTGCTCGACGATTCCGCCCTCGTGGTCGTGGGCGTAGCGGTAGCCGTCGCCGAAGCCCATCGACCGGCCCAGCCCGGTGACCGGGTTGCGCAGGTGCAGCGGCACCGGCTGGTGCAGGGTTCTGCGCACGTCCTCCAGCGCGGCGCCGTAGGCGCGATACGCGGAGTTGCTCTTCGGCGCCACCGCCAGGTAGATCGCCGCCTCCGCCAGCGGCAGGAACGCCTCCGGCATGCCGATGCTGTGCACCGCCTGCTGCGCGGCGACGGCGAGCGGCAGCGCGTGCGGATCGGCGAGCCCGACGTCCTCCGCCGCCGACAGGACGAGACGCCGCGCCACGAACATGGGATCCTCGCCCGCCTCCAGCATCCGCGCCACCCAGTAGATGGCCGCGTCCGGATCGCTGCCGCGCACCGACTTGATCATCGCCGAGGCCAGCCAGTAGTGCTGGTCGCCGGCTCGGTCGTAGAGGAGCGAGGGGTGCTGCATCGCGCCGTCGACGGCCTCGACGTCGACGCGCCGCGTCCCGTCCGGCGCCGCATGCGCGCCGTGCGCGGCCAGCTCCAGCGCGTCCAGCGCGACGCGCGCGTCACCACCGCTCAGCGAGACGAGTCGCGCCTCGGCGTCGTCGTCGAGGCGCACGTCGAGGCGCCCGAGCCCGCGCTCCGCGTCGGCGATCGCGCGCCGCACCAGCACGCGCAGGTCGTCGTCCCCGAGGGCTTCGAGCCGCACCACGCGCGCCCGTGAGAGCAGCGCGGCGTTGACCTCGAAGGACGGGTTCTCCGTCGTCGCACCCAGCAGCCGCACCAGGCCGCTCTCCACGTGGGGAAGGATGGCGTCCTGCTGCGCCTTGTTGAAGCGGTGGATCTCGTCGATGAAGAGCAGCGTGCGGCGCTGCAGGCGCTGGCGGTCGCGGGCCCGCTCCACCACCTTGCGCAGGTCGGCAACCCCGGCGGATACAGCGCTGACGGACTCGAACGCCGACTGCGTCATGGTGGCGACGATGCGGGCCAGCGTCGTCTTGCCGCTGCCAGGCGGCCCCCAGAGGATCAGCGAGGGGAGCTGGTCGGACTCCAGCGCCCTGCGCAGCACCGTCCCCTGGCCGACGGCGCCGGTCTGGCCGACGAACTCGTCGAGCGAGCGCGGGCGCATGCGCCAGGAGAGCGGGGCGCTCCCGTCCGCAGGCGACTGCGCAGCGTCGACGGCGTCGACGCCGTCCGAGCCGCCCGCGTCGCCGAACAGACCCTGCTGGCCCGTCAGGACCCCTCCGCCTCCGCGGCCATGCCGGAGATCACCGAGCGCAGCGCCTGCGCCGCGCCGAGGATGCCCGCCGTCTCGATGGGCACCACCAGCTTGGAGTTCGGCGAGTCGGCGAAGCGCGCCAGGGTGTCGAGCTGCAGGATGGCGACGAGGGTGGGATCCGGCGCCGAGCCCTTGATGGCGGCGTACACGGTGTTGATCGCCTGGGCGCGTCCCTCGGCTTCGAGGATGGCCGCCTGCCGGGTCCCCTCGGCACGCAGGATGGCGGCCTGCTTCTGGCCCTCCGCCTGCTTGATGGCCGCCTGCCGCTGCCCGTCGGCGACGTTGACCTGGCTCTGCTGCTGGCCCTCCGACTGCAGGATGGCGGCGCGCTTCTCCTGGTCGGCCGTCTTCTGCAGGGCCATCGCCTGGAGGATCTGCGCCGGCGGGGTGATGTCGACGATCTCGATCCGGTTGATCCTGATGCCCCACTTGTCGGTGACCGCCTCCATCTGCTCCTGCAGCACCGCGTTGATGCGCTCGCGCTGCGACAGCGCCTCGTCCAGCGTCAACGAGCCGAACACCGCGCGCAGCGTGGTGCGCGAGAGCTGGTCGATGGCCACGTAGTAGTTGGAGACGCTGAACAGCGCCAGCTTGGAGTCGACGACCTGGGAGAAGATGGTGGCGTTGACGGTGACGGTGACGTTGTCGCGGGTGATCACCTCCTGGCGGTCACCGGTCCGCGGCGTCTCCCGGATGTCGACGCGCTGCAGCTCGTCGATGAACGGCAGGATGAAGGTGAGCCCGGGCTCGCGGATGGCGCGGAACTGGCCGAGGCGCTTGACCACGCCGACGTAGCCCTGCTGGATGACCTTGACGGTCTGGGCGACCACGATGACGCCGACGACGGCGACGACGATGAGTGCGATGACGAGCGGGTCCACTGCTCCCTCCGAGTCAGCCTTCCATTGCGGCGCGCACGACGAGGGTCGTGCCCCGCACCGCGGCGATGGTCACCGGCACGTCCGGCTCCAGCTCCTGCCCCGAGTCGGTCACGGCCAGCCAGCGCTCGCCCGCCAGCATGGCGTGCCCGGGATGCAGCTCGTCGCCGACCACGTCGACGGTGACGGCGCGCTGCCCCACCAGGCCTTGCACGCCGGGGAGGGCAGTGTCGTGGCTGCGGTCGTGGACCAGCCGCATCAGCGGCGGCCGGCCGATGACGATGCCGAGCAGCGACACGCCGACGAAGAGGATCACCTGCAGCCAGGTGTCGGCCCCCGAGCCGCCGGCGATGCAGGCGGCGAAGGCGCCCAGGGCGACGAACAGGGCGAAGAAGACGGTGGTCAGCGCCTCGATGCCGAGCAGCAGGACCCCGGCGACCAGCCAGAAGATCGTCACGCCGCGAAGTGTACGGCCCTGCCTACATTCCCATTCCCGCAGGCATGCCGCCGGGCACGCTGAGGCCGGGCAGCAGGTGCGGCGATGCCGCCAGCAGGACGGCGATGGCCAGCAGCACGGCGGCCGTGGCCCCGGTGACGGCCCGGCGCCCGGGGACGGTCTTCTCCAGGGTGATCAGGACGGCGACGACCGCCATCCAGGTCAGGCTCATCACCCCCAGGGCGAAGAGCGCCGCCATCAGCGCCCAGCAGCAGCCGACGCACCAGGCCGCATGGCGCGCGCCCATGCGCAGGGCGCCCGCGGTGCCGTCGCGCCAGGAGCCGAGCAGGAAGCCCAGCGGGCTGCGGCAGCGCGCCAGGCAGACGTTCTTGAGCGGCGTGAGCTCGTAGACGGCGGCGACGGCCACCACCGACGCGGCCAGCCAGTGGCCGCCCATCTCCCAGGCCAGCGACGGGCCGGCCAGGTGGCGGACCAGCGCGTCGACTCCGTAGGCGGCGACGCCGGCGACGGACCACACCAGCAGGTAGGCGGCGGCGAAGGCGAGCGGGCGCCGCAGGCCGCGGCGGCGGGTCATGCGCGCGTACAGGGCGACCGTCGGCGACACCGCCGGGAACATCATCGCCGCCATCATCAGCGCCCAGGTGGCGACGAACCAGCCCAGGGTCCCCAGCTCGGCCCCCGGGCTCGCGGCCATGCCGGACATGCGGGCGACGGTCGCCCACCAGCACAGCCCGGCCAGGAGGGCGAGGAGTGCGACCAGGCCCAGCCGGGTGCGCACCGCCGTCGCCACGCCGGCGAGGTCGCCCTCGCGGCGCTGGGCGGGAGCCGCGGCCTCGAGTGCCGCCTCGGTCATGCGGCCCAGGAGAAGTCGGCCACGGAGAAGGCGGACCGGCCGGTGTAGGCGATGCCGAAGGCGTCGACGCGACCGCGGGTCGCGCGCGCCACGGTCAGCTCGCTGCCGGCCGGGTGGAAGACGCCGGTGAGCCGGGCGGGCTTGCCGGTGTCGACGCCGAAGGGCACCACGTCCTCGATCTCGACGTCGACGGAGTCGCCGATGCGCACGGAGTGCTTCAGCCCGTCCTCGTGCACCTCGATGCGCTCGCGGCGGACGCCGAGGTTCTCGCCGATGAGCGGGCCGAGCGCCTCCATCGGGCCGCCCAGGGCACCGGAGAAGACGCCGCCGAGCTTCTCCGCCTGCTCGTCGGTGGCGGCGGCGTCGATGAACACGCCGAGGCGCCAGTTGCCGTCGGTCATCACCTTCGGCGTCTCGGCCACGGCGGCGACGGTGAGGCCGCCGACGTCGACCCCCTCGACGTTGCCCTGGTGGACGTTGAACACCAGGACCACGCGGCAGTAGTCGTGTGTCGCGCCCAGCGCCAGCGACGCGGTGCAGGGACAGACGACGTCACATGAGCACGTCTCGAAGTACGACCCGGCGATCTTCCACGACACGGGCTGGTCCTCCTGCGACCGATGAGCTGCGGCAGGATTGTGGACTCCGTGCAGCGGCCCGGTCAACGGCGGCATCGACTTGCCAAGCCGCCCGAGCCGAGCTACCGTGCGGCCAAGCCTCCTGCTCACGTCCCACCCCACGCCGCACCCTGGAGGAGCCAGCGCCGTGACCGCCCAGCCGACCAGCGTCGTCAGCGACGCCGACCGCGCGCTGGTGGGCGTCGACACCGAGCCCGGCTACCACCTGGTCGAGGCCGGCGCGGTGCGGCGCTTCTGCGAGGCGGTGGGCCTCGGCGATCCCATCTACGTCGACGCCGCGGCGGCGCACGCCGCCGGCTATCCGGAGCGGCCGGTTCCCGCCGCGTTCTGGTGCGCGATGCAGGTGCCGGGGAGCGAGCTGCGACGGCCCGAGCTGGGCGGCTTCGGCACCCGCAGCATGAACGCGGGAACCGAGTTCGAGTACCACAAGCCCGCCTACGTCGGGCAGACGGTGGCCTGCACGGCGCGCATCGCCGACATCCGCGAGCGCGACGGCCGCGCAGGGCACATGGTGATCACCGTACTGGAGTACACATGGCGCGACGAAGCCGGGGACGTGGTGACCAGGGCAAGGCTGACGGGGGTGCGGCTCTAGCCGAGCGGCCGCCCGTCCTGCCGCCGCGCTGGGACGAGGTGGAGGTCGGCACCGCGCTTCCCGAGCTGCGCAAGGTGGTGACGCCGCGCACCCTGGTGCGCTTCGCCGGAGCCACCGGCGACTTCTTCGAGCTGCACTACGATCGCGACGCCGCCACCGGCGCCGGCCTCGAGGACGTGATCCTCCAGGGCTATCTCAAGAAGGCGTTTCTGGCCGAGGCGGTCGTCAACTGGGCGGGCAGCCCGCAGAAGCTGCGCCGCCTCTCGGCGTCGTACCGCGGCGTCGACATGCCGAGCCGGGCGGCGGCACCACGCTCCTTCACGGTGCGCGGCGCGGTCACCCGCAAGTGGGAGGAGGGCGGCGAGAAGCTGGTGGAGGTCACCCTGGAGGGCGTCGACCACACCGGCGCGGTGACCACGCCGGGTCGCGCCGTGGTCGCCCTGGGCTGACGCTCAGCCGCCCGTCGCCTCCAGGCGGCCGGTGGCGAGACGGGCCACGGCGAGGACCGCCAGCGCGCCGAGGGTGCCCCAGCCGAGCAGGCTGATCCAGGTGCGGCTGAAGTCGCTGCCGGCCAGCTGGGCGTGGACCAGGAAGATGGCGAACATCGGGTACGAGGCGCGGTGCACGAGGCGGAAGGCGCGCGGCGACATGCGCCGGCGCAGCGCGCTGCTGACGCCGACCAGGACGAGCAGGAGGAGTCCGACGGTGCCGAGGCCGATGGGCACCTGGGCGTAGGGCGCGCGGAAGGGGATCACCGCGTCGAGGGGGCTGAGCTGGGAGGTGCCGTCGAGGATCAGCGCGGTGACGTGGACGGCGACGAGCGGCACCCAGAACCAGCTCAGGAAGCTGTGCAGGGCGAGCACCGCCGGGCTGCGGGCCAGCCCGCCGAGCAGCGACGTGCGGACCGCCATGCCGGTGAGCAGCGCCAGGGCCAGCACGGCGAAAGCCGCAAGTGCTGCGGCGCGCGCCGCTTCCCAGAGGACGATTCCCGTGTTCATGCCGCGGGTGACCGCAACTCGGCGTCGTCCGCGGTGCGCAGCGACCAGCGGGCGGCGCCGCGAGTGCGCAGCCACTCCGGTGCCCGTGCGGAGCCGAGGAGGATGGCCGACTTGCTGAGCGCCTCGGCCGTGGCCGCATCCGCGGCGACCACGCTGCATTCCAGCACGTCGGTCTGCGCCGGACGCCCGCTGCGGGGGTCGATGAGGTGGTGGCCGCCCGCCCAGCGGCGCGCGGTCGTGCCGCTGGTCGCGACGCCGCCGCGCCGCAGCGCCACCGCCCAGCGGTCGCAGAGGCCGACGCTCCAGCCGCCGCCCTCGGGGCCGTCGCCGCGCACCGCGACGTCGCCGCCGAGGTTCACCGCGGCGTTGTCGAGCCGCTCGGCGAGGCGGTCGGCGAGCCAGCCCTTGCCGATGCCACCGAGGTCGACGGCGCAGCCGGGGGCGAGGCGAGCCCACGCGTCACCGACGTCGAGCACCTGAGGGAGGGCCGGTGCGGGCCGGGCGTCGCGCGTCGCCGGGCGTGGTGTGCGCCCGGCCTCGCGGCGGCGCACCTGCTCGATGCTGCGGTCGTAGCCCGCGGCCACGAGCGCGGGCAGCACGGCGGCGTTGACCAGCCCGTCCGTCAGGACGTACGCGTCGAGGGTGGCGCGCAGCAGCGCGCCGAGTAGTGGCGACACGGAGACGCGCGCACCCGCCGCCGCGTTGAAGCGGCTCAGCTCGCTGTCGGGGCGGAAGCGGGTGAGCCGCGACTCGAAGGCGTACACCTCGGCGACGCACGCCGACACGTCGTCGACGGTGGCGCCGACCGAGTGGACCGCGCACTGCGCGCCGCCGAACGCCGTGAAGCTGCGCGAGTCGAGCTGCGGTGCCGTGATCATGAGACGTAGGAGTTGGTGATCGGCATCGCCGTGGGCGCGGCGTCGACCACGTCGGGCTGGACGGTGGGCAGCGGCTCCGCCACCTGCGACCCGCTCGCGCACTGCCGCAGCAACGCCGTCACCTGCTGGCGCTGATCCGCGGTGAGACCGCGCAGCGCGACGCGGCGCTCGGCCGGGCTGGAGGCTGCACGAAACGCATCGAGCGCCTGCGCGACCATCGGGTCGCCGGTCGCATCGCATGGAGGCGCCGGCGTGGCCGCTGCGGTCGCCCGCGCCTGCACCACCGGCGGATTCAGCGGCGCGCCACTCGGCTTGGGACTCGCCGCCACCGCGACTCCCGCACCGGCGCAGGCCGCCACGCCGCTGATGGCGCCAATGGTGCGCAGGTGCGCCCTGCCCATGCGTCGCATGGCGGCTCAGGCCAGCAGCGGCAGCGTCGGGAAGCTGCCGCCCAGCACCGACGACGCATCCGCACCCAGCCAGTCCTGGATCATCGCCTGGTAGACGCTGCGGAAGTCGGTGGTGTGCTTGAGGTTGCCGTTGTCGAGGTCGGTGAGCGACGGGGCCGACCCGTACAGCCCGCCCTTGACCGGCTTGCCGACGACGAACACCGGCGCGGCGCTGCCATGGTCGGTGCCCTTGCTGCCGTTCTCCTTGACGCGGCGGCCGAACTCCGACCACGTCATCAGCACCACGCGGTCGGACACGCCGTGGGCGTCGAGGTCCTGCATGAAGGCGCTGACCGCCTTGTCGACGTCGGTGAGCAGGGCGGTCTGTCGGACGTCCTCCTGCTGGTGGGTGTCGAAGCCGCCGAGGACGACGTGGCACACCTTGACGCCGGGCTGGGTGACGATCATCTGCGCGGTGAGCTGCAGCGCCGAGGCGATGCTGTTCTTCGACCCGTACACCGTGGCGGTGTCCTGGTACGTCGCCGCCGGGGTGTAGCTGCTCGCCTTCTTCAGCGAGGCGATGCCGGACTCCGCGGTGGCGAGCGCCTGGTCGAAGAGCGCGCCGTAGATGCCCGGCGTGCGCCGGTACAGCGCCGGCGCGGCGGCCTGCCGGACCGCCCCGCCCTGCACGTCGTAGGAGGCCACGGTGTCGATCACCGTCACGGTGGCGCCCTGGGCGCGCAGCTCGGCGGGAACGCTCGCCTGTCCCAGGGCGCAGGCGGCCAGCGCGTTCGCCGGCGCGCCGGCCTGCGCCGCCATCAGGCGCCCCAGCCAGCCGTCGGTGGCGCGCCGCTGCGGGTCGGCGTACTCCCAGACCTGCAGCGCCTCGAAGTGCGAATAGGTGGGGTTGTCGTAGCCGGTGCCCTGGACGATGGCCACCCGGCCGGCGTCGTACAGGGACTTGATGCCCGCGAGCGCGGGGTTGAGCCCGACGCTCCCGTCGAGGTGGAGCACCTTGTCGGGGCTGACGCCGATGGTGGGACGGCTGTCGTGGTAGGCGGGGTCGGCATAGGGCACCACGGTGTTGAGGCCGTCGTTGCCGCCGCCCAGCTGCAGCACCACAAGCACGTGGTCGTTGTGGATGCCGTCGCTGGTCGCGGCCAGCACACCCTTGGCCAGCACCGGGGGGACCACCAGGCCGGCGCCCGTCGCCAGCAGGCCGCTGGCCAGGAAGTCGCGTCGTGTCAGGCTCATCGGAGTTGCTGCCTACTTGAGCTGGAACTCGGGGCTGGAGAGGAGCGCGTACCAGCGGTCGGCGTCGCTCGCCGACGCGTTGAGCACGGCGGCCGTGTCGGGGCCGACAACGCCGTCGAGCTGCGACCGCACCGCGGCGCTGACGTCGGGCAGGGCCGCGCCGCGCTGCGCCACCGCCGTCTCGGCGAAGTTGACCCGGGCCAGCCAGGCGCTGGACGACACCCAGCCGGCGTTGACCGGCCAGCCCGCCACCGTCGGCGGGTCGTAGAGGACCTGGTCCATCGTCGACCCGGCCGCCGCCGCCTGCTGGGCGAGCTGCGGGCGGCCCAGCGCGCGCATCGCGGCCACGGTGTAGTCGGCGGGCGAGCGCACCAGCGAGCGGTAGTTGCCGGGGTCGGTGAACTCGCCGCTGGTGAAGATGGCGCGCAGCAGCGTCTTGAGGTCGTACCTGGAGCTGCGGAACTGCGCGGCGATGCGCGTCACCGTGTCCTTGCTCGGCGACGGCATGCAGAAGGAGGTGAGGGCCTTGGTGGTGATGAACGGCGCGCACGCATCCTGGGCGAGCAGGACGTCGACGACGTCGTCGGGCCCGAGGTTGCCGGTGCGGCCGAGGTACGTCTTGACGCCGCTGTCGTGGACGCGCGGAACCAGGCGTCCGGCGAACGTGGCGCCCTGGTCGACGAGCTGGGCGAGATGCTGCGCGTACTGCTGCACGGTCATCCCGTTGCGTCGGGGAAGCTGCATCGGCGCCCCCGAGCTGTCGACCAGGGCGATGCGGATGCCGCTCAGCGCCCGCGCGCCCTCGCGCACGTCGCTCTCGGTGTAGTTGCCGGCGCCGAGCGTGTACAGCTCCATCACCTCGCGCGCGAAGTTCTCGTTGGGCGCGGTCGCGCTGCTCTGGTCGAGGTCGAGGTAGCGGACCATCAGCGGGTCGTAGGTGACCGCGCGCAGCAGCGTGTGCAGGTCCGAGGTGCCGAGCCTGCGGTAGAGCTGGTTCTGCTGGTACACGAGCGGCAGGCCGTTGGCCTTGCGGAAGTCGCTGGTGAAGTGGCCGTGCCAGAAGAGGGCCATCCGCTCGGGAAGCGGAGCGGTGGTGGTGGCCATGTGGGCGAGCCACCAGCGCGACACCTGCTGGTAGTTGAAGCGCTGCTGCGCGGGGAGGTCCTGCGGCTGTTGCGGCGCCGCGCTGACCAGCTTGTCGACGAGGTCGGAGTAGGAGAGCCTGGCGGCGTCGTCCAGCTCCGCCTCGGAGTAGCCGAGGCCGGCGCGGCGCAGCAGGTGGGCGGCAAGGGCGCGGGAGTTGCCCAGCGGGCTGGCCCAGGCGCCGTTCGCCCCTGCGGCGGAGGCGGTCGCGGAAGCGGAGCCGTTCGACCAGGGATGGAGCGTGGCCAGGCGGACCCCCGCGGCGCCGAGCGCACCTCCGGCGGCGAGGCCGAGGGCCTGCCGGCGGGTGAGCCGCACACCGAGGGGAGAGGTCGTGCTCATGTCCGGCGAGTCTGGGCCGCCAAGCTGAGAAATGAGCGAGGCCGCGGCGCCCCGGGGCGCTTCTCAGGCTTTTCTCAGCCGGGAGCCTCGGCCAGCGGGCGGATCTCGACTCCCGCCTTCTCCAGCGCGGTGCGCACCGCGCGCGCCGCCTCCACCGCGCGGGGCGTGTCGCCGTGCACGCAGACCGAGTCGGCCTGCAGCCGGACTCGCTTGCCGCCCACGCTCTCGATGCCGCCCTCGGTGACCATCCACACCGCCCGGTTGGCGCAGGCCCGCGGATCGCTGATCACCGCGCCCGGGACGCTGCGGCTGACCAGCGTGCCGTCGGCCTCGTAGGCGCGGTCCGCGAAGACCTCCTGGGCCACCCGCAGCCCGGCCTGCTCGCCCGCCGCCACCATGGCGCTGCCCGAGGGCACGAGCCAGATCAGGTCGGGCGCGACGCCCCGGATGACGGCCGCCACAGCGCCGGCCAGTGCCGCGTCCACGGCGGCACGACCGCTCAGCGAACCGTGCAGCTTCACCGAGGTGACGCGCGCGCCCTCCTGCGCCGCCACCGCCTGCAGCGCACCCAGCTGGTAGGCGACAAGGGTGGCCAGATCTCCCACCGGCTCGTGGCTCAGGTCGCGGCGGCCGAAGCCCCAGAGGTCGTTGGGCCCGGGATGGGCGCCGATGCCGACGCCGCGCTCGCGCGCCGCCCGCACGGTGCGCGCCATGATCAGCGGATCGCCCGCATGGAGCCCGCAGGCGACGTTGACGGTGGTGACCACGTCGAGCAGGGACTCGTCGTCGCCCATGCGCCATGGGCCCCAGCCCTCGCCGGCGTCGCAGTTGAGGTCGACCCGTGCCATCGGCGTGGATGATAGGCGGCGTGACCCCGCGCCTCCGCGCCGCCGGCGACACCGCGCTGCTCGTGGAGCTGGGCGACGCGGTGTCGGAGGCGACCAGCCGCGCCGTCGCCGCGCTCGACGCGGCCATCGCCGCCGCGCCGCCGGCGGGCGTCGTCGAGGTGATCCCGGCGCTGCGCTCGCTGCTGGTGGAGTACGACCCGCTGCGCACGTCGCATGCGCGACTCTGCGGTGACGTGACGGCGCTGCTGTCGCCGTCGCACGACGTCGTGCCCACGCCGGCCGCGGCCCGGGAGCACGCCGTCGACGTGGTGTACGACGGCGCCGACCTCGACGCGGTGGCGCGCGCCTGCGGGCTCTCCACCGCCGAGGTGGTGCGCATCCACACGGCGCCGGCGTATCGCGTGGCGATGATCGGCAACCTGCCGGGACTGCCGTACCTGCTCGGGCTCGATCCGCGGCTCCGGGTGCCGCGCCGCGCGGACCCGCGCGACTCGGTGCCGGCGGGATCGGTCGCCGTGGCCGGAGAGCTGTCCTGCATCTACCCCGCCGCCGGCCCAGGAGGATGGAACCTGCTGGGCCGCACCGACGCCATCCTCTTCGACGCGCACCGCGACCCGCCCGCGCTGCTCGCGCCCGGCGACACGGTGCGCTTCGTTGCACGGGACTCGCTGCACACGTACCGCATGCTCATGTCCGCCGGACCGCAGCGCATGCCTGCACTGTTCGTCGAGAACGGCGGCCTCCTCACCACCGTGCAGGACGGCGGACGGCACGGGTGGCAGCGCATCGGCGTCCCCGTGTGCGGCGCGCTCGACCGCGAGCTGCTGCACGTCGCCAACCTGCTGGTGGGCAACCGGCCCGACGAGGCGGCGCTGGAGATCACCCACGCAGGACCGGCGCTGCAGGTGCTCGCGCCCAGCGTGCGGTTCGCCATCGCCGGCGACGTGGACGCACAACGCATCGCCGCCGACGGCACGCGCAGCGCCGTCGAGCCCTGGCGCAGCGTCGTCCTGCGGGATCGCGAACGCCTGCGCGTCGGACGCGTGCGCAGCGGCCTCCGCGCAATGCTGGCCGTCGAGGGCGGCTTCGACCTCGCGCCGGTGCTGGGCAGCCGCTCCACCTGCCTGCGCTCGCACTTCGGTGGCGCCGGCGGCCGCGCCCTGCAGCGCGGCTGGCTCCCGCTGCAGCGGGAGTACGCCGGGCACCACCCCGACATGTGTCTCGACCGCGACACGCTGCACGACGCGCAGCTCACCGTGCCCGCCGGCAACGCGCCCTTCCGCACCGTCGTCGGTCCGCAGGACGAAGCGGTGACACGCGAGAGCCTCGACGCCATGCTGCACACCGCGCTGCATGTCTCGCACCGCAGCGACCGCAGCGGCCTGCGCCTCGACGGCGTGACCCTCCGTCATCGCGGCGCACCCGAGATCGTCTCCGACGGCTGCGCCGCAGGCTCGGTGCAGGCGCCCGGCAGCGGGCAGCCCATCGTCCTGCTCGCCGACCGCGGCACCACCGGGGGGTACCCCAAGGTGGCCACCGTCGCATCCGTCGACCTGCCGCGGCTGGCGCGCCTGCGCCCGGGCGACCGGCTGCGGCTGGAAGCGGTCGACGTGGGCACGGCGGAGGCCCTGCGCCGCCGGCGCGAGGCGACCCTGCGCGACCTCGCCGAGGCCCTCCGCCCGGCGGCCCCGTCCTGAGCGGCACAATGGCGGCCCATGCGTGCCGTCGTCGTCGACCAGCCCGGCGGCCCCGAGGCGCTGCACATCGCCGAGGTGCCCGAGCCCGAGCCCCAGGCGGGCGAGGTGCTGCTGCGCGTCACCGCCACGGCCGTCAACCGCGCCGACACCCTGCAACGCCAGGGGTTCTACCCTCCCCCACCGGGCGCGTCGCAGATCATCGGGCTGGAGGCGGCCGGCGTGGTCGAGGCGGTGGGCTCGGCGGTGCTCGACTGGTCGCCGGGCGACCGGGCCATGGCCCTGCTGTCGGGCGGCGGCTACGCCGAGAAGGTGGCCGTGCCCGCGGGCCAGCTCATGCCCACTCCCGAGAGCATCGACGACATCTCGGCCGGCGCCATCCCCGAGGTCTTCTTCACCGCGCACGACAACCTGCTCACCCGCGGCCGCCTGCAGCGCGGCGAGACGGTGCTCATCCACGGCGGGGCCAGCGGCGTCGGCACCGCGGCCATCCAGATCGCGCGTCTGGCGGGCGCGCGCGTGGTGGTCACCGCTCGGTCGGCGGAGCGGCTGGAGCGCTGCCACGAGCTGGGCGCCCACCACGGCATCGACCACACCGCCGAGGACTTCGTGGCCCGCGTCAAGGAGATCACCGACGGGCGCGGCGCCGACGTCATCCTCGACATCATCGGCGCCGCCTACCTGGAGCGGAACCTCGACGCCCTGGCCACCGACGGCCGGCTGGTGATCATCGGCCTGCAGGGCGGGGTTCGTGCCGAGATCGGCCTCAACACGATGATCTCGCGGCGGCTCACGGTGATGGCGGCCTCGCTGCGGCAGCGCCCCGCCGACCAGAAGGCGCTGGTGGTGCACCGGGCCACCGAGGACCTCCTGCCCGCCCTCGCCGACGGCACCCTGCGACCGGTGATCGACCGCGTCCTCCCCCTCGACCAGGCGTCCGAGGCCCATCGCGCCCTGGAGGCCGGCGAGGTGGTGGGCAAGGTCGTCCTCGCCGTCTGAGCCCCTCCCGGCGTCACCTCACGACGAATCACTAGACTGACGGGCGCGACGGGCGCGGCGGGCGCGACACAGGCTGCCACTCCCGGAGGTTTGCGATTTGACACCCGACGACATCTTCACGGAAATCAACAACCGGCTCCAGAACGACCCCTCCAAGGCCGCCGGCAACAACGCCGCCTACCAGTTCGACCTCACCGGCGACAACGGGGGCCAGTACCACATCGTCTTCGCCAACGGCAAGGGCGACGCGGGATCCGGCGCGGCGGAGAACCCCAACATCACCATCACCATGGCGGCCAACGACATGGTGGACATGGTGTCGGGCAAGCTCGACCCCACCATGGCGTTCATGAGCGGCAAGATCAAGATCAAGGGCGACATGGGGCTGGCCATGAAGCTGCAGAGCATTCTTCAATAGCGCGGCTGAGCGCCGCGCAAGAGGGGCGGGCAGATCCCGCCCCTGGCGGCTGGAGCGCCGCCACCCCACCCTCGGCGCATGCCACGCGCTGAAACGCGCGTGTGATGCGCCGATTGCGCCTTTGGCGCTACGGCTAGAAGCCCAGAAAGCCTCGCCCGCGCCGGTTCTGCATGTCGTAGTACATGCGCTCCAGCTTCTGCGCCTCCTCCGGCAGCAGCGCCGGCTCACCCGCGCGCAGGGCGAGGAGGTAGATGTGCGCCAGGCGGTCGGCGGCGGCGCAGACGTCGATGGCCTGCTGCACGTCGCGACCGCAGCCGAGCATGCCGTGGTGGGCGAGGATCACCGCGCGACGATCGGCGAGATGCTCGACGACCGTGGCGGCGAGCGCCTCGCTGCCCGGCAGCATGTGCGGGCAGAGCGACACCTCGCCGCCGAGCAGCCCGACCTGCTCGTCCATGATCGGCGGGATGCCGCGGCCCACCAGCGAGAGCGCGGTGGTGTGCATCGTGTGCGCGTGGATCACGGCGCCGGCGTCGGGGCGGGCGCGCAGCACGGCGAGGTGCATCAGCAGCTCGCTGGTGGGGTTGCGGTCACCCTCGACCTGATCTCCACTCTCCAGATCGACGGTGCAGACGTCGCCCACCGACATCGTCTCGTAGCGCACGCTGCTGGGCGACACCACCACCAGCGACGTGCCGGGGACGCGCGCGCTGACGTTGCCCGACGTCCCCGCGGTGAGACCGAGTCGCACCAGCTCCAGGCAGGCGTCGATGACCTGCTGCTTGAGCTCGTGGTGGGCCACCGTCGCGCCCGGCTCGCTCACAGCGACTCCAGCCGCGCGTACTGCGCGCGCCAGCGGCGGTGCGCCGCGGCGTAGTCGGACACCAGCTGCGGCTCCGGCTCGACGGCGACGTCGACATGGCCCAGCGCGTCCGCGGCGGCGTCCAGATCGCCGTGCACGCCGCCGGCCACCGCCGCGCAGGCCGCGGCGCCGAGCATCGTCGCGTCGCCCTGCGCGGTATGGACCGGGCGGTCCAGGAGCGCGGCCACCATGCGCAGGAAGAGACGGCTGCGGGCCATCCCGCCCGCCACCGCCAGCCGCGCAGCGCCGCCGCCGGCCACTCCCTCCACCTGCTCCGCGTTGGCGCGCGCCGCGTGGGCCACGGACTCCAACGACGCGCGCAGCACCTCGGCCGCGCCGAGCTCCGGCTCCAGCACCGCGGTGGGCCACAGGAGCGCGCTGGTGTGGGAGAGGAAGGTCGCCGGGTGCGTGGCGTTGAGCACGCCCGCCCCGCCGCCGTAGAACAGCGCCTCGCGCGATCCCGGCGGCGCCGTCGCGGCGAGACGCTCGGCGTGGGCGTACGCGGCGTCGCCCTCCAGCCGCGACACCGTGCCGACCAGCTGCTCCGCGGTCCAGGCCCAGCCGTAGCCGGCGGTCCCGCCGTTGCTCTCCACCACCCCGCGCCCGGCGACGGCATGCGGCCCGACCCACACGCGCCCGGCGTCGTCGGCCGCAACCCCCTCGGTCGCCGCCAGCACGGGCATCGTCGAGCCGGCCAGGACCAGCGTCGTCCCGGGCCGTGCCGCACCGGCGCCGAGCATGGCGCACGACGAGTCCGGCCCGGCGACCGCGACGGACGTGCCCTCGGGCAGTCCGGTCTGCACGGCGGCCGGCGCCACCACGCCGCCGAGGCGCTCCCCGACGGCTCGCAGCGGAGGAAGCCAGTCGGGATCCAGACCGCAGCCCGACCAGAGCTGCTCCCAGTAGCCGCCGGTGCGCACGTCGAGCGCGAGCAGGTCCGCCGCCGCCGCCGCCGAGGTCGCCGCCTCGCCGCAGAGCTGCAGCGACAGCCAGTCGCCCAGCCCGAGCACCCGGCGG